>Ga0115007_10001202_pt1 | contig 16782 bp, 15 predicted proteins | sample ArcOceMetagenome_2_FD_87166 | JGI IMG/M metagenome (GOLD analysis project Ga0115007, IMG submission 87166) | Marine eukaryotic phytoplankton communities from Arctic Ocean - Arctic Ocean ARC135M Metagenome | ecosystem: Environmental > Aquatic > Marine > Oceanic | place: Arctic Ocean | collected... | reverse complement strand
TTGTGGCGGGTGACAACTATGCAGATACATACTCAGTCTTTGGGTCTGAAGGAATTGAGGATCAAACAAAAAGCCTTGAAGAAGCAGGTGTCATTTCAAATACAAAACTCTTTGCGGCCAACCATTATCGAGCAATGGCTGACATGATTTTTCAGCGGCTTCATGATGGGAACGGTATCGATTCATATGTTGTCGATGACTGGTTTCCAGAGAAAAAAAATAAAAGAAAACTTGCCTCTATGTTGGATAAGCTAGAACCGGTTCTAAGGACAGACCAAATGAGAGATTTAAGGGCATGGAGAAGCAAAAATGACCTTACCGCAGCTTGAGGTGATCGATGCATTTTCACCTCTGCAGAAACAGCATGTGGAAGTCATGGCTCGTATTGCACAAAAGTTTTCTGATTCCCCTATGATATTGAAAGGGGGAACGGCACTGATGCTATGTCATGGATTGGATCGATACAGTGAAGACTTGGACTTTGATTCAACAGTTCAAATCAAACCAGAAAGTCGTATGAGGGATGCATTTAAAGGTGTTCCCATTAACCTCGATGCGATCAAACAAACAAAAGATACTCAAACGACAAAACGATGGATGCTTGAATATACCGGACCTGAAGGTAAGGGACGAGTAAAGTTCGAAGTGTCATACCGAGCATTACAGATAGATGAACAAGCTTATACGACCATCAATGATATTAAGGTTTATCACGCTCAAGAGCTCATTTCTCAGAAGCTGAATGCTGCGCAAAATCGATCAAAGATAAGGGATTTATTTGATCTTGGGTATTTAGCACGTGAGTTCACTGAGCTTTTTACACCAGATCAAGTTAGCACGTTGAATGATATGGTAATTAATCCTGATAGTTTGCAGTCTAGGTACGCAGCCGACCACATTGAAGACTCAATTCTCAAAGATATAGATCTGGAAGACTTGGTACTTGAGCTTGGTCAGAGTGCAGAGGAATTGAATAGCATAACTACAACTAATTGATCTTAATTTAAAGCTTACTTTTTCTTGGCCCTGAGAGCATTATTGGTAGCTTATGGATGGGGTCAATGGTGAAATGCTCACATGCTGTTTATCTCCTTAACCGGTTGTTTAATCACGATAGCCTGGCTGCCATTCCAGTATGCAAACCAATCTGACTTCTGACCAATTATTATTAAAATAGCCTTTTGACCTTTTAGGTTTCTCCTCCATTCACTTATATCAGAGGTAGAAAGAGTTGGGTGGGGGTCAGGGTGTATTGTATGCCACTCACCTAGATATGTTTGAAGCTGATTGGAATATTTACCTTTGCCAGGTGTTCAATTGACCAGCAGACCGTTTAGTTGTTACTTGTTTGAGTACTCATTTGTGGCCAGCTCTATGAGCAGATAGGCACTTTGAGGTAGTTTTAGCAAAACTAGTTAGAACAAAATTTTAACTTAAAAAGGTCTGAACTGTTTATAACAAACCTCAACCAATCAGCAATTCCTACCTAGAAAACAAAATTCCAGTCATCCATGGAGGCGACTATCGAGCGTACCTCCGGAACGTCGATAAGTTCATACCTGTAATAGATTTTCTGAACAAACTGTTCTGGTTTTTCCCAATCATCATCTACAGGATAGATTCCCTTTTCACTGAACAACTCCATCAAAACAGCGGATGAGACTTCACATACTCTAGACAACTTTGATAGTAGTACGTAGCGGTTCTTGAAAGTATCCACTTCCTTATGAGTAATAGATAACTCCTCATCCCTTTTACTAAACCTAATGCGTTGGATTAATCCCTTTTCAACAAGCTGGGGGACAAGCATTGAAGATACTTGAAAGTATCTTCGCAAAGAGTTAATGCTGAAATAGTTAAGATTTTTCTTCTTCTGCTTTAGTAAATACCAATCCTTCAAATCTTCTATATCAATGCAGACTCCCCTAAACCCGACATACTTAGGATCAACAAAGGCTTTAAGCTCACGTGTTTTGATTGCTGTAACAATAGTAATAAAGGGATTCTTTATAGTATTTCCTACTTTCCGAATAGCCTCAGGAAGATAAATATATTGGACCTCTATAGGTGGCAAGGTAGTAAAAACAGAATTCTTCAGTGCATATATATCCTCTAGGTGTATAACCCATTCCTTTTTAACTGTCTCATCAGGAGAAATCCCTTCAATGAAACCACTTTCGATAAGAGCATAAAATTGACTTTTAGTTATACCGAGAAGCGATATAGCTACTTTTGCATTTACAAACGTTTTCTCTTGATTGATAAATTCAACAACATCATCTCGGTGTATAACTGTATTTTCCCTTGATTTTACACGTCTAATTCGAGATCTAATCGAGCCGCTAGTAATTCCTTCTCGAAGCATAGCTTTTGAAATATTGTATTCTGAAGAAGCAGGCTGTAGCGCTATCCACTTATGATTTTCGATCGCCTCTTTACTGAATAGTGTGTTCTTCTTATTTATCGCATAGGTCCAGTGATCCTTGAGATAATTCTGAATGGAAGTAATGATCAATTCTTGACTTGGATGTGTACATATAGAAAAAATTCGTTGGTAAAACCTTTTGAAATAAATATCTCCGCGGCTTTGATCACTAAAAACCTCTGAATGAAGACAGCTTAGATACCGTTGAAAATCCTCCTCTGTAGCAAACCAAGCATCAGCACAAGCTGTCGAGTAATATTTAGCTTCAGGGAAGGTATTTAACCCTGTAAAGTAGCCAGTTTTTAAATTCTTCATATTTTCAGAAGGCTGCCAACGAATAAAATTTATTATCAGTTTAAGCCTATACTCTCGATCAAAAAGAGGCCCGTTGAAGGCATGACTAAACCCAAAATCGGGCTCTGCAATACACGATTTACCATCCAGGAAGTTCTGCATTCTCAACACTGTTGTTGGGACATAATTTGTATCCTCAACATCTATCAAAGACTCGCCACAGCAACATGAGGTTATAGAGGACATAGATTTGAAGTTAAGCTTTGAACCACATGATCGACACTCATCAATGAGCCACATCCTATGCTTAACACAAACAACTGTAGTACTTAGCTGCCAGCTAGCACGATGATAAGGCCTCTCTTTCAAACACTCTTTGCAGTAACGAAACGATTCAAAACGAAATAGTTTCTGATCTACGTTGTATATCGCAGATATCAGTTCTTTGAATGTATAAAAGCCAGTCCATTTCGCATCAATCAAAGCTTCAAGTAACTTTTGAGGGGAAAAACTAAAAGGCTCGCCATCAGCACTAAATAGCCATTGAACTCGTTTATAACCATTAGCCTCAACAACCCGAATTAAATACCCAATAGGAGACTCATCTTCAAAAGCTTTCGGATAGACTAATGGAATAATTAAGGTCGCCATTATACTTCCTCCGGACTCATCAAACGATGGAAGGGCATACCTGGCTTGATAAGCCTCTTAAAAACAAAATCTTCATTAAATGGATTATTAGTTCCAATCCCAGCAGACCATATTGATTCCGTAAACGCAGCCTCGAAATCCTCCTCACTTATGTGACTTCTGCCGAAACTAGATGCACTTCGAAATGCAGCCATAAGCAGTGTCTGCATGTAACCAATAACCCCATTCGTTGCATAATGTATTCTCCTTACCAAATTATCAGACAGGTTTGTTTCCTCTTGCATGTCCACAACCTTCAACATGGCACGTAGTACACGAACAAAATCCCAATAGCTATTCATCTTAGCTAGAGAAAAGGGCTCTAAATTAATTCTACGACTAAAACGCCTTCTGAGCTGCTCATTCAAACGAAGAATGTGCTCACTTCTTTGTAATCCCATAAGCACGACTGATGCGTTTGATCGGTCAATAATGGTTTTCAACCAGTCCGCAGCCTGACTAGGTGTAGACCTGCTTCCCTGATCAACAAAATGTTGTAGTTCATCAAAAATAATAAGTTGTACTTTACAGGTCTTTACTAATGTCAAAATCCTGTTTGTTTTTTCTATAGCAGTACCTCTGTTAAAAAGAGGGTCTCCTAATTCAAGCAATACGGCTTCTGATACATTCTTCACGGTAGGTAAAGAGGGTATATCGACCACAAGAACTGGTACAATTTTTCGGTCCCTAGTCTGATAAGGAAGATGCTGATTGAGAAATTTCTCTTTCAATGTTGTTTTTCCTGTACCGGACATACCTAGACACAAAAAATTTACCGGCAACCCTGCATTTTTTAGTTCATAACATTCATTTATTTGTTTGTACGCGCATTCAAATTGAGGGTGATGAACTATCAGCCCATTTAGCTTAGATAATGATGCAATCTGGTTCTTATTCATATTTTATCTCCACATCAAAATCCTCTAAACCAGGAGGAACCAACAATTCAGAGCGATCCAAATCCTTAGGGTTATCTAAAATTACTTCTATAGGGTTTTGCTTAAGTTGTGCTGCTTGAGTTTTAGCTCGAATACTCTTGCTGTTAGAAAGCTCATTTACATGATCAGTAAATTCTTTTTTTGCCTGAAGAAGACTAGGAGTAATGGCAGCCACTTTTTTTTCATTGCGAACAGATAGTACAGATCTATGCTGTCTCAATGAGATGCCTTCAGCATATTCAGGTTTAGTACAAGGTACGCTGAAATAACGTTGATTTGCTTTATCTAAAACCCATATTTTACCTACGTTTTCAGGGTCAATTCGCACATGTACAGTTGCGTTAGCTTTAAGTTGTTGTCGAAACAACCTTAGTTCATCAGAGCTATAATTAAGTTTAAATAGACGAATGCCTTCATGAGATAACTTCCTGACATATTCTTTTGTCAGAATAAGATCAAGCCGCTCTCGGCTCTGTGGCAGAATCAATTCGATATCTTTTAGTCCGTTCTTCCAAACATTAGCCGGTGTATCATCCAGCCCTGCATGCGGACTATGAATGTAAATGTCTATTACCCACTTATGAATCAGTTCACGAAGCTTATCTAAAGTGACAGACGCAAGCTTTGTTGATTCGTACTCCCCGCGTTCAGATATACTTCCATAAGAAGTCCCTTTTAATTTATGGCATACAGCTCTATTCAAAGTACCCAGAAAACGTTCAACTGACCCTTTATAATGTGGTTGTTTTGACGGGCAAAAGAAAAGCTCTGTATTAAGCTCATTACACATCCGTCTTAACTGATGATCATGAAATTCTGAACCATTATCACAGGCAAGAGTTGTAAAGCACCCATAAGCAGGCCAGCTATTCCTTATTGAAGGGAACTCTTTACTAACATAATCCTTAGATAAAATTGCATGTCGAATAGCACGCATTACTGATACTGAAGAGGGGGGTTCAAAGCCTATATAAAATCCTAAAGGCATCTTAGAAAAGTGATCTAAAATTAAAGTGAAATTTGGGCGACCAATTACTTTCTTGGTATTTTCATCAACTACGAAAATATTTAACGGTGTATGATCAATTTCCACTCGCTCAAGTATGCGAGAAGTCACATATCCCGCTCCATGCATCCTATAGAACTTATTAGCCACTGTTTTCCCTTTTTGAGCAGCCATTAACTCAAATGGATCTAACAACTTATCTAATAAACGATAAAAAGTCGCTTTAGACGGCTTTTGATATCTAACCCCCTTAATAGCGGATTCATTAATATTCGCCAAAATGTAATCGTATACATCACTTTTTGTATGCGGCGTAGCCTTTAAAAGCAGAGACTCAGAAGCATCAAGAATCATTGGCCCAAGCTCCAGAACATAAAAAGAACGACGACCTAGTTTTTGCTTAGGAGCTAGCGAAGAAATATCTTTACCTGATTCAAACCAGGCCCTCCACCAACGATAAATAGTGATAGGACTAGGAGGTGAACAGTCACCCAAGGTTGCAGAAATGTCGTCTATCCATACCTCTACTGCCTTTAGGCTTGGTCTTTCACCTCCTCTAGCAATAATTTGTTGTATATATTCAAACTTTGAAAAGGCTATCTCTTGGTCCTTTTCAGAAAGGCAAGAAACATCCTTTGGCAGACCCTCATCAATCCCTAGGTTACCGATAAAAGACAAAGTGCCATTGGAAAGAGCTTCAGATAGTTCAGCCTCCGTATACAGGACAATTGCTAAGTCTGGCTTCCTCTCCAAAACAGCATCTTTATTTTCAAGTGTTCTAATAATTTCATAAGTCGACGAGTTCAAAGTCAGGTGCTGACCTGTACGAAAAGATGCAAGTTTCATGGTTAGTATCTCCTACAAAGATAATTAACGAATCAGGCTCTATAGGCCTATTCATATCTGTTCCACATACATTATTTGCAAGCAGGGCGTATACTGTGCCAAGACGACCAAGTATTTGCGCTAGTCCAGAAATGGAAGGTAATAAGGTTTTTTCACAGAACTTCTTTGCTTTTTCAATTTCCGCCTCACCAAATGGAAGCTTTTGGTACTGGCGAAGGAAGTGAATATTGCGATCTAATTCCTTATTTGGTAGCTCTTGGTCCGTTATAACTCCAAATTTTCGTCCGACTTTCTCAAACTCTAAAGATGCTAAAATTAACTTGTCTCTAATATCCCTTTTCTGCAAATGATCGAAAGGTTTTATTTCTATGATTAAAACGCTCCCGTCAGTAAAGTGAAGCTTGAAATCGGGTGTATACCTCCTATATTTACCCTCAATGAACAGCCAAATAGACTCTGGTTGTTCATAGTACTGTTTTATAGAAGGCGAAAATTCAAAACGATGACAAGCTCGCCTTTCTAATTGAGACTCCCAATCAATCATCCTTTCCATTTTTACTGAAGGAAAATGCCCTCGGATCGTTCTTCTAGAACGAGTAACAGGTTCTCTTGAACGACTGTGTTTGAGCTCTGGACCCAAATTAAAGGCAAAATCATCCCCGCACCGTACCTTCTGAGGCACAGCAAAATTTTTCTTAGACATATAAAACCCTTACCTAATCAGGTAATAAAAATCACGATATAAAGTAGGGCGCTTGACTGAATTCGAAAGGAAATAGATACTGTATTTGCGAGTTACAGGTATTTATACCGAATCGAACGGGCCAAGCGCATGCTTAGGCTCGTTTTTGTTTACATAATATCCTCCATTACTAATTCTGAAGTTTGGCTCTTCTTTTCTGTAACATCATTTATTTTCAAAATAGATTGAATTGCTGCTGCTTGGCCAGCTGAAAGTTCACTAATACATTTATGAAACTGGTTAGCTAAAAGGTAGACTTCCAAGGAAATGTCATCAGGTAAATGGAATACCCTTGCAGATTGCTCAGCATAAAACTTCAGTTGGCGTTTCTCATCTCGATTAAAGTTTAATACTAAAGAAATTTTTTCGCGGATATGAATAGCAGGAGGCGGCTTCTTGCCCGTTTCCATCAAACTTATATAGCTAGGATTAATGCCCAGCAAGTTTGCTAATTGCTTCTGTTTCAGATGCCTACTTTTACGCTTCAGCTCTAGGTAACGACCAAAAGGAGTCATACCCTATCTCTCATGCTAATTAAGTCAACCCATTATAGTAAACAGCAGCAAAAAACTCAATTAACCCTTTATAAACAATATGTTACATATACTGTATTATTATAGTATTTCAATATACTGCATATATATTTTTCCTGAAGTAAATAAATCAAATGATTCTACTTTGTTATTTGTAGACTCAAGATCACTTGCAACACCATCAAGGTCGACACGATCAACTGATGCAAGGGCATCTTCAAGTAATGGTCGAAGGGGAGAGTTCCGCCAAGATACCAATTGAGCTTCAGCCTCTCGCAGAGCATGTAGCATATCCAAAGATATTCTACGGCGCACTCTATTAGGGACTGATCGAGTCTCATCACCTCCGCCAAAGACTAATAATTCATAATCTTCACTAGAAGTCGCGGTTCCTAGACTTCAGCCTTTTTCCTAAACACATAGCTTAGTCTCGCCACAGTGGGTTCATCGGCTCTACGAAAGTCTGTCAACAACGCTGTAAGTGCCGCATCACTATCGAACTCGGAGAAATCCAAATGTACTTCTATTTGAAATGTACTTCTATTTGAGGGTCGTTAGACAAGTCAACGCCATCCCAGAGATCAGAGAACTTTAGATGCCTTTGAAGAATCGGGTAGTGACGAGTCGAGTACTAATCTAACTGCGTAAAGAAGGTTGCTTTTTCTTACACGGTTTTCCCCTAGCACTACCATGTTTTGTGCCAATGGAATATTAATAAATTGAAAATTACGGAATATTAATAAATTGAAAATTACGGAAATTCTGAATTATTAAATTTGATAAATACACATCTAATTCCCTGATAAAAAATCACATTCCCAATCCGATAGCACATCACCGGCTGTGATTAAGTCCTTATTAACTTTCAATGCATTCGCAGAGAAACACTCTTGTAAATTACGTCAAATTAAAGACACTATCCGCGAATTGATCACTTAAAGGTTGCCATCAAACTTGTTCTTGAGCTGTTGCTTCTTTTCAATTAGCTTATTTTGAACATTTTCTTTATCAGTGATCTGAAATGCATGAAAAAGATTGCCGCAGCAGAACCAAAGAGAGTCATAGCAAGAATAGCCGTATAAGGCCTTAGAGGGGATAGAAGCTCAAGGGTACTATCCCCGATAATCAACACGGCTCCTATACAGCACAAACAAAGGCCAAAGCAGATTATCCTAATTGAAACGCGGGTCAATTCCTTATAACCCTTATCAATCCGATCAAGAAACTCAATCTCCCATTGCCCCCACAAGAGCCGATGTCTCCTTCACATTAACCAGGTCATACCTGTAGGAAATACGATTCATGTATCGCTCTTCTTACGGTAATTTGTGATCGATTGCCTTGATCTTATGGGCTTCAAATAACGGTCTGATTTCATGAAGTTCTAGCCCAGATTGCTGAGAGAGTTTCGTAAACAGAACATAGCGTTCTTTAAACTCATCTACTGATTTGGCAGGGATGTAGCGACTTTCTTTCTCACCACGTTTAAATGATTGGAGTAAACGCCTTTCGATCAGCTGCTTGATCAGCTCGGTAGAAACACACATTGACCTTTCAAGCTGCGACATTGTATAAAGACCAGAACGTTCCTCATTTACTTTTCGGTGATACCAAGCCATTGGTCTTGTTCCGAGAAGTAAAGGCTTCTAAGACCGATGAGCTGTGACTTTCTTCTAGTCTTAATAGCCTCAGACTCTATTGCCTCAAGGATAGCTACGGTGGGGTGATCAATCCTATATCCTACCTTTCTCTGCGCTTCGGGAAAGGGGGTATATTCATCTTCGACAAAGAAATCACAGCTTTTAGTGAAACCGGATAAATATGAAATGATTATTGGAATGCCTTCTTTTGATGATCCAACTGTCGAGTCTCACTTGGCTTGAAATAGAAAAGCCCAAAAGTATCGGCTATTTCACTCTATGTGAGAACGAGGAGAAGGGTCTAAATCTCATATAACATGAAATATTTGGTAGGAATTCTCATATAGAATGAAACGACCTCGAAGGTCAGCTTTCGACACAGGAGCAGTCATTGTTCGGTATAGGGAGCAGGAGTGTGACAATCCCACGTTGATAATTTTGATTTATTCGCCTTTCTTTAATTTATAAGACATTTGCGAACGGGTTATGCCTAATACATCAGCCGCATGGGTGATGTTTCCATCAGTCATCTCCATCGCTTTCTCAACAAGCGCTGACTCTAGTTTCTCAAGAGTGAACCCTTCAGTCAGTATCTCTTTATAGGGTAATTTTGGTAGCTTGTAATCTTGGCTATTCATATCTAAAGAAATACTGGTATCTCCAGCACGTGTATTTTTGCTTAATGCCAACCCTGATTCTTCAAGAGAAGGAAAAAAAGTCTCAAGATCTATTGAATGATTGTTTTCAGTCAGAATGACTCCTCTCTCAATCATGTTTTGTAGCTCTCTAATATTCCCTGGCCATTCATAAGAACTCAATGCACTCATTGCTAAGTCTGATACACCAGAGGTTCGCTTGTTGTAGAGGGTATTAAACTTTTGAATAAAGTGGTTTATCAGCAACGGAATATCTTCAGCCCTTTCCCGTAGTGGAGGAATATCAATAGGAAAGACGTTAAGGCGGTAGTAGAGATCCGCTCGAAATTTACCTGCTTTAACTGCTGCTTTTAGGTCTTCGTTGGTTGCTGCGATGACACGTACATCAATTTTTCTGGTTTTAGAGTCACCAACACGTTCCAATTCGCTTTCTTGAAGGGCTCTTAAAAGTGACGCTTGAGCACGTGCGGGCAGTTCCACAACTTCGTCTAGAAAAATTGTTCCGCTTGAGGCCCTCTCAAGTTTTCCTTCTCTGGTTTCTGTTGCTCCTGTATAGGCCCCTTTGGTTACCCCAAATAGTTCTGCTTCAATTAGTTCAGGTGGAATTGAAGCGCAGTTAACAGCTACAAATGGGTTTTCTGATCGGTCTGAATTCTTATGCAGTGCTTTTGCAAATATTTCTTTACCGACACCTGTTTCACCCTGTAATAGGACCGTTACTTTTTTATCAGAGGCATATTTTATGAGGTTACAGGCTTTTTTATAGGCTTTTGATTGGCCAATTGAGTCGCCGAGAATATCTTCACCTTCAACACTCGAGCGAAAAGTATCTTTAAGCTCACTTATCTCATTGCGAAGTGCAAAAAGTTCATCTGCAACAGGGTCGGGCATGAACATTCTTTTTATATCTTCATGATCTTCCCACTCATCCACAGGCCTCCCTGTCATATGGCAATGAGCGTCACCACAACCTACGCAGCTATTTTCTTTGAAGAAGATTTCTTGCCCCATGTAAAAAGTTGTATAACCACTCGCATAACCGAGCAGGGTCCAACAGATGGGGTCTTCTGAGATACCAAATTGTTTAAGGTGTACTTCTGCTTCGTAAGAGTTGAACCAATCCATTTCGCAGTAGAAATGTTTGTTTTCGATATCAAATTCAAGTTCGACAGGCTCAACTTTGACCATCCCTTTAATGCCATGTAGTTGTGGTCCTACAAAGTAAGCGTCTTTCTTGGATAAATCGGGTCTTACCTTTGAGACAAGCTCTGCATCCATCCATCCAGACTGATAACCAAACCGCATTAAGAATGCTTTTGCTCTAGTCACTCCAAGTGTGTCTATGAGTTCTTTTCTTAGCAGGCCCATTACAGCAGAGTGAATTAGTATCATTCTCTGTTCGTTCAACCAAACCTTTCCATGATCAGGTTCAAAACTAATCTGGGAAAGTAAATCACTATTATCAGGGAGCTTTAGGTCTGTTTCGTTGGTCATTTTTATACTTATTAATACGTGCGAATGGTAGTACCTTACTACCTATAACAGAAACATCACTTTGTCGTAAAGCTGATTGTCCTTTTATTAATTTCTAACTTCTATTGGCCTAACAAAATTATGAGGCTGGCCTTTTAGTCTGATAATTTTATTAGGAAGGCAGGCTGGTTATGAGACTTCATATTAAAAGATGTATCTGTTGTTTTTTTAGATTTAAATATTTTAGTCTTTATAAAACAGATAGTTACGTTTTTCTTTTTGTGTTTTTGAAACTTGTGGCATGTCAGTTGCTTTTAGGGTTATGAATATTCATCAACGATAAAGAGAATAAATTGATGAGCCAAGTAACCAGTATCCATGCTAACAGGGCTGTTTCTGAAAACAGTGCAGACCCCCTAAGAAACCTTACCAAATATGTTCGTGTAACCAGTGAGCCGGATGAGCCGTTTGTGTCTTTCGATTTCGCAATCGGTGATCCAGAACTATTTGTCGAACTGGTAATGCCTCCAAAGGTGTTCGAGTTTTTCTGTGAGAAAAACTCATGTGTTCCTATGACCGATGAGCAAAGTGCAGAGATTGATGCGCAGATTGCTAAGTGGCGTTACGGGGAAGACACTCTGATGGCAAAAAACCACAACAACACTTCAGCAAAACAATAAAACTAAATTGAGAAGCAGCTATGAGTCATGAAATAAAGACCGCTACGCTCGAACCTGTGCGTAATACTTATGCGAATATTGAGAAACGTTTCGGTGATAAACCCGCGAATCGCTATCAAGAAGCAACTTATGATATCCAGGGTGAAACTAACTTCCATTATCGTCCATTGTGGCAACCAGAGTTTAATCTTAATGATAAAACTCGCACGGCTCTCAAGATGGAAGATTGGTATGCTTTCAAAGATCCTCGTCAGTTCTATTATGGAACCTATGTAAATCAGCGGGCTAAACTGCAGGAAAATGCAGAGAGTAACTATGCATTTTTTGAAAAGCGTCAGCTTGTAGATCGCCTTCCTGAAGAAGTAAAAGCCAAGCTTATTCGTTTTCTTCTCCCTCTCCGCCATGTAGAGCATACGGCCAATCTGAACGATACCTATGGTGTTGCTTACGGTTTTGGCACAGCACTTACCCAGGCATTGTGCTTTGACGCTATGGACCGTCTAGGTATTGCTCAGTACATCTCTCGTATAGGCCTGATTCTGGACGGAAACAGTGGTGATGCACTGTCCGAAGCTAAACGTTACTGGATGGACGACAGCGCATGGCAGGGTATGCGTGCTTTGTGTGAAAAGTCTCTGGTAACTGAGGACTGGTTCGAGTTGTTTGTAGCTCAGGACCTGGTTTTGGATTCGTTGGTTGTGGACCTTTATTACCGTCAGTTGGACGAGTGGTTGACTGAGAATGATGGCCGTGATGTCGCAATGCTGACTGAGTTTATGCAGGAATGGTTAAAAGACCGGACGCGATGGCTGGACGCAGTTATGAAAGTTGCTGTCAAAGAATCTGATGAAAATAAGCAGCTAATTGCGGAATGGGTCACTAAATGGCGTGGCATGGCAAGTGAAGCATTAGCTCCGATTGCACAAGAGATGTTAGGTGAAGGTGCTCTGGATTCAGCTCAGGATATTCTCGATAAACGTCTGAAAAAAATCGGTATTTCATAAGGGGTCACAAAAATGTCAAAAGTTTATCTAGCTCTACAGGATACCGATGTATCACGCAGTATTGTTGAGGCGGTTGAAGAAGATAATCCGGAAGTAACCGTAAATTACATGCCAGCGATGATTCGAATCGAAAACGAGAATCAGCTGATTGTGAAAAGAGAAACGGTGGAGGAGTTTCTTGGCCGAGATTGGGATGTTCAGGAGTTGTCACTCAGCCTGATTACGCTGGGCGGAAACGTAGATGAAGATGATGAGCAGTTCGTGCTGACCTGGAACGCATAAGAATAATTAGGTGAATGTGATGAAAGCAAAGAAATTGAACATAAAAGATAAGTACCGTCTACTTACTCGAGATCTTGATTGGGAATTTTCGTATCAGGATCGAAAAGATGCGTTCCCTTATGAAGAGTTCGAAGGGATCAAAGTAACAGACTGGTCAAAATGGGAAGACCCTTTCCGACTGACAATGGATTCTTACTGGAAGTACCAGTCTGAAAAAGAGAAAAAGCTTTACGCAATCTTTGATGCATTTGCTCAGAATAATGGGCACCTGAATGTATCAGATCCTCGTTATATCAATGCGCTTAAGGTATTCCTTGGTGGTGTTACGCCCGTTGAGTACCAGGCCTTTCAGGGCTTTGCACATGTAGGCCGCCAGTTTGGCGGTGTAGGTGCGCGTGTGGCTTGCCAGATGCAGTCTATTGACGAACTCCGTCACGTACAGACGCAGATTCATGCAATGAGTCATTACAACAAGTATTTTGATGGTCTTCATAGCTGGAATGGCATGCAGGATAAAGTCTGGTACATGTCTGTACCGGTTTCCTTCTTCCATGATGCCCGTACCGGTGGACCATTTGAATTCCTGGTAGCGATCAGCTTCAGCTTTGAATACGTTCTGACTAACCTGTTGTTTGTACCTTTCATGTCCGGTGCTGCGCATAACGGCGATATGGCAACGGTGACCTTCGGTTTCTCCTCACAGTCAGATGAAGCACGCCACATGACACTTGGGCTGGAAGTTATCAAGTTCTTGCTAGAACAGCATGAAGACAATGTACCTATCGTGCAGAAGTGGATCGATAAATGGTTCTGGCGTGGCACGCGTATGTTGGGTCTTGTTGCAATGATGATGGACTACATGCTACCAAACAAAGTAATGAGCTGGAAAGAGGCTTGGGAAGTGTATTTTGAACAAGCAGGTGGAGCATTGTTCAAAGACCTAGAGCGTTACGGCATCCGCATGCCGAAGTATGTTGAAGAAGCTAATCACCAGATGGACCACATGTCCCACCAGACATGGTGGAATTTCTATAACTTTGGTGCTGCGGCAGGTTTCCACACTTGGATCCCATCAGATGAAGAGCTTGACTGGTTGAGCGAGAAGTATCCGGAAACCTTCGATAAATATTATCGCCCTCGCTGGGAGCTGGCTAAGAAAATGGAGGCGGAAGGTAAGCGTTTCTATTCAAAAGGCTTGCCACAGCTATGTAATACCTGTCAGGTAGCGATGATCAACACTGAGATGGACGATCCTACACAGTTGGTATATCGCAGCACAGAATATAAAGGCGATCACTACCACTTCTGTTCAGATGGCTGCCACGATGTCTTCGTTGAAGAGCCTGAAAAATACGTTCAGTCATGGTTGCCAGTGCATCAGATTATGCAGGGTAACTGTGGAGGTCCGGACCTTGAAAGTATTCTTAAAGACTACTACGGCATGGAGGTTGGTGCAGATAACCTTGATATGAAAGGCTCGCCTGATGAAGAACGCTGGAAACAGTGGAAAGGCGTAGCCTAGGGCTCAATTAATAAAAATAACAGATTAATGGGGTTGGAAATCCAGCTCCATCGCGAGGTATTTTCAATGGCAGTTAACGCATTAAAAAAAGGTTATCAGGGCGAAATTCGTGACAAAGTAGAGAACTTCAACGGTAACCAGTTGGTATATGTAGGTTGGGATAAGCATTTATTATTCTGTTCGGCATTTACATTCATGGTATCAGCTGAAAGCACTTTCCGGGCCCTTACCGATGAAGTGATTGTTGACGCATTCAGTCAACACCCTGAATGGTCGCAGATAAATTGGGGCGAGGCGAATTGGTTACTCAATGGTGAGTCGTTTGTACCAGATCGTACCAAAACTCTAAAGGAGCAGGGTATTACTCATAAGAGCCTCTTACGCTTCGAAACTCCGCAGCTAAAAGGGTTTATGGATGCAGCGGTGTAAGGAGGCCTTATGAGTTACGAAGTTACTGTAGAACCTACTGGCGATATCGTCGAAGTAGAAGACGGACAGACCATCCTTGACGCAGCATTGCGTCAAGGAGTTTGGTTACCCTTTGCGTGTGGGCACGGTACCTGTGCAACATGTAAAGTTCAGGTTCAGGAAGGTGATTATGATGTTGGTGAAGCATCCACTTTCGCACTGATGGATATGGAACGGGACGAGGGTAAGGTTCTGGCATGCTGCTGTATACCCGAATCGGACATGGTGATTGAGGCAGATGTCGATGTAGATGATGACTTTGCCGGGTACCCTGTTTTGGATTTTGAAGGTGAAGTCATAGAAATTACGGATCTTTCACCAACCATTAAAGGTATAACCTTTGAACTTGATCAGGATATGGAGTTTCAGGCAGGTCAGTACATTAACCTGAATATTCCTGGTGTAGAAGGAAGTAGGGCTTTCTCTATTGCCAATAAACCTTCTCAACCACGCGCATTGGAATTACACGTTCGGCTTGTTCCGGGAGGTGCTGGTACAACATTCTTACATGAGTCTTTGCAAGTTGGAGATAGCCTGAATATTTCGGGCCCTTATGGTCAGTTTTTTGTCCGCAAATCTGATGAGCAAGGAGCTATTTTCATTGCAGGTGGTTCTGGGCTTTCAAGCCCGCAATCAATGATTCTGGATATGCTGGAAGAGGGTGATACCCGGCAAATTACTCTGTTTCAGGGAGCACGTAATGTATCCGAATTATACAACCGTGAAGTATTTGAAGAGCTCGAAAAAGAGCATGAAAACTTCACCTATGTACCCGCGTTAAATGCCCCGGAAGAAGGTGATGAATGGAGTGGCTTTACCGGTTTTGTTCATGAAGCCGCTCAGGAACATTTCAATGGCCGTTTCGATGGCAATAAAGCCTATCTTTGTGGACCGCCTCCAATGATCGATGCGGCGATTACAACACTTATGCAGGGACGTTTATTTGAACGTGATATTCACATGGAACGCTTTGTAACCGCTGCTGACGGTGCAGAAGAGCAAAACAAGTCAGGTTTGTTTAAAAGGATCTGATTCAGTTAGGACAAGGATGTCTGTTCTTATCAAAACGATTTAAGTCGATATTTCTTTATACGTATGCAATTACGTATTTATATGTGCTCTCTAAATAAAAACCTATTAACTAATAACAGAGAGCCTAATGTTTACTATTAAATGGGTGAATAATGGAGCTTTCATTAGTTTTCTGGCTTACCGCGATCGTCGGGGTCATTCTTACTGGTATTTCTAAATCAGGGTTTGCTGGCGGAGCAGGGGTTATTGCAGTACCTCTCTTGTCATTGATCATATCTCCTATTCAAGCGGCTGCAATCATGTTGCCACTGTTATTGGTAATGGATTTTTTCAGTGTAAAAGCATGGTGGGGTAAACAATTAAATGATTACCTTAAGCTGTTCATACCGCCAGCACTGCTTGGCATCGTTGTTGGCTACTTTATGTTTGATGTGATGGATGAAGAGGTGCTTAAAATACTATTGGGGGTACTCTCGTTAGTATTTGCAATTTGGGGATTAGCTAATGGCTTTTCCAAAGTCTCATTTGCTTCAAAACTCGCGGGCAGGGTT
>Ga0115007_10001201_pt1 | contig 16783 bp, 15 predicted proteins | sample ArcOceMetagenome_2_FD_87166 | JGI IMG/M metagenome (GOLD analysis project Ga0115007, IMG submission 87166) | Marine eukaryotic phytoplankton communities from Arctic Ocean - Arctic Ocean ARC135M Metagenome | ecosystem: Environmental > Aquatic > Marine > Oceanic | place: Arctic Ocean | collected... | reverse complement strand
CAATCCTTTTGTTTTCAATCTAGTATCTCTTAAATTTAATACTTTTGACTGTGGAAATTGATGAAATGGTGGTTCATAATTAATATCATTGTCATTGTCATTGTCATTGTCATTGTCATTGTCATTGTCATTATTATATACATCAGATGCATTTGACAAAAAAGAATCTAATGTTCCAGACCTTGAATCAAGTTGGGTTATATTAAATATATTTAACAGTTCTGTATCAACATCAACCACATCAACAACATCAACATCACGTTCTTTGTTTGATTCAGCTTTTTTAGCAGTTAAACCTGGTATCTTAATTTCGGATGATTCAAATAACATATCATCGCCATATTGAGACTGGTATATATCATGTGTGTCAGTTAACTTAAACGATTCAATTGCCTCTTTTAAAAATATGGTGAATGTAGTCTGGACATAATCTGGAATATGATTATTTGGCGAATTCGACGCAAAGCCTAATGGGTTAAGCAATATTTTTACCATATACATAATTCGCTGTTTATAAAATTGAATATCTGATTGACTTGCTAAATCCTGTGTATTTTGATTGATTGTTGTATTATTACATACACCATTTGATAAAAAACAAATTGTTTCTTTCATAAATAATTCAGACATGTTATCCATTTTTATTTTTATTTATTATTTATATCAATATTATATTATAAATAATAAATAAATGAACTTAAACCCAGAAACTCTTTTTTTATTTGTTTGCATACCACTTAGACTTTTTTTAGTTGGACTTGGGTTTCAAGTAAGTGGTTGGGTTCGCATTGCATATGGTTCTCTTTTGCTTTTTCCAGCATTGGGCTTTTTGGGATTATATTTTAGCAATTCCCGATTAAATGCTTTTGAAGGGGGGGGGGAAACGTGGTGGGCTCCACTTAGATTAATTCACGGACTTTTATACTTATGTGCAGCCATATATGGCTTACAAGGTAGTTCTTTTGTATGGATTCCACTTTTATTAGACTGGTTCATTGCAGTTGGGTTAATTTGGGGGAAACGTTTTTTAAACTAATATAAAAAAGATATTAATTAAATGCATTAATGTACTTTATTTCAACTTAAATATATATATATATATATATTTGAATTAACTATATACAATATATAAAATGGATAATGTGTACTTAAATAATTTTAAGGTTGAAATATTAAATAAATTTAATGAAAAAATGGATGTTATGGATATGGAGGGAGACCTCTTCCACATAAATAATTCAACGAAATAAATTGTATGAATTTTAATATTTAATAATAATTAAAAAACGATTTAAGATAAACGTAAGATATATATATAAATAGTACTAAAATGTCTTTATCGGTTGATGCACTTAATTCAAATATTGTATTAAATTTGCACGAACCATCTGACCAAAATAAAATAAAAAAAAAGTGCGGAAGAAAATCAAAAAGTGGAAAAATTATACACAAGGTTGTAAATACTTTAATATCAAATGTTTCCGTCCCAAATATTATTTTAGAACTTAATTGTACAACCGAAGATACAAATGCAGTTGAAAATGCGGAAGTTGTTAGTTATGGGTTTAATGATAAATCTGATAATATACATATATGTCCATCGTCTCCGCCAATTTTAAATAAAAAAGAATTAAATATTGATAACATACAATTAAATATTCAAACTAAACTTAAAAATTTGCAATTTACTCTTCAACTTACAAATATTGAGGCGGCTACGTATATAAACGACTCTGCGTGTTTTTGGTGTACGTATACGTTTTCATCCGAGCCCATTTATATTCCTAAAAGTACATATAACGATAAATACTGCGTATATGGATGTTTTTGTTCACCTGAATGTGCAGCCGGGTTTTTATTAAATGAAACTATGGATTCAACTGTTAAATTTGAGAGATATCATATGTTAAATTATATGTATCATGATATTTTTGAATATAGTAAAAATATTAAACCTGCTCCAAATCCGTTTTACACCTTAAAAAAATTTTGTGGCAATTTATCTATTGAACAATATAGAAAACTGCACAATAATGACCAACTTTTAATTACTGTAAATAAGCCTTTAACTCGAATTTTACCAGAAATTCACACAGATAATGGTGAATTTATTATTAATAATAAACTTCTTCAAAAAAAGAAACAAGCAACATCTTCAATTCCATCCATGTTTGGAAAATAAATAAAATAATAATTAGTAAATGGATTATGGGACAATGTTATAAGTTGCATAATTCACTCAAAATAGAAACTAAAAAATTGTAATGGTCTGATTTAAACATGATCACAATAACGCGTTGGTTAGCGCAATAATGTATTTTAATACCGCTAGTACATCCGCATATAGATGATTTTTGAAAATAAATGGTATCATCAATATTACATGCAATATTGTGTACAAACATGTTAAAAATTGATATTTGTTTTTCAATCATATTTGTGTCTGATTGGTCATCTCCTTGTATTTGAGTCAGTTCTACATTAAATTCAGACATGGGAATATTTGTCAAACTATTTGCAATGCACATTTCAATTGTTATATTTGTTATACTGTCATGTGTTTTATTATATTCTTTATTAATATTGCCGATGATTAGTTTTAAAAGATGTGACTCTTGAATCATAAAAAGTATTTAAGTATGTATATTTATTTATAAAAAAAATGATTAATATAGTATATAAATATAATAGATATTATACTTATAACAATTTAATATGAAATTTTGTGTAAAATGCGACAATATGTACTATACTCGGATAGTTGATGGTGAAGACTCACCTGATATGTTAAAGTATTACTGCCTTCAGTGCGGACATGAGGGTGATGTGAAAACCGAATATACTCGTGTTATGTTAACAAACACAACCAGTTCAGAACAGTTAGCAAGTCGTTATATTAATAAGTACACCAAATTGGACCCAACTCTTCCACGAATAACTACGATTGATTGTCCAAATGTTAAATGTATAACAAATCCGTCATCTCATGGAAGTGACGTAAAGGTTGATGAGGATATTCCCAAAAAGGATATTTTATACATTCGGTATGACAATGTAAATATGAAATATATGTATTTATGTGTACACTGCGACCATGTGTGGGATAATAGTAATAAAATATAAAATATAAAATAGTAAATAGTAAATATAATAAAATAGTAAATATAATAAAATAGTAAAATGCTAAAATAGTAAAATGCTAAAATAGTAAAATGCTAAAATAGTAAATTATTAGTTATTTTTTGTTTTTATTTTATTTTTATAATAGCGATTTTGAATAAATAAAATATGTTATAATAATTGATTTTTTTAACATTTTTTCCAAATATATATAAACTCTTTATAATTATTATTAATGGTTCGCCTTGCACTTTTTTTTAAAGGAACTTGTCTATGAGCCTCCCCAAATAAAGAAACACATACAGTTGTATATATTTCAGAATTAACATTTAAACAATAATGTCCACCTATTTGCAAATGTTGAAAAGTTTTAGAAAATAATGGTTTGTAAAACCGCTCGTTCATATCTAAATGTGATGCATATATTTGATTTTTAGGATATTGCTCAATTGAATAGTATGGAGGTGACGTGAGTACTAAATCGTACGTAATAGTTGAGTAGTCAAAGTCTAAAGCATCTTCTAAAAAAATTTGTGGAATAGTTGTAGTTGAAATTTCATTATTTTCTGTAATATCTTTTATCATTTTTTGATATGATCCATGCAATCGAGTATTAATATCAATGCCTGTATATCGAGGCACATTAACAGCACATGCCCCAATTAAACGTCCACCCCATCCGCAAGTAAAATCTAATACTGAAGTAGGCTTGTATTGACGATAAATGTCAGCAGCAACAATTGGACGAAAAATATTAATAGCACTAATACAAATATTATACACTTCTTTAAGTACCGTATAATTATTTTTTGTGCGATTTTTATTTTTAACGGTGTCGTAATAATGTATCATATTGCGTATAAATTTTTTCTTTTTAAATTCATCAATATTGCTTAAAAAATCATAATAACTTGTATTATATTTTCCACGAGTTTCAAGCCGTTCTTCAAAGGTATAATAATCAACAGTGTTATTACCAGATCGAATTCCATACGAAATGCAATCAATTGCAATATCTTCTTGCTCAAATAGCTGCTGCAACTTTCTAAAATCTTTAGACATTTGAGAATGAGTTATTGGCTTAATTGCATAAGCAATTTCGCGTTTTTGTTCTTGAGAATAACACAAACTCATTTTAGTTATTTATATATTATTAATTATATTTTTGGATCGACATTTTACACATTAATATTTTTAAAAATTTGTAGGTCGTTGATATTTTTCAATGGTTAGAGGTTCAGGCATTAATGTAGGGCGTTTATCAAACATATTAAATTGACGCAATTCATTTGTAGCAATATTTGGAGCAAATACAGGTGCAGGATTTACTAAATTATTTGCATTAATTCCAAACAAAAAAGATTCGGTATCCGGACCATTATGAGAGAGTTTATCCCAAGGTAGTCTTGAAGATTGAAGCCCATTTCCTGGCAAAAATGTAGAACTTGCAATAGTTGACTGAGTATGCATGCGATGGTCATACATTTTATTTTTTCGGGTTTGCTCTTGTTTATAATTAATTGGTGTGTTATTGTTACGAGTTGATGCCATTGCAATAATTTTATGTTATAATAATAATAATATAAAAAATATTGATTTATAATTACACAGCAGTTAATATTTATTTGGAATGATAGACCAGTTATTTACATTTTTTATCATTTGTAAGTGTGAATGTGCACGTTGTTTGTGGATGTGTTGTGGGTGCCGTTGGTGTTGTTGTTGAGGATAATTTATTTTTTGTTTATTTGAGCGATATTTTTTTTGTAATTGAGATTGATTTAATATAAGTTTAAAAGTATTAACTTTTTCTTTAGGCTTTGATTTTGTTCTTAAATCTTGAATCAAAAATGAATCGATATTATATGGTATAACTGTAGAAAAGCAAGTTGTGTTAATATAATATACGTTTTTGTTGAAATGTAAAACTGTAAATTGGTTATCTTTAACATCAGATGATGTACGATCAATTGACCAGTTTATGTTTGATACTGTGCTAATTCCATCTTTATCATTTGAAAGTGTTTTTGTCCGTGCATCTGTATTATTAATAATGCGGGAAATGCCATCAAATAGTTGTAATATTTGAGGACTGCCAATAGGATAAAATGTAGAGCGGTCAATTTGTATATTAAATTTACTACATCTGTACTGAAGACAATTGTCTTCTTGTCCCCATCCCCAAATATTCGGAAATCCATTAATTCTTTCAAAATCCTGTCCTTTCATTACTACAATTCCACCTAGTGTATGTTTAAAACCATAGTAATGAGCAACTGTTCCTAAGGTTGTTTGATAACTAAATATTTTATTAAATGGCATTGTATCGACATCATTAAAAATAAATGTTATATTTTTATAGTGGTCTGGATATTTTTCTTTGACTGCTAAAAAGCCAAGATTTTTTACAGCTCCTCGATTAAACACTCTGTCATCGCACTGATGTGAAAAATATATTTCATAATCGTCCCAATCTTCTAAAATGAATTGCATATATTTGCAGAAAAAAAATTTATGCTGAGGGCGATCTCTATACGGAACAATAAATACTCGTGATGGAATTTTTATTTTATCAAAATTTGAATTGTTGCTTGAATCTGAAATAGAAATCATTAAACGCCCGCAACCAAATATATAAGTATAAGTATAAGTTAAATTAAATATATATACTTACCGCTTATATTATTAATTGTTTGCAATTCGTTTCATATTGAGATAAAGATACTTCAATCGCAACTTTTCGTATTTTTTTTTGTGGCTTATGACGGGCAGCGTCTATAGTAGTTTGCGGTTGCTGAATATTATCATATTCGTTATTTAATACAAGTTTAAGAAACTCGTATACAGACAATATTACTTTGTCTTCACATTTTCCAACAATTAGTATTTTGCCAGTGCGGAAAATCATAAATGAAACTTTAAAAAATCGACCAATTTCACTTTCATCTTGTTGATCTTTTTTAGATGTGTCAAAATAATTTTTACAACTAACCGATTTTTTTGTAGATTTTTGAGTGTTTAAGTTAATTATTTGTTGTGGAGGACAATGAATACCTGTTTGATGGTTTTTATATGAAGAATCGTAGTAAAAATTGCATTGAACACCTGGGTACCATGGAGTATATTTAGTTCGAATGTTATATTTATACTTTAAAATATTATTCAATTTATCTCGGTCAATAAAATACCCACAATCAAAATCGGAATTAATAAGTACAGTTGTTATAGGTTTATTTGAAAAACTTACGCCTTCATGAATATATTTTGATAATAGTTCACGGATTGCTTCCAAAGCTTGATTCATTATAATATTAGAACAAATGCCAGGAATTACAATTTTTCCAGTGTTAAATACTTTAATATGAGCCTCGTAAAATTTTCCATCTAACTTAAGTCTGTGTATAATTACAATGCAATTTAAAAACGCACCAGCTCGAGTATTGGGTTTAATAATATTTTTTTGAGATATTCCAACATTTATTTTTATTTTTCCGTTGAAATCGGTTGTATTTTTTTTGTGAGTTGTGTGTTCAAGTGTTTTTATAGTCCAAGGTTCGTTTTTTAATTTAGTTTCCACAATATCAAGCTCATTTATATCTGCCAAATCCAATTTTATTTGTTTTTTTATAACACCACACGAGGGAGTGTGAAACGGCATGACTTTAATCATCCAAAAAATGTGTTCAATGTCAACACTTTTGTTTAAATATGCAATTACGGTTTTTGTTGAAATTCTAATATTTGATGCGTGTGGAGCAAGTGCATTTATTTTAAGATTTTGATTAATAAATGGATTGCATACATCTGATTCGGAATTGGTTTTAGTTTGTGTTTTGATTAATTCGTAAGCTTCATTTATTTTAGCATCTTCATTGATCGAATCAATTTTCATAGTACCATTTCCAAAATCGTCTGCAGAATCATCCTCTAAATATTGGTTCCATTCGTCGTCGAGCGACACGTTATCTTGCATATTGTGTAAAAATATTTATAAAAATATATGAAATTCATTTTTTTTTTTAAAGACTAAAAAAATAAATTATACTTGCAGAACAATTAAGTTTAATTATAAATAAAAACTATTTTTATAATATTTTATTCAAAGTGTTCAACTGAATCTCTGTAAGACTTTCTGGAAATTCAATTTCAAAACAAATAATTAAATTCCCTATATGTGTACCACGCCCTATACCCAATTTTGGTATAGATTTTTTATGGTTTGTGGGAATAATTTTACCACAAGCATTTGTTATTGTATAAGTTTCTCCACTTAAATGTTTAATTTTAAATTCAAACCCACAAAGAGATTCTTTGAGAGAAATGCAATGAGTTGCAATTAAATCTAATCCAATTCGATTGAATGTATCATGTTTATTAACCTGAATTATTATATGCACATCGCCTTGGCGACCATGTTCAAAAATATGTCCCCCATTTTTTACAATAATTCGTTCACCAGAATCAATTCCTTGAGGAATGTCAACATAAATAACTGCTTTTTCGATTGATGTTGTAAATTGTGTCAGATGTACAACATTTCTATCAATTTCTAACATTTTATTTGTTCCATAAAAGGATTGCTCTAATGTTATATAAACAGTTTCAATAATCGGCTCAATTGGTTCTAAAAAAATGTGTGAGCTTTGCGAAAATAATTGTGTTAATATATTTTCTAAATCACCATTCAAATTATGTTCACCTTTATATATAGTAGGCATTCGAATTAAATTCGGTTCAATTATTAAAGATTCGTCATATTCACCTTTTAATGTATCATCTTTAAGAATTTCATATGCTTCTCCTATTTTTTGAAATTGTGCGTGAGACTCTTTACTATTTTTATTTTTATCAGGATGCCAAATCATTGACATTTTGCGATATGCTTTTTTAATTTCGTTTGAAGTCGCGGTTTTAGAAATATTTAAAATGTCATAAAATGTGATTGTAGGCATTTTAAATGTTTATATGCATATAAATATAATAATAATTTATTTATATGACGCCTGTATGTATATAATATCAATATTATTGATAGAGTACAAAAATTAAAACCACGGTTTTTGTTCTAATTGATTTTGATGCGATGAAACATTAATAGGCATTGATATTGGTACGACTAATGTGCTGGCATCTTCTAAATAATGCAAATAACTTTGCGTTTCTACATAGACTTGTCCAATTAAGTAAGAAAGAACTTTGTGATTTAAATCTTCTATTTGTTTTTTTATATTTGTAGGCTGGTTTGTTGTATTTTGAATAAAAATGCTACGCATTACAATTTTAATTGTATCGTAATTTTGTGTTCCAATAATATATTGGTTATTAGATCTGGAAAAAACTCCAAATCTAATGCCATTTTGAATGGTTTGTATGTTTGATTTTGAAAAAAAAGTATTTGATAATACAGTGTCTTCCCAAAGTCCCTGTACAGGACGTCTTAATGACACCGGTTGATTAACTGGCATTCGGTCTTTCATTTTAAATAAATCACTTGTATTTGGCTGTTTTTGCATAATACGTACTCGTCCATTTGGTGTTGGCATTTGTTGTTTGTTAATACTCAACTTAAAAAAATAAATAAACTAACTAAATAATATTATTTAAAAAAATGATTAAGTAAGCAATATAAAACTATAATGTATAACTAAAGTATGAGCAGCTCCAACAATATGTCAAACACTGTACCCAATGTGGCAATTAATTCTAAAATTATTGGAATACAATTTAGTGTTTTGTCTCCTCAAGAAATTCTTAAAGGCTCGGTTGTCGAAGTTGTTAAACGTGACACCTTTGTTAATAATAAACCAGTTATAGGCGGTCTTTTTGACCCTCGTATGGGAGTTATTGACTCTAATTTAATTTGTCCTACAGACCGTTTGGATTATGAAAAAACACCAGGTTATTTTGGGCATATTAATTTGGCAAGACCTGTATTTTATATTCAATTTTTAAAAGACATTCTTAGAGTATGCAAATGCGTATGCTACAAATGTGGTAAACTACTTATTAATAAACTAAAATATAATCATTTTTCAAAGATGGAACCCTCTGCTCGTGGATCATTAGTTTACGACATTGCATCAAGTGTTTCCAGATGCGGTGAGGATACTGATGATGGCTGTGGGTGTCTTCAGCCTAAAATAACAAAAGAAGGACTTGCAACTATTTATGCCAAATGGAAGCAAAAAAATAAGGAAGATATTGTGTCTGTAATGACAGCAGAAATAGTTCTTAAATTATTTAAGCGCATATCAGACGATGATGTAAATTTTATGGGATATAGTGCTATTTGGTGCAGACCCGATTGGTTTGTATGTCAAGTGCTAATGGTCCCACCCCCATCTATGCGACCTTCTGTTAAACAAGATGAGCAACAAAGGTCAGAAGATGATTTAACACATATTTTAGTGAATATTATTAAAACAAACAATACATTGCGTGACAAAATTCAAAACAATGTTGATGCTCGAGTTATTAATGATTGGACTTCGGTATTGCAATATTATGTAGCTACTCAAATTGATAATAAAATTAAAGGTGTTGCCGCAGTAGCCCAACGGTCTGGTCGCCCTTTAAAATCTATTAAGGACCGTTTAAATGGTAAAACTGGCAGAATGCGTGGAAATTTAATGGCTAAGCGCGTTGATTTTAGTGGACGGTCTGTTATTACAGCTGACCCAAATATATCTATAAGAGAATTAGGAGTTCCGATGAAAATCGCAATGAACCTAACTCGTCCAGTAAGAGTAAATGACCGTAATCGCGCATATTTAACAACTTTGGTCAAAAGTGGACCTGATACTTACCCAGGTGCCAAAATTTTAGAAAAAAAGAATGGTGAATCCATTGGTTTACGTACATTTAATCGCGATTTGGCTGTTCTTGAAAATGGTGATGTTGTTCATCGCCATTTAATGGATGGCGACATTGTTATTTTTAATCGCCAACCAACATTGCATAGAATGAGCATGATGGCGCACATTGTTCGTGTAATGTCTCGGGGAGATACACTGCGAATGAATGTTGCTGATACAAAACCATATAATGCCGATTTTGATGGGGATGAAATGAATTTACACGTTCCTCAAGATACAGAAGCAACCATTGAACTGCACACATTGGCTGCAATTCCGTATCAAATTATTAGTCCTGCAAATAACTCGTCTATTATTGGAATTTTTCAAGATTCAATGCTTGGGTGCTATCAGTTTACAAGAGAAAATATCCGATTTAATGCACGTGATGCGATGAATTTATTAATGTGTACTAAAAATGTTGATGAACTAAAATTGTACAACGCACTTAATCCCATCAAAAAAACAAAGCACCCAGCAACGGTATCCAATTTTAATATAATGTCTCACATTTTACCAAAAATGTCTTTAAAATATAAAACATCCAAATTTAATCCCGATAATGACAACATGGCAACATCAAATAATGTATTGGAAATAAAAAATGGCGAATACATTCGTGGTCAAATGAATAAGGGTGTTATGGGAAGCAAAACCAAAGGACTTTTGCAGCGAGTGTGTAATGATTTTGGAAATCACGCATCTTCTGATTTTATTGACAATCTTCAAAATCTGGTTACTGACTATATGAAAAAATCATCATTTAGTGTTGGAATTAGTGATCTTGTTTTAATAGATAAAGCCAGCAATAGTATTATTGACATAATTGAGGATAAAGCGCGTGATGCATCTGAGCTCATTGATAAAGTTCAACTGGGCTTATTTGAAAATACCAGTGGTCGATCTTCTCAAGATGCATTTGAATCTCAAATTAAAAGTATTTTTGATAAATGCCGTTCGGAATCAGGTCGTGTTGGATTGGATAGTTTATCACCGGATAATCGGTTTACATCAATGGTAAAAGCTGGGTCCAAAGGGTCAGATTTAAATTTGACATTCATGATGGCGTGTCTTGGACAGCAAGATATTGATGGAAAGCGTATTCCTTATGGATTTGACAATCGAACTCTTCCGCATTTTAATAAATATGATGATACTGGAATTGCTCGAGGATTTATTGAGAATTCGTATATTAATGGATTATCTGCAACAGAACTATTCTTTCATGCTATGGGTGGTCGTATTGGACTCATTGATACTGCAGTTAAAACTGCAGTCACGGGATACATTCAAAGACGACTTGTAAAGGGACTTGAAGATTTAATGGTGCATTATGATATGACGGTTCGTACAAATAAAGGACGCATTGTACAGTTTATTTGTGGAGACGACAATTTTGACACAGTTAAAGTTGAAAGTCAAAACTTACCATTGGTTAAAATGTCGACTGAAGAAATTTATGCTCATTATTTGCCTCCTAAAATTAGTGTTGGTGGGAAGTCCAAGGCACTTTCAAGTATTTTAACACCAGATGCTCTAAAGAGACATAAAAAGCAATCTGCTGAACTTAAAATTTATGTTGAAAAATATATAAATATGATGATTGAAATGAAGGGTGCGATTATTCGCAATGTATTTAAATATTCAGGAGATTCTTTGGTCCATTGTCCTGTTGCATTTACTAATATTATTGATAATGTACACGGACAGTGCGAGCTTAATAGTGGAACCACAACTACTGACATTACATTGTTAGATGCTCACATTTTAATAGAATCTTATTTTGATACTTTAATGCAATTATACTACTGCTCACCCAATAATTTATTTAAAACATTGTACTTCTTCTTCTTGTCACCAAAAATATTAATTATTGAGAAACGATTTACTCGAGATTCTCTTATTCTACTTCTTGAAATGATTGTTCTTACTTATAAGCGCGCCATAATTGCGCCCGGTGAAATGGTTGGCATTATTGCTGGACAAAGTATTGGCGAAGTATCTACTCAAATGACTCTAAATACGTTTCATTTTGCGGGGGTTGCGTCTAAATCAAACGTGACTCGTGGAGTGCCAAGGTTAGAAGAAATTACAACATTAACTGCTTCTCCCAAGAATCCATCTATTACAGTTTATTTAAAACCTGAAGATGAAACTAACAAAGATAAAGCTTTATCTGCAATGTCAATGATGGAACATACTTCATTGGGAAATGTGGTTTCTGAAGTGGAAATTTGTTTTGACCCTATTGATGATTCAACTATAATTGCTGAAGACGCTGAAATGATTTCCAAGTACAAAGCATTTGAGTCTATGATTGCTGAGTGCGCAACTACCAATCCTAATGATATTTTGGACGAAACCGCAGATTTAAATAATACACCTAATATGAAAGATACACGATCAAAGTGGATCATTCGCATAAAATTAAGTCGAACTGAAATGCTTAATAAAAATATTACAATGGATGATATTTATTTTACTATGAATACCGTGTATGATAATAAATTTAGTTGTATTTATTCAGATTTTAACGCAGATGAATTAATTTTCCGTATCCGAATGAATTCAATTACTTCTACGAAAAGTGTGCGACTAAACTCATTAGATCAACTTGACCAGATTTATATGCTAAAAGAATTTCAAGAGTCGCTTCTTAAAAATATTGTTCTTCGTGGCGTTACTGGTATTAGCAGTGCAACCATTCGAACCATCAAAAATACATTGGTTGAATCCGATGGTGGATTTGAAAAAAAGGATATATGGGTTTTGGATACAGTTGGGTCGAACATGACAGATGTTCTTGGTCTACCGTTTATCGACAGTGAACGTACGGTTAGCAATGATATTATTGAAGTTCTTAATGTTCTTGGAATTGAAGCAGCACGACAAACTATTATGAATGAAGCAATTGAGGTTATTGAGTTTGACAACACGTATATTAATTACCATCATTTTAGTATTATGGTTGACAGAATGTGTCATAATGCTAAGTTGGCATCATTGTTTAGACATGGAATTAATAGTGATAATATTGGACCAATTGCAAAAGCGTCTTTTGAGGAAACTCCTGAAATGTTTTTAAAGGCTGCTAAACATGGTGAATTAGATATTATGCGAGGAATTTCTGCCAATGTAATGTGTGGTCAAGAAGGAATGTATGGTACAAATGCGTTCCAGGTTGTTATTGATATGGACGAAATGACAAAAATGACTCAAGAAAGTGAATATAAACCCATTCAATCAGATGAAACTATTGAGAATGCTTTTGCTAAGGAAGACTTAAAATATTCGGTTGACAATAAATGCGGAAAGGCTCACATTGAAATTAATAATAATATTGTAAATTTTGTGCAAAAAACAATGGCTCAGGATGATGAAGAATATGACCCCGGGTTCTAATTATTATTATTTAATGCCCACCAAGAGAGATAGGATTCAAGAATTTCTTGGAATATTTGAAATGATACACGAAATGTGGAAATATAAATACACAAAAAATAATATTTAATTAATATTATTTTTTTTTATATTATTTACAGCATTTATATATAAATAAATATATTAGATTTCCTTTATAATTTTAAATATTGTTTTTGCAATTAAATAGTTTAAATAAATAATTTGAGTCATTAGATGGTTCGTCAATTGAACTTGAACATGATTTAATAACTGGTACGCGTTTTTTTGGTGCCCTATGTGAATAATCGCAAAGCCGTTCAGTTTCAATTATTTTCCAAATGGAAGCTGCATTATTTAATGTAGATGCAAACCAGTTTGGATCTCTTAAAACAAGAACAATATTAAACACTTCCAACTTCCAATAGCAAATGGTAATAAATGAATAATTGTATTTTTCGGAAGTGTACAAATTAATTGTTTTTTCAATCCACAAATTAAACGAATTTAAAGTTTTAATTGAAATTGGCATATATATGTAATATGGTACTCCATTTGGTTGTGTAAAGTACACAATACTTCCTTTTCGTTTTTTTTGAGTTTGTAAGTTGTTGTTAAAAGTTGTGTTTAGTGGTAAATTTGGCGGAAGATCATCGTTTGACATAAACACATTATCATCACATGAATCATTTATAAATGCAGTATAATTATCGTACTCAACAAATTTTGTTTCCAAAAAATCACACTCATTTAAATCGCATACTTCCATTTGAACCTGCATCTGCGCAAAATATTCTTTTTTTGGTTCTCCTGTAATAATGCGAGATACGACATTTTTAATTTCAATCATTCGCCCATACAACGGAGAATTTGGACAACAATTAATGCCATCTGGTGATGCCCCGATAAAATAATGGTTTTCATGTTGAATGCATCCAAATTCTTCAACTTTAGTATCATATTTATGTTCATATAATAGCACAGACATTGGTTCGTATTTTTGACCCCAATGCATGGGAGTTTCTACATTAATGCTTTTAGATGGTGCATTTGAATCAACTACAATGGGTGGAGTATTATACTGAGAACATTTTTCATTAATAATGCTGTTTTTAGCTGCCTGTGAGCCCATTACTTTATAATAATTGCTTGCAGATAAAAGATTCATTCGAAATCGATACCAAGCTGGAGTGCGTTGTGCGGGCTGTGGTCTGGACCGCAAGTCCGTCATTCGTTCATCTATTTGTTGTTTTGTTTTTGTTATTAATGGTGTTTTCAAATTTATACAGTTTTCATATTTATTTACATTATTATTAATGTCTTTGTTTTCATCATCTAAATCATATATAAATTTATATTGAGGTATAGTTTGAAAAATAAACTCTGGAAAATCATCTGGCACTAAATGTGATGGAATATCACAATTTATTAAGACCTCATTAAGTACATAATTTATTAAATCGTCAGATTCGTTTTTTTCACAAAACATTTGATTTGATTTAAATGGATATGTATCTATAATGGTCAATACAAACTCAGATAAATCGTCGATTTCCATACTGTTAATTGAAAAGTCGCTTGAAACCGAAACGGAATCTTCAGATAACAATTCAGCAATTGATAATTTAGTTTCAGTTGTGTTTGTAAAAGTTGATGCAGTTGAACTACAAATACTTTCTAAATTTCCTATTGATTCTATGGATTCCGAGTTAGTTTCGGCAGTTATTTCAATAATTGCATTTATATATTGGTCAAATGTTTTAAAATTGGATTCATCAGCAATGTTATATTTATCCTCATCTACATCTACATTTGTATTAAATTCGTAAGTATTCATATTTATTATTTTACTATTATTAAAAAAAATAGGTTGGTTTCATTTTTTAAATAAATAAATAAACTATATAAGCACATTTTATATTAATGTGTAAAAAACTCGTTTAATAATGCTATATTTATTTTTTAATAACATCATCATGTCTATTATATATTGGGGAATTTGGTTATTTACTCAATTTCAAATGGCTTCAAATAAAACATGCAGAATTTTCAACATCTTTTATAAAAAATATGTGGTAGTCCACCCACACTTTATTTATATTTTTGATATCATAAACGATCCGTCAACTAAATTTATAGAAAATAATGTGGAATTTATTAAAGATGGCAATGTTGTATGGGTAACATCATTGTCAAAATTGCTTGAAACGGAAATTACAATATCATATGATATTATTATAGTATCTAAATATGAGAGTCAAGAAAATAATTGTGTTAACAAGCAAATTTTTAATAATATTTGCGATTTAAAAAATGAAAAAACTCATACAGAATCATCAATGAATTTCATTTCAACAACTATTTCAGATATTTTAGTCGAATTCAAAACAAAACAATATAATTATTATATGGATGGAAATATTTGGTCACCCGAGTTTCTTGTATATTTTATGAAAAAATATTATAATACTAATATATTATCTGGCGAAAAAATAATGCAGTCGTTTTATATTATTGACAATGCTGCAAATGTGATTAATGGATTTAATATAAATACGAAAATTTATATATTTAAAAATACATATGATGTTAAACAATAAATTAGCACTAACTACGTTATTTATTACTCGATATATGTAAAGACGGTATACTATAGCTGTCTCCACATTTTGTATACTTAGCAATAATAGAAGGATTCTTTATATTATTGCATACATCTTCTGTGGAATATACATTTCCATAGTCGTCTAAATAAAATATAATGCCATTTATTTCCTTAGCAATTATAATTATATTTACATGAGTATTTTGAATAATATTATTTTGTACATCTAAATTCATCGTTCCGTGAGGTTGTCCTTTCGCATGTGTTCCACAGTAGTTACTGTCATCCTTTTTACGCCGAGTACATTGTTCAAGTGTTGCTTTTTTCGCCAAACATTGATTATTGCTTGGAATATTAGTTTTAACTCGTACACGCTTTGCAAAATCAGATGGCTCAAAAATATTGTCAGAAAAGTCAATCAAGTATTGTCGCAAATCACAAATATTTAAATTAGAATCAAATTGTGTATCTCCAATAATATTCATAATGTGCAATTTTAAATTGCCAATAACGGCACGTGTTTTTAAAGTAATTTTGGATTCCATTATTTGGTTTATAAATTAAAAATATTTTATTAATATATGTTCATTTTTTTATTTAAATGTTCTTGAATATTATTGATTTATATTTAAAATAAATAACATAAAAAAAATAAAATATATTAATAAAATCTTTTTGTGTGTGTGTATTTATATATAATTTCCTATTTCGTGTATCATTTCAAATATTCCAAAGGGTCCCGATATATTATTAAAATTATATACATCATGTGAAAATTTAATGTATATTTTTTTACGATTCCAAT
>Ga0115007_10001199_pt1 | contig 16795 bp, 20 predicted proteins | sample ArcOceMetagenome_2_FD_87166 | JGI IMG/M metagenome (GOLD analysis project Ga0115007, IMG submission 87166) | Marine eukaryotic phytoplankton communities from Arctic Ocean - Arctic Ocean ARC135M Metagenome | ecosystem: Environmental > Aquatic > Marine > Oceanic | place: Arctic Ocean | collected... | reverse complement strand
TTTTTTTTAACTCACTATTTTTTATTCGTTTTTATTTTACTTTTTGTCAATCTTTTTACAGAAAAATATGCCGTACTTATGGGGGATTTCCTTAATGAGAAAATTCGTAAGGGGTACCCCTTATGAGTCGTTTTTTTGCTAAAAAAACCCTTGTAAGTATAAGGAATTTTGCATCAAAAATGCGTTATTTTTTACAAAAATTTTCACTAATTTTTATTTTAATTTTTGTTATTTTTTTTAACTCACTAATTTTTATTCGTTTTTATTTTACTTTTTGTCAATCTTTTTACAGAAAAATATGCCCTACTTGCGTGGGTTTTCCTTAATGAGAAAATTCGTAAGGGGTACACCTTCTACGGCAAATAATTTCAAAATTTAATAAAAAAACTTGCTTTGAATTTTTAATTAGCATATAACAGGGGCCACTAAACCATAAAGTTGCTCTGAAGAAAAACTACTACAATGTAAAGTTTCGAGCTCCAATTGGTGCTGGAGGATCCGCAAGTTATGTATATTGAAAAAATTTACTTTTAAAAGAAGTCCCATCTTTTCTTTAAGGGTTTCTACGGAAATTTCATTAATAAAACCTGCATTATGCTCCAAGGTTACGACTTTGCTCTCAAAAACTCTTATTTTGTAGTCCTGTATTGCAGAAAGCGCACTTTTGTTATTTTGTAAGTAAAGATTATTTTTTAAGGCAGCCTTATAAAGGTTAAAAAAATAAACGGTAAGGTCTTCCTAAATTAAACACTGCTTTTTTAAAAAACTGATTTTAACCAGTTGCGATTTTTGGGCAAGTATTATCATATGTTGGGAATAAACGAGATAAGCCAAAGACGATATGATGCAAAACGGGATCAAAAAGTCCGTATTTAAAGTAGGGCTAATCATAAGGTTAATAGACGTTAAATAGTTTCAGCACAAATCGGTAAAATTTAGATTGCATTTTTTCTTTCCTAAAGGGACAATAAAAGAGATATTTAGTAATTTTTTTTCTTTGCTATAAAAAATAAAACCTAATATAATAAAAAGTAAAAGTCTTCCACTATTTTGTGAGAAAATTTGTTATAAAGTCAGTTTCCTATTTAAATGTTTTCAGTAGTTATCTAAAACAAACTTAGCTACCCGACAATGCTACAAAAAACAATCGGAACACCAGAGGTTCGCTTTTCTCGGTCCTTTCGTACTGAAGAATAATCTCTTTAATTTTCTAATATTTACCGTAGATAGGGACCAAACTGTTTCACAACGTTCTAAACCCAACTCACGTACCACTTTACTCGACGAACAAACGAACCCTTGAGACCTTCTTCAGCCCCAGGGTGTGATGAGTCGACATCGAGGTGCCAAACATCCTTGTCGATAAGAACTCTAAAAAGATATCAGCCTGTTCGCTTATGAGTCGTTTTTTCGCTAAAAAAACCCTTGTAAGTATAAAGAATTTTGCTTAAAAAATACGTCATTTTTTACAAAAATTTTCGCTAATTTTTATTTGTATTATTTGAAAAAAAAAGGAAATTTAATTTTTTACATTTTGTAAAATAGTTGTTTACCCACATTAACATCATTTTCAACAATCAAAGTCTGTTTATTTTTTCTATTAATTTTTAAATATAGTTAAAGGAGGGCGATGCTATTTTTTTACATTCTACAAGATTCGAACTTGTGACAAACGGTTTAGAAGACCGATACTCTATCCAACTGAGCTAAGAATGCCAAACACAAATAAAAGATGATTTATATACTAAACACAGAAATTTCAAATAAAAAAACGACGCCAATAGCTCTACAAAATGTTTTTGGGCTCGGCAAAGAAAAATGTGCATATATTTGTTATAAATTAGGTATTTCAACGAAAACACCAATAAAATTTCTTACGCCAGAAATAAGAAATAAAATAATTTCTTTTGTCGAAAAAAATATGATGATTGGTGATGATTTAAAACAAACTTTATTTCAACTAAAAGAGGAACAAATTCGACTTAAATGTTATAAAGGACAAAGAGCAAAATTTAAGCTTCCACGACGAGGGCAAAGGACAAAAACAAATGCTAAAACAGTAAAAAAACATAATTAAAAATGCTAAAAAATTTAATAACAAAAATTGAAATTAAATGTAGTTCTAATAATACAATTTTACATGCATCGAATATAGAAATGAAAAATATTATCTTAAGCCCTGGTTTAATCGGGTTTAAAGGTGCAAAAAGATCAACAACTTACGCATCACAACAAATTGCTGAATATTTAGGAGAAAAACTTAATGAAAATAATGTAAAAAATGTGATTTTAATTTTTAAAGGTTTTGGAAAAGGTAAAAAATCTATCGTTAAAGGTTTAACTAAGAAAAAGATTAAAATTCTTACGATCGTTGATAAAATACTGACAGCTCACAACGGTTGCCGCTTACCAAAACAGAGAAGATTGTAACACAATACTTTTTATTGAAAAAAAACTGAAGGAATGACTGAGTGGTTAAAAGTGGCAGACTGTAAATCTGTTAGAAAATTCTTACGTAGGTTCGAATCCTACTTTCTTCAAAAAATAGGTTTGACAAGACTTGAACTTGTAACTTTACCGTTATGAGCGGGATATTCTACCATTGAATTACAAACCCTTACTAAAAATTAATGTAAATGAATCGCATCATTTAAGTAAATACAAGTTAAAATCGTAAAAACGTATGCTTGAATCGCAGCAACCCCTAACTCAAGAAGCATCAATACGACTAAAATAGCCAATGGAATAATATGAGCCACGAATAAACCACCCCCGGCTAGCATCATTGTCCAAGCAAAACCAGCAATAACCTTTAAAAGGGTATGTCCGGCCATCATATTGGCGAATAACCGAACCGATAAACTAATAGGTCTAAAAATGTAAGATACTATTTCAATCGGAACTAATAGAAAAGCTAAAACCATCGAAGAACCTGGTGGTAAAAATAACGATAACATATTAATACCGTGTTCTCTGACACAAATTAAATTAATACCAATAAATGTCATTAAGGCTAAAGCAAAAGTAACAATCAGATGACTAGTTATGGTAAAACTATAAGGAACTAAACCAATAATATTTGAAATTAAAATAAACATAAATAACGTAAAAACATAAGGGAAAAAAGATTTTCCTACGGAACCAACATTATCATTTAATAAACCATAAACAACCCCATAAATTACCTCAACAACATATTGAATTCTGTTTGGAACAATAAAAAAAGTTTTATTTTCAGATAACAAAGAATGTAACGCATAAAGAAAACTAAATAACCCAATTGCGGAGATAATGGTACCGTTTGTGATAGAAAAATCAAAATTTCCTAAATTAAACTGAATTAATGGAAGAATTTGAAATTGTTCTAAAGGACTTGATAAAAAAAACACAATATTAAATTTTGCTTAAAAAAATTAAGAACCCCACCAATAAACGGTAACAAATGAAACAAATAAAGAACCATAAAATGGCCTCTATAATCCGTCACGAGAAATTTCGACGAACTTGAATGATAAAGCATCTACCTGTTCTTGTTGGGCTGTATTTTTTGACACCTCCAAAAATTTAAGCGGTTATCTGAATTCGACAAGTGAGTTAAACCCAGCCTCGACTTGTTTTCAAAGCAACCTATTTTTCGTTTTTATACATTCGACTATAAAGTACCCCCACTGGAATAATTAAGAGCCCTTATGCTGTAAATTACTATTTTTTAGCTAGACGATCCCTATCGAAATAGTAGGTAAAAAAATTAAGATTGAAATAAGGAGTGACATAAAAAACAAAAAAATAGTTATTTTTAAATTTATATAATCTTTGAATAAAATAAATTAATAAATTAAAATCATTGCCAAATAGACTAGTAAATTATTTTTTAGATGTTTTATACGAATTTTTTAATATTTTTTTTTAATAAGGTTTATTATAAAAGTTATAACAAAAGTATCTTAAAATTAAATAACAAATTATATTTATTAATGGACAAACCAGCGCTTTATTTTTTGAAAATATAGACTACCTGTCAACCCAACTTACCTGAAGCATAACGACAAAGGATGTAACCATCTTTTGTTTAATCTCAAGTATTTTTTATCGATACGTTTTTTAAAAATTTACGAACCCCACCAATAAACAGTAACAAATAGAAATAACCAAACTACATCGACAAAATGCCAATACCAAGCAGCAGCTTCAAAACCAAAATGATGCTCTTGAGTAAAATGATTTAGTCCTAAACGAAATAAACAAACGGTTAAAAAGCAAGTTCCAATAAAGACATGAAATCCATGAAAACCGGTAGCTAAAAAAAAGGTTGACCCATAAATACCATCGGAAATACTAAAAGGAGCATTTATATACTCAAAAACTTGCAATGCGGTAAAAATAATAGCTAAACAAATTGTTAAAAATAAAGCAATTTGTGAACTTTTTTTAGCACCAGCTACGATTCCATGGTGAGCCCAGGTAACAGTTGCACCAGAAGTTAATAAAATTACAGTATTTAACAGTGGAACACCCCACATATCTAACGTTTCTAAACCATCTGGGGGAAAAACACCACCAATCATCGCGGATGGTTTAATACTCGCATCAAAAAATGCCCAAAAAAAAGCAAAAAAAAACATAATTTCCGAGACGATAAATAACAAAACACCTTGTCGTAATCCCTGTTGTACCGCAAATGTATGTTGACCTTCAAAAGTTCCTTCTCGAACAATGTCACGCCACCAAACATACATTGTATATAAAATGGTCATAAACCCAAGAGAAGAAAGACTTAACCCTCCTGAAAAATTATGCATAAACATTACACCTCCAAAAGTTAACCCAAAAGCTCCTAGTGACGCTACAAAGGCCCAAGGACTTGGGTCTACTAAATGGTATGGGTGACGTTGATTATTTTTTTGTAATAAAGTTGTACTCATCTTTTTTTTTAGTAAAATTAAAAAATTTACCAATTACTTAAAATAAAAACACCGTATAAAAAAGAACTAATTTTTAGATTTGATAGTAACCTCGACATCGTTTGGAACTTTTTCCAAAAATTCATACAATTGTTCTTCTGTGAAGGAAACGATATACAATCGTCGACATTTTACAAATTGAAAATGTTCTTTCGATTTTTTATTGACGTGTGGTGATCGTATGAGTGTAAAGCGTTTTTTTTTTTTTGGTAACATAACGCCCCCATGTTTTTTACCCGGAAAAATAGATAAAAATAGGCCTTTGATAAATAATAAGTTAGCTAAATTACTTGTAGAAAATTTTAACGTATATTTTTTTTTTATCATGATTATCTGCTATAAAGAATAAACTAAAGTATGTTTAAAGTAAAAATTCTATTGTGTAATATCCCTTTTTCTATTAGTTATCTTTTTTCGTTTCGGTTTAGTTAAAAAACTAAAATAGAAAAATTAACGTTTTTAAAAAATTAAAATAAAATTTACGTTTTGAGGGTGAAAAAAATTAAACGAAAAAAAGGTTAGTGTAACAAAAGATAATAAACTTTTTATTTTTTTAAAACTAAACTTTAAAAAAATTTAAATAAACTTAGTGAAAAAAGAATTTAACTTTTTATTGAATTGAATTAGCAGGGTAACCAATTAAAGCTAATCAAAATCGAAGCAGTAAAACAAGTCCACCCTAAAGAAATAGGTAAAAAAGTTTTCCACCCTAGATTCATTAATTGATCATACCGGTAACGTGGTAATGCCGCGCGAACCCAACAAAATAATACAACAAAGATACAAATCTTTAACCCCATCCAAAGAGGTCCTGGAATTAGAATAAAAGGAAAAACATCAAACAGAGGCAACCAACCACCTAAAAAAAAAATAGACGTTAAGGCACTCATTAATAACATATTAGCGTACTCACCTAAAAAAAATAACGCAAACCCCATGGCAGAATATTCAACATTATAACCAGAAACAAGCTCTGCTTCTGCCTCAGGCAAGTCGAAAGGATGCCGATTTGTTTCTGCAAGTGCAGAAACAAAAAATAACAGAAACATTGGAAATAATGGAAAAATAAACCAAATTTTTTTTTGGGCAAACACAATTTCACTTAAATTAAAAGATCCGGCACATAAAACAACAGCAATTACAATAAAACCGATCGAAACCTCATATGAAATCATTTGGGCTGCAGAACGTAAAGAACCAAGAAATGCATATTTCGAATTACTAGACCATCCAGATAAGACAATTCCATAAACACTTAACGAAGATACCGCAAAAATATACAAAACCCCAACATTTATATTTGAAAGAACTAAACCTTCTCCAAATGGAATAACTGCCCACCCCATTAAACTTAAAATAAAAGTTAATAGAGGGGCTAAAATAAAAATACCTAAATTCGCGTTACTTGGTAAAATTGTTTCTTTTGCGAAAAGTTTTAAACCATCTGCTAAAGGTTGTAACAATCCAAGATAACCAATTACGTTAGGACCACGACGACGTTGAATCGAACCCATAATTTTCCTTTCGGCAAGAGTAAAATATGCTACTGAAATTAGTAAGGGGATAATAATCAATAAAATTTGTAAAAGATAAATAAGAGTTATTAAAGTCATTTTTTTATGTTTTATATTTTTTAGAATAAAAATTATTAAAGTCAAAATAAATTGTAAAGCGTTTACCAAAAAAGGGACTTGAACCCATACTTCTTTTTGAAACTAGAACCTAAACCTAGTGTGTCTACCAATTCCACCATTTTGGTCGATGGGATCCTCTACTACAAACCTTCGTTTTTGAATGGGTTACGTTTCGTCGAGCTTATATGAAAATTACGATACGCAATTTTCTTTTTATACCAGCTCCGAATAAATTTTTTAGAACATTCAAAAAATTTCGCTGTTTTTTTATACGACTCCCCATTATTTAGAAAACGCGCTACAGTATCGCTTTTAAAATTTTACCTGCTATCGGTCTTCTAAACTGTTTGCCATAAGTTTGAATTTTGTAGGGTGTAAAAAAATTATAGCACTTTTTTTTACATACGTTTAAAAATTAACTTTTAACTTTAGGTAATAACAGATTTGAACTGCTAACCTTTTCGTTGTAAGCGAAATACTCTACCCTTGAGTTAATTACCCATTTAAAAGACTTTTCCAATTTAAAAAAACAGAATAGTGTTGAATTTGTCGTGAAAAGTTTATTTTTTCACTTAATATAACTATTTTTAATGTTTTAAAATTAATTTCTAAATTGTTATGAAGACTGAAAAAGAAGGATCTATTTACTATTTCATTTAACAATCTTGTAAAAATTAATTTTTTTGTAGAAATAGCAAAAGAAATAATATCCCCTTTCTTTAGCTTTTTTGTGTAGGAGCGATTTGACTCACCATTAACAAATACTTTTTTGTAAGCAATTAAATGTTTTGCTTCAAAAAGATTTTTTGCAAGACCTAAACGAAATAATAAAAAATCTAATCGACATTCCAGTGAAGAACAAAATTTATTTTCTTTTAAAAGATATTTAGATTTTTTTTTTTTAAAAAGGTCTTTTTTAAGAATCTTTTTAAAGAATGATGTACGTGAAAATCCAAAAAGTAATTTTAATCTTTTACGATTTATAAATGAAATTTGGTAGGACTCTTCAATTTTATCACTTTTTTTTGAATTCAAATAAACAAAATCAGGTGAAAAAAAGCGTAATTTTTTTTTTTTTGTGGTTAAATTTTTATGTTTTTTTATATTAAAAAAAATACCTGCTTTTATATATTTTTTTATTTTTGGTTTTGTTTTATGATTAGTCATATTTTTTGTTTAAACAGACGAGTAATAAAGTTAAAACTAAATTTTGGACTAGAAATGACGTGTAGTTACCCCCTACATATAACAAACTTGAAAATTTATTAACAGATAAATTACTAAAAGAAATTAAAGGAATACTTCTTACCAAGGATTCTTGTTGAATTAATTCCGTTTTTTGATAATCCAAAAAAAGAGTAATAATAATAGTTTTTGAAAGCTTTTTATTTGTTAGAAAGCCTGAAGATACGTCAGAACTTTTTAATAGAGAATATTTTTTTTTGCAAACCCGTTGAAACTTAGAAAAAAGTATTGGATCTTTAATATCCGCAATAAAAATGAAATCGTATTTTTTTGTTAAAAAAGATTCTAGAAATAAAAAACTTGTTTTCAAAGAGTATTGTAAAAGGAATGGGTTAAGAATTGAAAATAACGAATATCGAGTACCTAATACGTGGTTAAAATTACTGGGATCGATATAGGCAATTGAGGAGTCAATGTAAATTTTTGAAAGTATAAAAGATCGTAAAACGTTATTTTTGCTTTTTTTCATGTTTTATTTTTTTTTTCCTTCTTTAAGAATTATCGACTGATTTTTATAAAGAATTCCTTTTCCTTTGTAAACATCAGGTTTTTTGTAGGAGCAAATTTTTGACGAAAATTCGTTTAATAAATGGTCATCGATACATTCTAATATTAAAGACGTTTTTTTAGTCGTAAAAATTTTTACATGTTTAGGTATTTTTATGTAGACCAAATGACTAAATCCTAAATTCAATTTCATAAACTCGTTTTCGATCGACTCAATACGAAAACCAACCCCAAAAAAAGTTAAACGAACCACAAAATTTAATCCAACACCAATAAGGGCTTTTTGAAAGAGGCGAAAAAAAGAAGAATATTTAATTTTTTTTGCCGTAAACGATAAATTTTGTTGGTTTAAGAATGAAAGGTCTAAACAAATAGAACCTTGGGGACCATTAACAAATAAATGATTTTTTTTTATTATTAATTTTACATTAGAAGGTAAATTTATGTGAGTTTTAAAAATATTTTTCATTTTTTATATAACATAGCAAAGACCCGTGCCTCCAATTTTACGTTTCAAACAGTGAACATTAGTCAAGACACCTTCATTCGTTGAAATGAAAAAAACACCTACACCTTCATTCATTTTTGTCAATTGTTGGTAGGATAAAAAAATAGTTTTTCCTGGTGTTGATAACAACTTTATGTCTTTAAAACTTGGGTTGCCATTTAAATTATATTTTAGTTGAACTTTTAAAAATTTACCTGAATTTATTTCATTAACACTTGAAATAAAGCCTTCTTCAAACATTAGTTTTAAAAATTGAAGACAATAAACATTTTTCGGAAAAAAAATAAATTTTTTATTACATTTTATGGCATTTTTGAGAATAGAGGTTAGGTTACAAAGTAAATTCATTTTTTATTTCATTTTTTTGTCTAAAAACGGGGTTGAACCGTTGACCTAAGGATTTTCAGTCCTTCGCTCTACCAACTGAGCTATTTAAACATTAAAAAAGGTATAAGGAAAGCAAAAAATTTATAATTTTTAAAATACAAACATAAATTTTTTTTACATATACAAAATAACTTTGTAAAAATTTAAGCGCATTGGGGTTCGAACCCAAGACCAATGGATTAAAAGTCCAATGCTCTTCCACTGAGCTATACACTTTAAGTTAAAAAACAGGAAAAAGGGATTTGAACCCCCGACGTTCTGTACCCAAAACAGATAAGCTACCAAACTGCTCCATTTCCTGAGAAATAAAAAAACTTAGGTCAAAGAAGGACTTGAACCCTCATTATTAAATTTGCAATTTAACACATTACCATTTATGCTATTCAACCAAAACAAAAAATGTTTTTACTATTAAAAGGTGGTTAACGGGGGTTGAACCCATGACATTCAGAACCACAACCTGATACTCTACCAACTGAGCTATAACCACCAAAATTTTATGGAACAAAAGGATTCGAACCTTTGAATGACCGTACCAAAAACGATAGCCTTGCCACTTGGCGATGCTCCAAACTCTCTAAGAAGGATTTGAACCTACGACCTGATGATTAACAGTCATTCGCTCTACCACTGAGCTATTAGAGAATATTTCTTACTACGTGATAAATATGAGTAAATGATATTCTTGATTCAAAAAATGTTCGATTAAAATTTAACCGAATATTTTTTTGACATTTACTAAAAGAACAAAGCAGATTTTCCTAAAATTTTTTAAATTTTAATTTCAAAAAACCTAACCCAACTTTCAAAACTTTGAGTAAGGCAATAAAAAGTTAATGCCGTTGCTTCGTAATTTAAGAATCGCGTCAAATAAAAAAAATCGATTCCTTTACAAACTAAACGTTCCTGCTTTTTTATCAAAAATTAACTAATAAGACCTTTCGTCAACGGAAGTTAAACCAGCATAGTCATTAGGAAAGTATAAAAATTTAATATTGTATGATTTTGAATCGAAAAGTCGGTCATAAAAAATGATTGTCGTAAGATGCTTATGGAATGCTTTTTCTACCGCGAGATTGCTTAGAATCAAATTTTTAGTATTTAAGCTTTGCACACCCGAATCTGACCAAATTAACATTTTTTCTTTAAAAAGATTAATCGAATTTTTAACAATTGAAAAAATATTTTCAAATGATTTGTTAAAAGCAGAAATTGTAGTCTGTTGTTCTTCAACAAAGATAGAAACACCTTCGACACCTTTTTGTAATTTTTTAACTCTTACTTTTAAAACAGAAGCTAATTTCGGTAAAAATGTTTTTAAAAACACTAAATAAAAACCTAAAAAAAAAAAAAATAACCAAAAAATTTGGGTGAAAAATGTAATTTTATCAAACTGAGGCACAATTCTTCTTACGAAGTTATAAAAAAATTAGCTAAGCAATTTTTCATAAAAAAATAGGAATTACCAACTCGCTTTTTCGACGAAAGGCAAGTCGTTATTTCTTGCCAAATTTCGTGTTTGTATACGCGATAAATTAAAAAATCTAAAGTAACCTCGACTTCTTCCAGTTAAAAAACATCTGTTTTTAAAAGAAAAACGTGATTTTTTTTTTAAAAGTTTTGTTAGCAATAAAGATGCCTCAAAACGGATAGACGGTGAGAAAGTTTGGTTGTAAATAATAGCTTTTAGCGAAATATGCTGTGTCTCGATTTCATTGAAAATTTTACGAATAAGACGCTCTTTAATTAATAAATGTTTCATTCGCTACTTATTCCCACTCTAAAGCTCCCATTTTCCAAACGTAAACAAACCCAACAGTTAATTCAAATAAAAAATCAATCATGGTCCAAAAACCCATAGAACCAAGTTGGTTCAAAGATACCGCCCATGGAAATAAAAACATAGCTTCTAAATCAAAGATAATGAAAAGTATTGCGATCAAGTAAAATCGTACATCGAATTTATTTCGTGAATCTTCATATGGGTCGAAACCACATTCATAAACGGATAATTTTTCAACATCCGGTTTTTGAACGCCGAGAAAGTAAGACGCGCCTAAAATAATCAAAGCAAGGCTAAGACTGACTAACAATAAAAGTAAAATTGGAAAATATTCATCAATTAAAAAATACATTTACTTTAAAAAAGGCATAACGCCATGTCTTGTGTTATTAAAAAGAGTAAACTAGGGTTTAAAAAAAATAAAAATAAAAATGAAATAACAAATGCCATAGTAAAAGAACAAGAATTACTTACCGGGAAAAAAAAAATATTATTTTTTCTAGTTTCAAAATACATCGTTTTAATTAAACGTATGTAATAAAAACTTGAGACAACACTTGATAAAATAGCTACAAAACTTGCAAAAAATAAAGAAGCACTTAACGCACTGATAAAAATTTCCATTTTAGCAAAAAATCCAGCTAAAGGAGGAACGCCAGCCAAACTAAAAAACGCTATCATACCGGTAAACCCTAAGATTGGGTTTATATCAACAATAAAAGCTAAATCTACTAAAGTTTTACTTTTTTCTTTGTTCGCAGGAGTGTTTAATGAAACAAGAACTGACCAAATGCAAAGACTTGTTATCATGTAAATCACTAAATAAAAGAAAAGAGATTGAGTTCCTTCTAACGAATTTGAAGAAAAAGCAAGCAATAAATAACCAACATGACTAACAGAACTGTAAGCCAGTAACCTCTTTAATTTTTTTTGTCTTAATGCCGCAAATGAACCAATAAGCACCGAAAAAATTGAAACAAACATTAAAACAACTAGGAAGGTTTCTTCAAACGCACTAAAAATTGTTTGAAAAAAACGTAAAAAAACTGAAAACAAAACAATTTTAGGAATAACTGCAAAAAAAATAGTTGAGCTCGTAGGTGAACCCTCATAGACATCAGGTACCCACATATGAAATGGAGCAGCTGCGATTTTAAAAAAAAAGGCAGCACTGATGCAAAACAAGGCTTTTTCCGTAATTCTCGTTAAAGCGAAATTTTCCAACTCCAATCCTGAAAAAAATAAATCAAAATTATCAAAATTTGTCGTTCCAGTACAACCGTAAAGAATCGAAATTCCAAATAATAATAATGCAGAAGAAAAAGAACCTAATATAAAATATTTTAAACCCGCTTCGGTAGAAAAAGAAGAATTTTTTTTTGAAGCGGCTAAAACATACAAACATAAACTTTGCATTTCAATAGCTAAATATAAAGAAATCATATCATACGAACTTACAAGAAGCATCAGCCCTAAAACAGCACAAAGAATTAAAATGAAATATTCGAAATTATTTATTTGCTGTTTTAATAAACTATTTTCTGAAATAGCCAAACAAAGAAAAGTACTTGCCAAAATGATTTGCTTTACATTTAAAGTTAAAACATCAAAAATAAACGTATTTTGGTATATTAACATAAAAATAATTGAATTTTTTTGAACAAGTAAAAAAGTTAAAATTAAAACCAAGAGACAAAGTTTAACAAGACTCTCCATCAATAACGGAAAACCAAAATACCGTGAAGTTACTAAAAGTGAAGAGCGTATTGTTATTACAAGAACCGAAGTTGCCAAAAAAATTTCAGGCAAAAGCATTTTAAAATGATTTTGCTGCAATAAAATAAAATCCATGTATTCATTAAGATCAAACAATTCGCAAGAATCAAAGGTTGGAAAAACATGCATTGTTGATAATAAAAAATTCATAAATTTTTAATAATTATCTGATTTTTAACAAACATTTAACAAAATAGTTAGAAACTAAAGAAATTTTTTAATTTACTTATTTTGCAGAATGGTTCTTAAAATGCGAATAAAATAAGAAAAGCCATCATTAATGCGAATAGTGCAATTGCTTCGGTTAAAGCAAACCCTAAAATAGCTAATTGTTGCAATTCGTCTTTTAAAGAAGGATTTCTAGACACTCCTAGTACTAAAGCACCAAAAACAGTTCCAATTCCTACCCCAGCTCCTGCTAGTCCAATTGTTGCTAATCCTGCTCCAATTAATTTTGCTGATTGTAACATATTATAAATACAGAAATTTAAACGTTAAAAGCATTTTTTCAGCTATTATTTTGTTTTAATCGTGTAACTCGAAATATAATGAAGAAAATAGTTTTTTTTGGAATTCTAAATTTTACGTGATGTATAAAATAATTTTTGTGCTTTCTTGACAGATGAGACCATGTTAATTTTAAATTGCCAGTTTTTTTTAGAATAATACTTTTTTTTTCGACGACAAGCTTTAATGTGAAGTAAAACTTGTTTAGTTTTGACCCCCTTTTTTTTTAGGTAGTGACTTCGTGGCATAAAAGTAGTAATTCCAAAAGATCTTGTCATGAACCCGCCTTTAATTTTTTTCGCCACGACATTAGGATAAATTTTTAATTTTTTACACAAATTGTTAATAAAAAATAAATAATTTTTAAACGTTTTGATTTTTTTTTTTAGTCTTTTTTTTTTCAAATATTTTGTCAACAAAGAAGATGTTCGATAAATTTTTGAACAAAAGTGATGACGAAAATTTTTCACTAAAATTTTTGAAGTCAAGTCTTTAAAAATTAAATTCAAGTGACTTAAATTTTTTACATTTGAACTTGATTGTAAATACGAATCGACAGGTAACACAGGCAAATTAAAAAAAGATAGAGAAGATATATTATTTTTATTTTTTGAATTAATTTGTTTTTTATTATTTAACATATTCTATTTAGCGAATAATAATTTTTGTTTTAATTGGTAATTTTTTGGCTCCCTTTAATAAAGCCTGCTTAGCCTTAATAAAAGGTACACCACCAATTTCTAATAAGATTGTACCCACTTTAACAGGAGCAAACCAATAAGAAACCGAACCTTTTCCCTTTCCCATTCTATTTTCTGTAGGTTTAGCAGTAGCCGAAATATTAGGAAAAACATTAAACCATATTTTTCCCTTACGGTTTAAATTTCTGTTTATAGATTGACGAATTGATTCAAGTTGTCGAGAAGTTAATCGTGTACTTTCTAAAATTTTTAAACCAATTAAACCTTTGGTTAACTGATTTGCTTTCGTTTCTATACAATTTACTAAATAATTTTTTTTAAATTTTTTAAATTTTGTTTTTTTTGGTTGTAATAACATTTTTTTATTCGAATACCCAAACTTTTATACCAAAGACGCCATAACTAGTATGAACATGCGTCAGCGAATAACTTATATTATTCGAAATTGTTTGCAAAGGAATTCGACCTTTTTCGAAAATTCGAGTTTTTGTTCTAGGTTCTCCTTTAAAACGTCCTGATATTTGAATTTTTAAACCTTTAATTTGGTCTTTAAAGCCGATTAAATCGGTACTTTCGACAAATTTTGAAAGAAAAAATAAAAATTTATTTAGATTTTTAGTTCTATGAAAAATTTTGAAAAATCGTGCGATAAATTTTGAAAGCAATGAGCTTGTGTTTTTTGTAGTATTCATAAGACAAAATAAAAAAATTCCCGGCACATAATAAATTTCTTTTCGAAAGGGCATAAATTCTTTTTGTATTTGAAAATGTTCATTAGCAAAAAAAGTTTTTTGATGTTTTAACGCAACTTTATTTAAATTTTGTAAAATTAAACGTTTTGATGAAATATAACCAAATTTTGATAAAATAGATAAAAATTTTTGCACTACAAATGATGTTTTTATTTGTTGGTTAACTGTAGAGTCAATTTTCTTATTTTTTTTAGACCTTCTTAAAATTAAAAAACTAAGAAATAAAGTCGTAAACGATTTTTCATTATTTAAACTAAAAAAACAATTTTTAACAATACAATTATTTTTTTCAAAAAAAGTAATTAAATTTGTGGATACTATAAAATATTCTTTTAGTAAAATTGAATATTCACTTTGATGAAAACTACTCCCAAAAGAAATAGGTTTTTTTGAATTTTTTTGAAAACTATTCGGATTTGATTTTTGCGCCATTATTTTTTAGTTTTTTTTTTTTTATAAATGTGTCGAAGCCTTGTATTTACAAATTCACCTAATTTATGACCAATCATTTCTTCTCTTATGCTTATAGGAATAAAAAACTTACCATTATGAATTTGGAGCGTACGCCCAATTAAAAAAGGTAAAATAAAAGTCTCACGTGACGTTGTTTTAATTTTTTTATTATCAGAAAGATAAATGTTTTTAAAAAAGTTTTCCTTAACGAAAGGACCTTTCCAAACTGAACGTTTTGCCATTATTTATTTATTTTTTCGTGTCGATTGACCCTTTGCAACTTTCCCCCATGGTGTAACAGATGGTCTGCCACCTGAACTTTTACCTTCTCCACCTCCATGTGGATGATCAATTGGATTCATCGCAACACCACGAACAGAGGGACGTTTGTTCAACCAGCGCGATCGACCTGCTTTACCAAGGTTAACTAATTTCGAAGAAGAATTCGAAACTAAACCCAAAGTTGCTTCCGTTTTTAATGGAAATAAACGATATTGGCCTGAATTTAATCTTAAGCGACAATTATTTTTATCTTTCGCAACAATTTGAGCGCCACATCCAGCCGAACGAGCAATACCTCCCTTTTCATGAGAAAAACAAATATTATGAACAAAAACACCTAAAGGTAAATCTTTCAAATAAAATCGATTACCAATCTTATAATTAAAAAAAAGATTTTCTAATTGTGAATTAACAAAATGCCCTTTTTTCAAACCTTCCGGAGCCAAAATATAAAAATGTAAAGAATTAGAACTTTTTGCCTCATTATTTTCCGTAAAAATACGTGCAATATTTGCTGACCGATAGGGATCGTACTCAATACTTTCAACAATCCCAGACAAGAAGGAATAAGGGGATAAAATACGGTACCGCTTTTTATGACCGCCCCCACGATTAAATGACGTAATTCTACCTTTATTATTTCGACCTGCCGTATTTTTGATAAAGCAGCTTTTGTTTTTTAAAATTTTTATTTTTTTTATGCCAACTCTGTCTAAAAGCAGTTGATTCCGTTGAGATGGTGTCGTTGGTTTTTTTTTTAATAATTCCATGATTTAAAGATTATATTTTACTTATTTGACTATATTCAAAGATCAATAAGAAAAATAAAATTAATCTTATATTTGACTTCTTTAACTATGTTTAAAAATTAATAAGAAAAATAAAGAAAGTTTGATCGTTGAAAATGAGATTAATGCAAGTAAGTATCCTACAGGATATAAAAAAATTAAATTTTCTTTTTTGTCAAATAATATGAATAAAAATTAGCGAAAATTTTTGGAAAAAATAACGTCAAGCCTTAGTTATTTCTATTTGTTACCTTTTATTACTACCCATTTCCACCTTCGTAGTTAAAAGTATTGCTATTGGTTTTCTAAACCATTGGTCATCAGTTCGAATCTTCTAAAATGTAAAAAAAGTTTCATTGCTCTCCCGAATTTCAGTTTTACCTCAGGGTAAAAAAATTAAAAAAAAGCACGTGCCTTAAAAAAATTAAATCGTTGGTCACAAAATCGGATAAAGTAGGATTTGAGCCCAAATAATAATTTTTACTATAATTGTAAAAGACGGTTTTGCCTT
>Ga0115007_10001197_pt1 | contig 16813 bp, 15 predicted proteins | sample ArcOceMetagenome_2_FD_87166 | JGI IMG/M metagenome (GOLD analysis project Ga0115007, IMG submission 87166) | Marine eukaryotic phytoplankton communities from Arctic Ocean - Arctic Ocean ARC135M Metagenome | ecosystem: Environmental > Aquatic > Marine > Oceanic | place: Arctic Ocean | collected... | reverse complement strand
TGGCGCTGGTGCTGGCTCTGGTGCTGGCGCTGGTGCTGGCGCTGGTGCTGGCGCTGGTGCTGGCGCTGGTGCTGGCGCTGGTGCTGGCGCTGGTGCTGGCGCTGGTGCTGGTAACGGCGACGGCAACGGTTCTAAACCCGGTGCTCACCCAAACCCCGCGGTTGACCGTCGCGGCGTCCACGCGCCAACCGCCGGTCCCGAAAAAAAGATGATTTCGGGACTCAAAAACGTCGTCGTGACGCCCCTTTCGCACGAATCATGTTCCGTGCTAAATGCCGCGGACGCGTTGAACAACCGAAGAGGTTATGTCGCCAAACAATCGAACGACGCCCTGGCATACGTGTATTTGGAGGACATGGAGCAGATGGGCGAGGGGAGCTCAAACTCGTTCGACGACTTCGCCGCGCAGTTTTACCCCGCGATTCGGAAAGCGGGTTTAATAATCGACGTCCGACGGAACGCGGGTGGTAACATCGATACGTGGATTTTGGAGCGGTTACGCAGAGTGGCTTGGATGTTCAACACCCAACGCGCCGGGCCTGGTGACACCACGATGCAGTACGCGTTCCGGGGGAAAGTTGCGGTGCTTGTGGACGAGATGACGTCCTCCGACGCGGAGATTTTCGCGGCGGGGGTGCAGCAGCTGGGGTTGGGCAATGTCGTGGGTGCCAGGACCTGGGGAGGCGCGGTCGGTTATTCCTCAAACCCGGAGCTGGCGCTAGTGGACGGTAGCGGGTTCACCATTCCTTCCTTTGGGCCGTATGTCGGCGGGAAGTGGATGATCGAACAGCGAGGCGTCGTGCCGGACATCGAGATCGCGAACGACCCGGTCGCGACGTTCAACGGAAAGGACGCGCAGCTGGACGCCGCGGTGAAACACCTGATGGGTCTCATCGCGAAAACGCCGAACGCGGAGAAGGTCCCGACAAAACCTACGTACCCGGACTGGAGCTTTGACCGGGAAACCTGCAAAGCGGGGGGGGACGGGGGGAGCGACGCGCGGGAACAGCGGAAGGGCGTGCTCGCGTGAGTATATAGAGTGTAACTTTTATTTTTTGTTCCTATCCTTCGTCTATCCATAGTAGTCTAGTTCCCTCGTCTCTCCATCCCGTAACACGTGGTACATCTCTTTAATTTTGTCTATCGTATCTCCATCCCTACACGTCTTACACTCCTCGTCTCTCCATGCCTTATGGTAAAAGACGGGTGTCGTTGATACGGACCTCGACGTCCAGCTGCTCCGCCTGCGCCTCCAGCGACATCGAAGACGCGAGCGCGGCGATTCTGTGGGCGCGGTACAATTTGCCGGAGTTGTCCTGGCCGATGCCCCGCAGCGCGCGGGCGACGACACGGATGTCTTCGGATTTCAATGCCTTCACGCCGAAGCCGCTGCCCCGTCGCAGCCGCTCCGCCTGCACCTCCAGCGACCAGCCGTTATCGGCCGCCCTGTTGACGTCCGCGCCCACCTCGATCAGCGCCCGCACCACCGCCTCGTGGCCCATTTGAGCGGCCATGAACAGCGCCGTCGCGCCGTCATCGGTCGCCCTGATGACGTCCGCGCCTAACTCGATCAGCGCCCGCACCACCGCCGCGTGGCCATTATGGGCAGCAATGTACAGTGGTGTCACGCCGTCATCCATAGTCTTGTTAACGTCCGTGCCCGCCTCGATCAGCGCCCGCACGACCGCCTCGTGGCCTTTTTGAGCGCCGATGCACAGCGGCGTCGCGCCGTCATACATCGTCTTCCCCTTGATGACGTCCGCATCCGCCTCGATCAGCACCCGCAAAATCGCCCCATGGCCCTTTTCCGCGGCCATGAACAGCGGCGTCACGCCGTTATTTCTCGCCTTGTTGACGTCCGCGCCCGACTCGATCAGCGCCCGCACCATCGCCTCGTGGCCGTTACGAGCGGCGTTGTACAGTGGGGTCACGCCGTCATCGGTAGTCATGTTGATGTCCGCGCCCAACTCGATCAGCGCCCGCACGACCGCCTCGTGGCCGTCACGAGCGGCGTTGTACAGTGGGGTCACGCCGTCATCGGTAGTCATGTTGATGTCCGCGCCCAACTCGATCAGCGCCCGCACGACCGCCTCGTGACCTTTTTGAGCGGCGTAGAACAGTGGCGTCCTGCCCTTATCTCTCGCCCTGTTGACGTCCGCGCCCGCTTCGATCATCACCCGCACCACCGCCACTTTGCCGCCTCCAGCGGCGATGTGCAGCTGCTCTTCGTCCCACGGGCAGCCGTTCGAGAGCACCCACTGGAGCACCCTGAGATGCCCGCCGTACGCCGCCGCCTCGCATGTCGCCTCGTTCCAAGGGCAGCCGTTTTCGTGCAACCACTTCAGCACCTCGAGTTGCCCGCCGTACGCCGCCATATTGCACGTGTCTACGTCCCACGGGCAGCCGTTTTCGCGCGCCCATTGCAGCACCTTAATGTGTCCGCCCTCCGCCGCCCTCTCGCACGTGTACTCGTCCCACGGGCAGCCGTTAGCGCGTGCCCACCACAGCACCTCGAGGTGCCCGCCGTACGCCGCGAACTGGCACGTGTATTTGTCCCAAGGGTAGCCGTTCGCACGCGCCCACTGCAGCATCTCGAGGTGCCCGCCATTCGCCGCCCGCGTGCACGTCCACTCGCCCCACGGGCAACTGTTCGCGCGCAACCACTGCAGCATCTCGAGATGCCCGCCCCTTGCCGCCCCCGAGCACGTTCCCTTGCCCCACGGGCACCTGTTCGCACTCGCCCACAGCAACACCTCGAGATGCCCGCCCCTCGCCGCCCCCGAGCACGTTCCCTTGCCCCACGGGCAGCCGTTTGCGCGCAACCACTGCAGCATCTCGAGGTGCCCGCCCCTCGCCGCACCTGCGCACGTTTCCTTGCCCCATTGGCAGCCGTTCGAGGGCAACACCTTCAACTCTTCGAGCTGTCCGCTTCTCGCCGCTGCCTGACAAAGGAGTTCTTGACGCGTCGTTGCCGGCGCTGCACCGCGCTTAAACATCCGAGCTCCGCGGCACGATGTTCACCAAGCTCCTCAAACCGCAGCCCCGTCGCCGCCACCGCGGCGCGCATCCCACGGCTCACCGCTGGGAGCCGTGCGAGATCTGCTGGGTCGTCGAAATGCTCAGATCTGAGGATAAGAGTGACCACGAGGTGGTCGGGGAGGCGGGGGAAGGCCTCGCCCGCGTCGGTGGGGCTCGCGGGAGTAGTGACGGTCGCGACATCACCGCTCGTGGCAGTCATGTCGATGTGCGCTGCGTCGGAGGACATGTGAAGGGAGTCGCGTGCGCGCCGTTGTGCGTCGAGGCGTCCGAGAAAAGCGTTTCGTTAAAATCGATCAAGTTTGAAATCGCTTGGTCAGTGGCAAAAAAAAGTTGACGTTTGCATCCCTCGTCTTCCATCCCTTACACGTTATACATCCCTCGTCTCTCCATCCCTTACACGTTACCCATCCTTCCCTTATGTCTCGTCCATCGTCTCGTCCCGACTTCTTCTCGTCACGAATCCCACCTACGTCACCAGGATTCCGTTCGCGGTACACCACGCGACCCGCGCGTCGTGGCCCGCCTTGTCTCCGCAAAGGAACGAAACGCACGCGTCAAAGTCCCACGGACACCCGTTTGTTCGGGCGTACTTCAAACACGTGAGGTGCCCGCCCTTCGCCGCGCACACCGTCGTTTGCGCGTCCCACGGGCAGCCGTTCGAATGCGCCCACTGTAGCACCTCGAGATGCCCATTCTCAGCCGCACAATGACACGTATAACTGTCCCACGGGCAGCCGTTCGCGCGCGCCCACTGCAGCACCTCGAGTTGCCCGCCCCACGCCGCCCAGTATCACGTCTGTTCGTTCCACGGGCAGCCGTTCGCGCGCGCCCACTGCAGCACCTCGAGGTGCCCGCCAAGCGCCGCGTAGGCGCAAAGGTGTTTTTTTTCCAGGCGACCTTTCCGCTGCAGGTGCTGCAGCGTGCTTAAGCATCCCTTCCACACGGCGGTCTTACTATCAAGTTTCGGTATCTCACGCCCCGTCGCCGCCACCGCGTCGCGCATCGCGTGGCTCACCGCTTTGAGACGCGCCAAATCTATCGGGTCTTCGATGCTTCCCAGAAGGTGACAAACGACGTGCTCGGGAAGGCCGGGCAGGGCGTCTTGCGGGCTTTCGTCTCGTTTCCGTCTACGCGACGTCGCCCTCGTTTCCCGACCCGACGGCCCGGCGGTGCTCAACATCGTGGAGGGTGGCGTGCGCGCATCGTTGTGGGGGCGAGAAGCTGTTCCTGGAAAAGGCCAAAAAGCAATTTTGCAAAAGAAAAGTCTTGGACGCGCCGAGCGCCTACCTCGTAATGACTACGTTTCCCCGCGCCATCGTCCAGCGCTTCCCTTTCGTATACGCGCGTCGACGCACGTTACACACAGGAACCATGGTTAAAGCTCACGTCGAGTGCTCCAGCGACCTGACCTGGTTGTTGATCCAGAAGCAGAACGTCTTCGTGCGCCGCTCGCGCAGCGCGACGCGCCAGAAGACCTTCCGCTCTTTCTCATCGGAGACGAACAACCTGGCTTCGCTCCATTCCTACAAACACAGCGGTGCGTGCCTTGCCGGATTCGGGAAAGACACACTGGTTTCCCGACACCTTCGGGCATCCGAAACCGTCGTGCCGAGTGTCATGCCACGCTCGCATCGGGCGTACCGACACCGGACCCCGAGAAACCCTAAGAAATATTTCCATCGCGCAAAACTCACGTTTCCCCACATTTCCCGTCCCCAGGCATCGCGTGCGCCGGCGTCGGCATCAAGGGTGTCGCTGACAAGAACCCCACCGCCGCGGTCATGACCGTCGGCGACGTCTCCACGTCCGTCAAGGGTATCTTCCAGCAGCAGGCGAAGACGGTCGCGAAGCTCTGCGCGGCGTCCCGCCCGGACCTCACGGTACGTCGAGGGAATCATCCATTCATCTTTCACCCGGGTGTTTTTTTACGCAAATGTGCTTTTAGATTTTAGCCGAGCGCCCGTGTACCTCTCCCACACGCAAATACCCACCCGACACTCCGCTAACCTCACCCAAACTGTTTGCCCATACACAGGTTACTGCTTTGAAGAAGATCTCCGCGGTCGCGCGCGCCGGTCGCTCAGCGAAGGCTCTCGCCAAGTAATGGCAACGGTAGAGCTTAGTAGAGTGGGGGGCTGAGCGGTTTTCATGGAAAGAATCTTTCAGCAAACGTAAATAGTAGTAGCGGGTACTAGCAGTGCTAGTAGCCGCTACTAGCAGTGCTAGTAATCGCTACTAGCACTACTAGCAACGCGTTTTTTCCCGGCTTTCGTGTCTCCGCGTGTCAAAAAGCCGAGTGTCTGCACGTCCGCTTCGCGCTTCCGTGTTCATGTTACCCCATCATTTTAATTGCCAAACTCTGCCCAAAACTCTGCACCTGCAACGCTATCACAAACAAATGAGCCACGTGTGAGTGCTCGTCAAAACTCCGCGCACCGCGGCCAGGACACGAGGGTTTGCATCGTAGGTCCTTTCGTGTGTATCGTGCGTCCTCACCGTGCGGTCAAGTCCAAGACACACCACCGACGGGTCGCATCACGACGCCTAAGAGAGGTCGCGATGATGGCCGACACCAAGCAAGTCACGGTCGCCGTCGCGACCAACGCCGATGATGTCGAGATCAAGTGCTGCGTCAACCTTGGGTCTGGGGTTTCCAAGGACATCAGGGCGCGGTGGCCGTTGTACTTTGACGACTGGCGACAGGGATTATCCGTGGGCCGGCACATCTTCGCCCCAGCCACGTACATCTTCTTCGCCTCCGTGTTACCCGCGCTGGCGTTCGGGGAGCAGTTTAGAGATGAAACCGCTGGGCTTTTTTCCATTCCCCACATCTTGTGCGCCACCGCCATCGCGGGGGTGCTGCAGTCGGTGTGTGGAGGCCAGCCACTGCTAATCGTGGGCGTCGCCGAACCCATCGTGCTGGTGTACTACTACATATTCAAGTACTGCGAGGATACGGACGAAATCGGGTTGGCGCTTTTCCGGCCGTTTTGCGCGTGGGTGCTTATTCTGACCGCGTTGATGCACTTCGTGCTCGCCGCCGTGAACGCCAGCGAGTACATCCACGCCTTCACGCGGTTTTCTGGGGAAACCTTCGGAACCTTAATCGCGCTGCTGTTCGCGCAAGCCGCGGTGAAGGGCTTAAAACACGAGGTACGGGGCTTTCCCATTTACCACATTCCGCAGACCGTCAGACCAGACGAGACTGACACTTTCGGCGTTCATCGTGCCAGTTCGAATCACCAAGCGCGGCGCCCGCGGGGTACCAAATCGTCAACGGGATCTGGAGCGTTTTCCTGGCGCTATTTTTGGTGCTACTCGCCATGTGGCTCATGAACGCCCGAACGTGGCACGTGGGGACGCTGGGTATCCGGAACTTCACCGCGGATTACGGAGCTACTATTGCGGTGGTCATCACTACTGCGATTTCGTACCTGGTAAGTATTTCCCCAATCACCACACACCGCCTGCCTGATTGCCCATACTCGTTCCAGAAGGGACTATTCCCTCTGACTGTTTATGTAATACACATTACGAGAGGCTGACACTTTCTTGTTAATCGGGCCAGGTGCGCGCGCCGCAAGACACGGATTGGTCCATTCCAACCCGAGTGGAGTGCGTGCAGATTTACCACGCATCGGTGACGGACACGTGGAAAACAACCGGGTCGCTTTTCGACGTCCCGGGCGCGCAAATCGCGGCGGCCATCGTCCCCGCGCTCATAATCACCGTGCTTTTTTTCTTCGACCACAACGTCAGCGCGCAGTTAGCGCAAACCGAGGACTTCGGGCTTGAAAAACCACCCGCGTACCACTACGATTTTCTGCTTCAGGGGCTGAACACGTTACTGCTGGGTTTGCTAGGCCTACCACCCACCAACGGCGTGCTTCCGCAGGCTCCGATGCACACCCGTTCGTTGATGGGCGTGGGCCAGGACAGGAACGACCCTAACAAAAAAAACAAAGTCCTGGAGCAACGGATGAGCAACTTGATTCAATCGGCCTTAATCGCGCTCACCTTGTTCCTGTCGCCGGTAATAAAACTGCTCCCGCGAGCGGTGCTGTGGGGGTATTTCCTGTTCATGGCCATCGAGAGCTTCCCTGGGAACCAGTTCATTCACCGCATTACGTTGTTCGTGGTGGACCTGTCGTCGTACAAAGGTACGGCCTTGGGCGTTTCCAAATCCCGCCTCCCTGCTTGACCATACAAGACTGACACTTTTCTTTTACAACAAAGCCGGCGAGACGCAACCCACGTACGCGGATCCCAAAATCGTCCCGATAAAAGACACGCACTTGTTCACCGCGACGCAGCTCGGCGCGCTCGGCGCGGTGTACGCGGTGACGTGGGCGGGTGTGTACGGGATCGCGTTTCCGTTGCTAATCATGGCCCTGGTGCCGTTGCGCACGTACGGTTTAGTGAAGCTGTTCCCCGCGTCGAGTTTAAGGCACTTGGACGCGGCGGAGGACGTGGAGGAAGTGATTGAAACAACAGGACTCGGCGTGGACCACAAACAAGATTCGCTGAGCAAATACGGCGGCGAACTCGGCGGCGCGGGGGGGTTCGTACAAACGATGCACCCGGTGCCGCAGCACGAGATGCAGAGACAGGGGGTGTGAGGGGGTGGTTGTGACGCAGCAATACGTCTTGTGAAAACACGAGAAGAGAGGTTGGCGAAACGCGCCGACGACCCGGTGCCGCGACGGGAGATGCGTGGAAACGGGGTGTGATATGGGTTACGTGCGTACGTAACCCTTGGGAATCAAGGGAGGCCGCGGTAGTGAGAGATGGCGAAAGACGCCGACGAACCGACGCGAAAAGCAACCCAAAGTACAATAGAAGCACTTTTTGAGATAAAGTTGACATTCTCCATACGCGTTTTGCGCTCCTCTTTCTTGAGTTAACTCTTGAGTTCTTTGAGGGGGTGCCCAGCTGTCAGAAGCTGACTGTTTTTTCATCTCACTTTCGACGCGTCCGAGAGCGCGCCCCAGAACGCGCGTCACCAGGCAAGTGCGGTCAAACACGCACGTCGTGCGCGTCACACGTCTCTGTCACGACCAAACACGTCGTGGTACCCGGCCACCCGGTCGCAAACACCACCGTCGCCACACCTCAACCGCCTCGGACACGCGAAGTTTAGGATGGCGAACGTTCGAACCTCGAACGTGCCGTCTGTGCCATTCGCCGCGTCCGCGTTGGAGGGCGTGTACCGGAAACGCGCGACGCTTTCGGACACGGAGAACCTGGCGGTCGGGGCATTCGGGGGGGTGCTTGAAACCTGCATTCAGAGTACGTCCGTGGGGTTTGCGAACGACTTAGTGTCAAGTGACAGGTGGAAGGGACTCGTTGGGGCATCGGATCTCGTCGTTTTTTTAACATCGCGTGACCCTGAAAATACACCGATTGGGACCCGCATCGTCTGACCCTACCGTCCATACCCCAATACCCTGACCCCCAAACCCTACCAAACCCTACCCCAAACAGTGCCCTTGATCACGTTCAAGATCTGCGTGCAGAGCGGCAAGCCGTTGCCGCAAACAATCGGGGGGTGGTACCGCGGCGTGTTCGCGGCGGCGGCGCCGCTGGCGCCCATCACGGCGTGCCAAGTCGCGGTGAACGGCGCGATTGAACGCGCGGTGACTGGGGGTGACCGGGGGCCGTCTGATTTAGAAAGGATAGGCATCGCGATGTGCGCCGGGGGTATTTCCAGTGTTTTGTACAGCCCCGTGGATTTGGTGGTGATTCAGCAACAGAAACTGGGGTTGAACTCGCCTTTCGCCACCGTTTCCGCAGTCACGTCAACTCACGGCCAGGCCGCCATCATGCGCGGCTTCAGCGCGTGCGTGGTGCGTGAGGCGATATACACGGCCGGTTACCTTGGGCTCGCCCCAATCGCGAAGGAGTACTTAGTCGCGAACCACGACCACTTCAAGAAGAACGAGCTGCATGCGAGCATCGTCGGGAGCTGCGTCGGCGGAACGGTCGCGGCGGTGTTGACGCACCCGGTGGATACCGCCAAGACGTGCGTGCAGAGCGACTTAGCGGGCACGACGTACCCGAACGCCAGGACCGCGCTTGGCAAAGTGTACGCCAAGGGGGGCATCAACGCCTTGTACGGGGGGGGCATGGCCCGCACGGCGCGGCTTTGCGGCGCGTTTTTCGTGATCAACAACGTCCGCGAGTACGCCATAAACTGGAAAACGGAGATGGACGCCGCGCGGTTGGATTGAGACGAAAGATTTGCGGACGTTAGGAGAATTCTTCACGTGCGTGTATGCTTGTAATGAATACCCGAACACCCGAGTACCCAAGTACATATATGTATGCGTCCTATCTGCTCCAGCTCCTTGCTTAGGAAACTTTTTTGCGCACTCTTCGCACGCCGCTGCATTCCACGCAGTCGCGTTTCCGCTTGCCATGCGGGCATCCGTTGCACTCCGCGCAGTGGGTTTTCACCTTGCCGTGAGGGCAGGGGTGGCACTCAGCGCATGTGTGTTTCAGCTTGCCGTGAGGGCAGGGGTTGCACTTCGCGCAGTCGTTTTTCATCTTGCCGTGTGGGCAGCCGTTGCACTCCGTGCAGCTGTTTTTCAGCTTCCCGTGCGGACAGGGGCTGCACTCCGAGCAGTTGCGTTTCAGCTTGCCATGGAAGCAGGGGTTGCACGCCGCGCAGTCGTATTTCACCTTGCCATGTGAGCATCGTTTCTGCACCATGTCGCGCCAGAACGGCTTCGCAGATACCCCCGCACGCACCTTTCAAGTCATCGCCAACCGTGCGCCACGAGTAGTGCCGGCGCCCCGAGCCTCCTGGGAAAGCATTTTCTCGGACGGTAGGCACGGTACCAATAACTTTTATTACGCGAGTCAACAACGTCCGTTGAGCCAAATACGTCCTGTGTTCCCTGGGTCGACACTCCCACGAACGCAGTGCGGCTCGGCGCGGCTGGCGCGATGGAGTCGCGCGAGCGCGCGGGCGTGACCCCGCTGGTGGCTCAGGTGCGTCCTCCCGCGCCCGTACACCCCACGCGGTCTGCTCGTTCGGCAACGTCTAATCTTTCCGTATTCTCATCTCGCAGAGCTCGTTTTGTCCCATTCGTTGACCTCGTTCCCTGGCTCCCTTTCGCGCTTCCTTTTCCCCGACGCAGCTCGTGGATTTCGCGCACGCGCGTACATCCGTGGCGCGCCAAGGCGCCAGAACACCAACCGTAGGCCCCCCACCCCCCACCGGTTTGCACCCCGACACCGCCTCGTCCGATTTGTTCGAGCGCTTCGAGTTTCTGAGTGTGGTCGGAAAGCGTACGAGCGCTGATGATGAATCGCGCCGGTGCCAGTCAGGACAAAAAGCGAAAGAGGAATCTACTGGGGGTCTGCAAGTCACCACGCAGTTCGACGCGCGCGTGCACAATGGCACGCAGCGCGGCGACTTCGGTGCGGCGTCGTTCGTGGACGCCAGCGCTCCTTCCAAACGAGGACCGCTCAGTGAGCTGTTTCTTCAATACGCGACTGGCGATTCTTTCGGCGACGGAAACGCGTTGTTGAACGCGGCGTCAATCGGCGACCTGCGACAAAGCGCGCTTCTGTCCAAGCACGAGGTTTTCAAGATGATGCGCGACTTCGGGGTGGTTGGTGGTTTTGGCAACACTTCTGGTACCGGCAACACCTCGGATATCGGCTCCCAGTTGTTGAGTCAACGAGACGTCGAGTTTGCGTTTACGCACGCGGACTCGCCCGCGGTCGGCGACGACGCGGTTGGGAACAAAACAGACCAGCTCGACTTTGCCGAGTTCACAAGGTTCGTGGCGAACCTCGTGTTTCTGAAGAACGGACTTTCGGTGAATGGAATGGAACGAGTGAATGGGATGACGAGTGAAAGAACCAGGGACGACGTTTCCTCTTCAGTCGAATTTTATGCCCGACTCCCTCAAACCACTGTTACGTTGTTAAAACTGCTGAAGTGCGACAAGATAGACACGCGGCGCCTGCGGGCGTTTATGGACGCCAAAAACCGAAACGCGTCCCGAAACCCGCGCGCGGACGAAACAAAATTGTGGGCGGTTAAAAACGACCGTCGCCCGGCGCTTCCGAGCGGGTTCCGACGGAAAGAAAACACGAACTCAAATTTGAACTCAAACACATTCGCCATGTGTTGTGTCCGCGCCGCGAAGGGTGTCGCTTTGTCATCTGTATCCGCGGACGACTCAGCCCTAAACCACTTCGTCACCGTGTACGACGCGGTCACGAAGCGAGAAGCGACCACGGGGTGCGACTTGTGCAAATGGAGGGAGTACCCACACCCATCCGTGGATTGCGGAACCTTGTTCCCCGGTGACCTACGGCGGTTCCGTGTAAGAATCGCGAACCGGAACCTACACCGGAGCGTCACAATTTACGTGACCAGTAAAAGCCTGCCTTGTTTGGAGTTGAGGCACGCGGAGCAAACCGTTCTGGCGCCGGGGCTAACCTCGACGATCGACTTGGTGGCCGGGGCGGATGTGTGTGGGGAGTGGCTCGGATCCATCGTGGTGAGTGGTGTTTGGAACGACCTCGACCACGACGACTCGAACAACCCCGCCGTCTCCGTTTCCGTGCCGGTGTACCTCAACGTGGTTCACCGGGACCGCGAAATCGTGACGCGCGCGGGGGACGTGGTTGGCATGCGCGGGTTCGAACGGGAGAGAAATTGCTTGGCGTCCACCTCGCATTTCGCGTGGCAACCAGGGCAAGCGCCTTACGGGTTCAAACCTGAACCGAAACGTTCACGGTTCGTCACGGCGGGGGAGTTGTTGCGGATGCGCGAGCCTGTTTTCGTGTCGAAACGCAATTCGCTGATAGAAAAAAAAGAAAAAAGCGGGCGGCGCGACGAAAGAGTTGGAAACAATGAAAGCAAAGGGTTGGGTAAACACATCCCGCCTCAGGTTTCTTTGGCCGCGGAAAGAGCATCTGCACTGGAGGAAAACCTGCGGCGCCGCGACCGCGGGTGGTGGGGCGAAAACAGCGCGGCGCGGGTTTTCGACGAAAAAGTTTCCATGGGAGAAACAGTGGCGGCGGCAGCGAGTAGCGAGCGCGAGACGGAAACCGCGTTTCGGCTGAGCAGAAAAGGGTTGCGGTATTAGCGGTGCTAGGGCTGCGAATCCGCGCGTTTCGTGGTTAGACGTCTTAGGGTTGAGGTTTAGCGCGCTTTGTGAGTAGACGTGCGCATAGTAGTCATGCGATTTAGTACTCTAGTACTAGTACTCTGTACTCGACGGATGTAAAATGCGTGATTCCGCATTCTTTTATGATCAGACGTACGCAACCGTTAGTAGTCAATTGCAATCATCGCACGCTTCGCCACACGAACCACCTCCCTTACATGTTCTGAATCATGCGTTCTTTTTGCCACCGCACGGTTCGTCGGTGTAGGAACCCGCCCAGTTTGTCCTTACGGTGGTACGCGGGTTTCCCCTTTGCTTCCTCGGAGGTGGCTCTTTTTTCCTCCGCCAGAGCAAGGAGGTAATCGCCATTCACGCTCGGCCCGAAAGTCAGCACGTTGTGCAAACCCATCCTGTTGTAAAGGAGCGCCGCGTTCATGCACAAAAAAGGGAACCGGAACGCGGTCTCGTCGCTCCGTGCGCTGTTCGGGTCGCCCGTGAAGGACGGGGGCATGATCTCCATGGCGTGCCGATTTCTTTGTTAAGCGCGCCGCTGCACCGAAAAAAGAAGGAGGCTTATCCGCGCTTCGTGTGGCGACGGCGACGAAAGACGCGCGGAGAACTGCAGCTCGGCGGAGCGCGGTCTTTGACACTCTTTTTGGGGTCGGGAGCGCGGGGACGAGAACGCGCGGGGTACGATCCGCGAAGCGAGTCGGCGCGAACGGGTGTGCCGTGAGCGACGCGGGGTTAGGGTTGCGATTGATGACGACCACCCCGGAGATCGAACTGGTATAGAAGCTTTTTGGCGTTTCGATATTTGAACTCCACCGTCTCGTCGAGCCACGACCACGATCGTCCGCGCGTACGCGCGTACGCACCGCGCTTCCCCCCGGTACGGTGGTACTCGGTTGGTACGGACCCCGCCATGCCCCCCACGCACCATCCTCCTTCCCCTGTGAACCTTGGCGGAGTGACCGGTGACTTGGACGGTAACCTGTCCAGAGTGAAACGCGAGCTTTCCCGGATTCGGTTCCCCGTGGATTTCAACGCTGGGGCCGCACGGGAAGGCAACCCGACGGCGCTGTTACCCGCGCTGCACTACGCTTTGCTGGGTTTCTCACGGCACGTCACTTCGAGCTTAGTCGAACAAGGGCACGACCTGCAAGCCAAGAGCGACTCGCGGTTCGTGGAAAACTCCTGGCGGGCGCTGCGTGAGCTGTTCGGGTACAACCCGAGCATGACCCCGACGCAGTTTCTGTCACCGGGTTTCGCGGAGCGCAAGCTGATGTTGCTGCACGACACCATCGAGCTGTGCAAACGGCGGCACAACGAACACGCGCGGGAGCGCAGGGCGCGGGAAAGCTCGGAGGCGGTGCGTAAACACGGGGTACCGCGAGTGGCGCGAATTGGGGGTAACAACAACGGCGGCGCGAAAGACGACAAGGCTGACAAAAATACTTCGGTTCAAATCGCACGGCCGTCGCTTGCCGAGCCGACACACGTCAGTACCGAGGATTTCTACGAGCAGTCGCAAGTACCTATCACCGGCCGCCTGGTGACGCGACACGAAATCAGTCGAGGTCCGGTACCCGGGTCGTACGCGCGGTTAGACACGCCGAGCGGTGGGGAACGAAGCGACGACGACGACGACGTCCGGCTCTCCACGGACCCCGGCGGCACCCAAGTCGTTCCCGAAAACAGTTGTGACGGGGACGAGTTCGAGTTTGCGTTTCGGGTGGCGCGAACGAAATCCAGCTCCACGAGTTGTCTGTCCGGGGTGTCACCCGGTGTTGATGCGATTGCAAAGTTGGAGCAGTTCGCACCGACTCAAGCGCCAGTAACTGAACTGGACAGCCCCGCGGCTGAGCCGTGGTTCGCGCGGGCGGGGAGGGGGCGCGAATCGGCGAGTGATGAAAAAATCGAGCCGGCGTCCGCGCGCGACGACGACACCAACTCTGCTGGCTGCGAAACAAACGAACACGGCTCGTTCCCTCCCCTGCGGCACGGACTGCGGCGCAGCGGCGGGTTCGGTAACGAAAACTACGACCCAGCGCCCTCCGGAGATGACGACGAACGGGCTGCGCTGGGCGCACACTCCGCTGAACAGTTCTCTGAAGACTTTCCGAATGATACGGAGAGGGATACGGAAAAATCAAACTGGATGGAGCGCGTCGCGCTCGCGATTGAACTCCGCGTTTCGGATTCCGAGCGCGCCGCCGCGATTGCGGTGGACTGCGCCCGGAACGCGGAGCGGGTCGCGGAAAGCGCGGTGGAGGTGACGAAACAGCTGACTCGGGAATTAACCGGCGAGCGAACAAAAATAGCGCAACTTTCCTCGGCGCTCGCCACGCAAACCGCGAAGAACCTGTTGCTTGAAAAAAGAGTGCGGAGCCTGGAAGGACGCGACCGGGGTGGTGAGAACACCACGCCGGGGAAGGAAGGCACTCCCGCTCCCGCGAAAGGAAGCGTTTTAGCCAAGCTCACTCAAAACGGATTCGAAAGAAGTTCGAGTGAAAGCCAGGTTGAAAATGAGATGCTGCGGTACGTAGGGACGTTCGCGGATGAGGCGGAGAACGAGTTTGAGAAGATGTCGCTCGGTGGCGCGCGACGACAACAAGAAACGCCGCCGTCAGCCGTTTCATTCGCCATGGCCAAGGCGACGCAGTCATCGAACAACGCGAATCACGCGGCGCCCAAAGAAACCGGCGCGTTTATCGACTTCTACTCCGGCGTGCTCGGGGTGGACCGGAAACAGTTGACCCTGAAAAGGTGAACGCGAGGTTGAAGCGCGATGTGTTGTGAGGAGTACATTTGGCGCAGCTGGTGTGTAAAGTCGGCACACGGTTGTGTCTTCCGAGTCGCTCTTCCCGCCTGTACTGCGCAAGACTACTAGACATCCAATTAAACTGTTTTCGTGCCTTTTTTCAATCTCAAATCGAGTCCGATCCAGTTCGAGTGAAAAGTCGGCGGCTCGTGTTTAGGGACGTCGAATCCGTCCTCGGGCACTTCCTCCCTCGCACGACCCATCGTATTCGGTTTCGACATGTCGTCGGAGGGCGCTACCCCCGACCCCGCGCCCGTGGAGGCCGCGCCCGCTGAGAAATCGGAGAAGCAGCTGAAACGCGAGTCCGAGAAGCGAGCCAAGAAGGATGCGGAGACCGCGAAGAAACTCGCGAAACTGGAGGCCCGACAGGTTCGAGGCCAGCCCGGGAACGCGATCACGGTCGGGGTGGTGCCCGACCCGCCGGTTGAGCTTGAGCCTCCGTCGGGAACGCGGGTACGTGCTGGGTGGCGGCCTGGCGTGGAATCACGAAAAACACACGTTTGCCGCACTGTCATGACTGTGAAGGCGCCGCCGCCCCGACCGACGCGTCGCGGCTGCATCCGACCCGGATCGCCAAAAAGATAAATGGAATGGCATAATCGATTGCCATCGATTGCCATCTTAATTCGTCGCTCCTTCCTTCCCGACTCCTCCCCACTAAACCCACTGAAACCAACCCTAACCAACTCCTCCCCACACATCCCTGACTACCCCCCCCCCCTCCCCCCACAGGATTTCTACCCCGACGAAATGCGTCTTCAACGGTGGTTGTTCGACCACTTCCGCAGGGTGGGTACCTCATGCGGGTTCGAGGAGTACGACGCGCCCGTGTTGGAGCGCCAGGAGCTTTACAAACGCAAAGCCGGCGAGGAAATCACGCAGCAGATGTACTGTTTCGTGGATAAGGAAGACGTGGAGGTGACGCTTCGGCCGGAGATGACCCCGAGTCTAGCCCGGATGGTGCTTGGTAAGGCGCAGAGCGTGATGTTACCCCTGAAGTGGTTCTCCATTCCGCAGTGCTGGAGGTTCGAAACCACGCAGCGCGGGCGAAAACGGGAACACTACCAGTGGAACATGGACATCATAGGGTGTCCTGGTGTCGCTGCGGAGGTCGAGCTGTTGTCCGCGGTGTGTCAGTTCTTCACCAACATCGGCATCAAGTCAAGCGACATCGGAATCAAGGTGAACAGCCGGAAAGTCATGGCGAGCGTTTTGAAATCCATGGGTACGCGTTGCGTTGCGTTTCCCAAATTATAGACAACTTGTTTTGCCGATTGCCCGCCCGTAATTACTCACTCACGTAACGAAACACTGACGTTTTGTTTTACCTATCTCCCCAGGCGTGAGCGACGAGAAGTTCGCGCCCGTGTGCGTGGTGATGGACAAGTTCGACAAGATCGGCGACGAGGCTGTTATCACCGAGTTAACGGAAACGCAAGGTCTGGACAAGTCCACGGCGACGAAAATCGTGTCCTGTTTGCTTTGTAAGTCCGTCAGCGACCTGGCGTCCCTGTGCGGCGAAGGCGTGGACCGGAGCGGCATCGACGAGCTGAACAAGCTTTTTGAGCTGGCGGAGGCGTACGGGTTCGGGGACTGGCTCGTGTTTGACGCCTCAGTGGTGCGAGGTTTGGCGTACTACACCGGCGTGGTGTTCGAGGTAAGTATTTCCCATTCACCACATTCCGCAGACTGATTGCCCATACAAGACTGACATTTATTTTTTTACAATCAGGGGTTCGACCGCGCCGGGGAGTTGCGCGCGATTTGCGGAGGCGGCCGGTACGACAAGCTACTCACTTTATACGGCGCCGTCACCGAAGGT
>Ga0115007_10001191_pt1 | contig 16858 bp, 3 predicted proteins | sample ArcOceMetagenome_2_FD_87166 | JGI IMG/M metagenome (GOLD analysis project Ga0115007, IMG submission 87166) | Marine eukaryotic phytoplankton communities from Arctic Ocean - Arctic Ocean ARC135M Metagenome | ecosystem: Environmental > Aquatic > Marine > Oceanic | place: Arctic Ocean | collected... | reverse complement strand
TAAAGTACCTAACCTAGAGTACGAGAGTAAGAAGAGTAGTGAATAAAGTGTACCTGGTAATATCAGATATCAGGTGTGGTACATTGAGTGTACTACACATACATGGATTCTTTCATGGAAATTGTATTTTTCAAAGTTTTTTTAAAAATATAGGTACTTCAGGTGTACATGTACCCGGGTGTGTACACACAGGGGTACTACATACGCAGAATATAAAAATATTACCGGGGTGTACCATCTACCTACAGGTACCTGTATGAATGTATTGAATGTATGTAATGTATGTGTACTACATACACATCATGTATGTACACCACATGTACACAAAGACGGTGTACAGTAATATAATTTTTATTTACGTGTACCTGTAATTATGCAATTAGTCTCTATCAAAAGTACACCTGTACAATAAATTGGGAACAACTCTACCGCTGTAGTTTGTACTACATACATAATACATTCATGTTTGTAGTACAGCTACCATGCTGTGGTATACATACATACTACATGGTACATGAATGTAGTATGTGTGGTACACATACATGTACCATGATGGTATGTACACATACGTACCACACCATACACCATACAGCTGTACCACACACGACACAAGCCTATTTTTTTCTGGCGTCTGTCTCCCACCCGATCTCTGTTTCTTTGACCGACCCACCATCATCTTCATACACATTCATTTCATTGGCGTACAGTTGGCAATTGGTATGTGTCACCTGTCCACCGCTGTCTGCAAATAAACCATCATTGTTTCCAGAAATTTTACCACCCTTCACTTCTACCGTGGCTTTATCCAAACACCAGATGCCTGTGGTCGCATGATTTTCGATCGAAGTGTCTTCCACTCGACATTTGGCAGTGTTCCCCGATACCAACAGTCCATGATTACCATTGTTCACAATGGTCGATGCTCTAGCATCAAACGAGGCAAAATATACGGCAATGCCAGTGTCTTTGTTGTCTTCTACACGAGTCGCCGAAATACTGACACAACTGTTTAAATAACACCACAAACCTATTGTTGAACATTTGGTAATGGTGCATCGATTGAACGTGGCAGTGGTGTTTTGACAAAATACCCCGTAACCTAGATTTGATCGACTCGTATTTTTGACATGAAGATCATTGATGGCAATGTTTTTACCATTTAAAATTCTAATGCCACCGTTCAATGTACTGCCATTGCCTTGGACAATTACATCGACATGATCAAAGATCGGTGCATTGATTAATAACCCGATGCCAAGATCCGTGTTTCGTTGGCAACCAAATTCCATGGTGCAAGTGTAGACACCTTTTTGCAAAATAACCTCAATGAGGGAGGGTGACGATGAAAATGTAGAAAGATCTAACGTTCGTAATTCTTCAAAGACGGCATCAATGGTGGGGTGTTCCAGTGAGGGAACGGCGAATCGAAGAGCCATGTCTGTTACAGGTTATTCCGGTTCCGTTTTATTTGAAACTCTCATTTGATCAACGAGCAAAACCTCTTGTGGTCGGGATGAAACAGGTAACTTCGAACGCTTGATTTTCGTCGATGATTGAAATTCTTCCCTGTGTGTCAAACTGCAAAAGGCGTACAGTATACTGTAACTGCTTGATTGCTGAATATCAGAATTTTGAGGATGGAAAATGGAAAATCTGTGACTATATATCGATAAACCGCAACCACAAGGTCGGCCAGTTCAGGTCCGATATCGATAACAAATTATCAATACAAATATGTGATAGAGAGCCGCCCCAACGTATGAATGGATATCTTGTTCTTCCTTATTCATTGCTGATATATAAATACTCGTTTTTTCCAAGGCACTTCGTAGCTGCAAGGTGATTGACCATGGGTTTGTCGGTGCCATCCACAGTTCCTGACAAATTCAAAATTTCCAGGACCCATTTCAAATCTCAAGAAACTGGAATAATCGGTTGCAGGTTGATACGTTTTTTCCACCCGTTTCCCGTTGCTCTCACACTCGACCAAACACCCCCCTCCCCCCCGTTGTGTGCAGAAATCCGCACCACCACAACAATGGCCGCCGCTCGCGATTGGATCCGTGAAAGGGTAGACATTGGTCTTCTCGCGGACGATCTGCCGCAATCCAACAATGATTCTGCCTCCCCCTTTGAATGCACCTTCACCAATCAAAACGGCCAACTGAGCGAGGACCACGTTCAAGCACAAACACAAGCTTTTCAACGGTTTTGTGATGCGGGCGAAGAAGGAGATACCCTGATATTTTTTGCACATGCCGACAGCTACACTGAAAAGATCCCTCGTAAAGATGCGATTGCCGCACGTGATCGAAAATTAAAAGCCAAAGCTGATGCCATGAACGCACAAGCGGAAGCCCAAAAAAAATCCGAGGATGAAAACAAAGACGAGGAAGGAAACGCGTTGCCCAATGCGGCGGCGGACGAAGCTGCATTGAAGAAAGAATCCACTTCGGACACGGAGGACGAACCTTTGTACGATCTGGTCACCAAAGAAAGATTTCGTTATCGATGCGTCACCGCAAAACAATTGGAAGAGATGGTACTCAATGAAATTAAACAAACAACCGTTGGCATGCAAGGCACAAGTGCAGCTGCACAAATGGAAGCAGGCGGTGAAACCAAAGAAACGGCACAAGACATCATGGCAGCCATGCAAAACGGTGTTGTGTACTTTGTGAGAAAAACATCCGATTCTTTTTCAAAAATGATGTCCGCCATGCAAGCAAAACAACTGGGCATTAATGAAAGCAATTCCTCCCCCACGGTAGTACGGGATCTTTCAATGGCGACCAAAGTAGAATGGGGATGTTTGCGTGGTTTATCGGTGCATAATTTAACTCATTTGAATTCTTGCATTCATTCTGTATTTTTACCGTTTTTAGACGGTATGATGACGGACAAAGCTGCTCCTGCTGCAGCAACTGCCACCTCCTCTGTGCCGGCCACCCCAGCCGCTCCTTCGGTGGCGGCTAGTAAAGTCGTGCCACCCCCCGCTCCAAATGGAGATTCTGCCAGTAGTAGCGGCAGCGGCAGTGGCTTTTGGAGCCATGCGGTTGAATTTCGTTCACAAATGTCTAAATTCAAAGGACAACTTGATTCAGCCATTCAACAAACAAGGGGACGTGTCTCATTGCCCATGCGCTTAGAAATCGCATTGGACGAAGAAAACATTGATCAAGCCGCCGCTGATTTTGAAACGTTTCGTGCTTTGGAAGAAATGTTAGGGGAATGGACCGAAGTCGTCAAAGATGTGGTTGCTCAATCCCAACGGGCCCAACCTACGGGTCGTGGACCAATGGCCGAAATAGAATTTTGGAGACATCAACATGGCATGTTAAGTGCCATGTACGAACAATTGAGTTCCGACCGTGCTTTGATGGTGGTACACATCTTAAAAGTGGCTGGGTCTACTTTGTTGGACGATTATCATGTGAATCATTCGGAATTAACACGGTTGCACGTGGAAGCTGCTGACAATGTGAAATTTTTGGCTACATTGGAACGTCATTTCAAAAACATTGAAAATGGTTCCGGTGACTTAAGAACGATTGAAGAAACATTGGATTCGATGATGAATGGATTAAGAATGGTATGGATCATTTCCAGGCATTACAACACCGATGAAAGAATGGTGAATTTAATGGAACGGATTGCAGACAGCATTGCTGAAGTCATTACGTCTAGAATTGATACCTCAACCATTTTACGGTGGTCTGGCTCCTCCTCTTCCGCCGCACCCACAGACAGTGACATGGCTGCTGCTGCTTCTTCTTCTTCTTCCTCCTCCTCTTCGTCAGCTGCAAATCGATTTTTAATTGGGCAAGCAAAAAATGTATTGGATAAATGGCAAGATTCTTATTTGAAAACCCGCAAATTAATTGAGATCGCAACACCACAACATCGATGGGAATTTCATACTGAAAAAAAAACTTTGTTTGAAAGAACAAATTATATGTCAACGGTATGCCGTGATTTAATTCATGTTGTCGACGTAGTGACACAGTTTCGAATGTTTTTAGGACCAGATCTAAAAGAAGTCACTGGTAAATCAGATGAAATTGATCGTGTCATACAAGAAGTTGAACGTTCCATTGTACCACTTGAAACAACACCGTTCAGTGTGTTTAATTATTCGTGCCATACAAGTTGGAAACAATTAATGAATCAATTCAACGAACAAGTCGTCATTTTGGATAAAATGTGCCATTCCTTTTTAGACACGGCTTTTAATTCGTTGCGATCCGCAGAGGGTGCCTTTGAAGTATTGCAACGGTTTCAAGACATGGAATCTAGAAAATCAATTCAAAAACAATTGATGGAAAAATTTGATGCCGTATTGGTCAGATATGGTGAAGAAGTTACTTTGTGCAGTGAATTGTTTGAACAACATTCTAAAAATTCCACGGTGTTGATCGGTAAAAATCAACCACCCGTGGCCGGTGCCATTGCTTACGCCAGTTCTTTGTACCGCCGAGCAAAAAAACCAATCATGCGTTTCATTCAATCGGAAACATTGAAAAGTAGTCCATTGTGGGAATCAGAAAGAGAAAAATATTTAAATTTAGCTCGAAAAATCGATTCCTTCTGTTCAACCGTGTATGACAAATGGGTTCGACACAGTACCAATGTAGTGACAAGAGAATTGTCCGAATTTATTTTAGGACCAAAACCCCATGAAATTAGAGATGAAAAAGATCGTCGTGTGGTTGTATTGCCGGTTAAAAAAAAATGGTACGTCAATTTTAGTTCACACTTGTCTGAATTGATCAGAGAAGCCAAGTATTTGGATCGTTTAGGATACACTGTCCCAGACAGTGTTTTGAATGTAGCGTTGCAAGGTGATATCTATACAACCAACATTGTGCAATTGAACCAAATGTTGCAACGGTACGAAGAAGAAATGAGTGCCTTAAGTCCAGTGGAAAGAAATCTATTTGCCAAACCAATCAATGAATTGCATCGATTCATTGAACCTGGATTCAATGTATTGAATTGGTCTTCTTTGAACATTCCATTGTTTATCAGTCGTGCAAACAAAGCCACTGAAAATTTTCGTTCTGTATTACGTCGGGTTCGAAAATCTTCGGATGGTATTGATGCATTTGTCAAACAAGTGTCCACCACCAATTTAATACAAGAAAGAGATTTTACCCTTTTAAATTTAGATCAACCAAGACATGAAGCGATGGATTTTTATTTTAAAATGGACAAAAGAAGAACAGAAGTATTAGAAGATTTAACAACTCGTGGCGATTCATTGTCTTCTTTGTTCATTCAAATTGAACGTTTGGTATCCATGACGGATACAGGTAGAAGTCCAGATTTGCATTCTTATTACATTGATTGTGAAAGAAGAATTTACAACGCCATCTGTGAAATGATTATTCGGTCCATTGCAACACTTCAATCTTTATTGAATATTAATACTAGTGGAAGTGTCACGGAGAACGACGACGACAACAACTACAACAGCAAAAACGCCTCCTCTGCAACGCCAGCCTTGATCCAATTGCGTGCTACTATTTCAAAAAGCAGTGGTGATGTGCAAGTCACCCCCGAATTATCCGAATGCTTGCGTCATGTTCGTAAAGCATTGGATTCAATTGTGAAATCAGCAAGTGTATTCAAACGTTTTGAACACGGTTCATGCCACCATTGTCGTCCAGTTGTACCAGCAAAAATCAAACCGAGCAAATCGAACCCAATTACACAATCAACAGGGTTGGAGGAAGAACCCTACCAATACACAATGTATGAAGATGTCGCCAATAATCCAGTGATTGTATCAATGATTGTAAGTACTCAATCAGCGATTCATGTGACACAACAAAAATGCAAAAGATATTTAGACAATTGGAAAAAATACGATCGTACTTATGGTTTATGGGATACCAGTAAAATGAAAAGTGTGTCAAAAGGTGACTACAGTGCACACAGCACGGTGTTTTTCGATGGCCGTTTATCAGGTTACGATATGTTGAGTTCCAAAGTTAAATTAAGAAAAACAAAATTAGACATTGATTTCATTCATTTGGATTGTTATCCATGCAGTGTGACAGTAAGAATGCAAAGTCAAAAATGGAAAGTATTGTTTGGTGGTATCTGTCATGCTCAAGTACGCAAACGATTAAATGCATTGATGGAAAAACTCAAAGGATTAAAAAACGAATTACTCACTGAACCAACCGATTTAGATAAATTCAAATATTTATTATCTAAAATCAGGGAAGTCGATGAAATGGGTATGGATACTGAATTAGAAATGAAACACATCATCGAAACAATGGGTATGTTGAGAAAATATGGTATTATTAAATACACGGCATTCCCCGGGGAGGAGGGTGACGACGCGAATGAAAAGGCCACTGCCACTGCTGGTGGTGGTGAAGATGATTTGATATTGGGTGGCGAATACGACAAAACAATTGATGAATTAAAGATGGATAACCATGAGTGGTTGGAAGTTGACGAATTAATTGCGACGTTTAAATCATTGGTGGGTGCTGCCAAAACATTAGAAATGAGGCAAGTTAAATTGAAAGAAGATTTTTGTGAAACAACAAAAAAAGACGTCATTGTGTATGCAAGCGAAATCAAAGTACAATGGCGTAAAATGAAAGAGAATGGCCCCGGCAGCAGTGGTGCGGCGGATGATCTAGAAAAAGGGTTAGAGATGTTGGAAGAATCTCAACAAATTTTAAATCAAATGGAAAAAAAAAGATTAAATTTAGTCTCGGCGGAAAGATTGTTTGATTTACCAAATACCGAATACATTGAAATGAATGCAATGAAAAAAGAAATCGATGATTTAAACATTATATATGGTCTGTACATGGAATTACAACAATTCAGTAACAGTCAATCGGGTACACTATGGTCTCAATTGAATATCAAATCATTGTTGGAAGGTGCTACATTTTTAGATAAAAAAGCAACGAAATTAAAAAAAACAATTCAACCAACACGATCGATTTTGGAAGCTGTTGTAAATGCAGTTGGAGCGTTCAAAGATTCTTTACCTTTGATTGAACAATTAAAAAATCCAGCAATGAAACCAAGGCATTGGAACGAATTGATGAAATTAACAGGTGTTAAATTTAACATGGACCCCAAAACATTTAAATTAAGAAATATTTTTGCTATGAATTTAGCACGATTTGGCGATGAAGTTAGCAAAATTGCCTATAAAGCTGGCCAAGAATTAAAAATTGAAACCCAAGTGGCAACATTGAAAAAATATTGGAAGTCATGTGAATTCACAGTGCGTGCTTATACGAAAGATGGCGTTGCTCGAGGATTTGTATTAGGTAGTACTGAAGAAATTAAAGTTGATTTAGACGACCAATTGTTAAATCTAACTTCGATTGGTGGTTCTAGATTTGTAGGACCATTTTTAGCAGAAGTGTCGAAATGGTCGAAATCATTAAATAATGTATTGGATTGCATTGATGAATGGTTTAAAGTGCAACAAAAATGGCAATATTTAGAATCAATTTTTGTTGGTAGTGAAGACATTCGCATGCAATTGCCAGAAGCCGCTAAAAATTTTGATCGCATAGACAAAGCCTTTAAAGATTTGATGAAAGGAGTCAACAGTGATTCAAATGTTTTGTCTCAATGTGAAAAACCTGGACGTCTCGATGAATTGGTATCTTACACCGAAAGATTAGATCGATGTCAAAAAAGTTTATCGGATTATTTAGAAACAAAGAGAAATATTTTTCCTCGATTTTATTTCATCTCCGACGACGAATTGTTATCGATTCTGGGCAGTTCAGATCCATTAAGTGTTCAAATACATATGGCTAAAATGTTTGCCAATTGCAGACAATTGTTTTTTATCAACGGTGGTAAAAAAGTAGTTGGTATGCAAAGTGCTAAAAGAGAACAATATGACATGAGAACACCGGTATCTACGGATGCTGTGGTTGAAGATTGGTTATGCGCAGTTGAATTGGAAATGCAGGACTCTTTACGTGCCATTACGAAAGAAGCCGTGTTTAATTATGGTGGTACTGTACCAGGAGGTGGCAATAAATTGACTCGCATTGATTGGATTAATTCCGTCGTTGGAATGGTTTCCATTATGGGTACACAAACGTGGTGGACATGGGAAGTGGAAGATGCTTTCACGAAAGTTGAAAAAGGTGATAAATACGCAGTAAAAAGATTGTTGGATCGATTAGGTGGACAAGTGAATGAATTAATTAATAAAACAAGAGATATGTCCATGACAAGCCATATGAGAAAAAAAGTGGGTTGTTTGATTATCTTAGATGTACACGGTCGTGATATTGTTGATGGATTTGTTCGTGATTCAATTTTAGACGAAAGAGCATTTGAATGGGAATCTCAATTAAGATTTTATTGGGATTTAGAAACCGATGATGTTCGTATTAAACAATGCACAGGTGTTTTTCCATATGGTTATGAATACCAAGGATTGAATGGTCGTTTAGTCATTACACCCTTGACAGATCGTATTGTCATGACGTTGACCCAAGCTTTAACCTTTCATTTGGGTGGTGCACCTGCTGGCCCCGCCGGTACTGGTAAAACAGAAACAGTGAAAGATTTAGCCAAAACAATGGGTTTGCCTTGTTTTGTTACCAATTGCGGGGAGGGCTTGGATTACAAAGCGGTTGGTGCTATTTTTAGTGGGTTAGCCGCTGCTGGGGCTTGGGGATGTTTTGATGAATTCAATCGTATTAATGTAGAAGTATTAAGTGTTGTTTCCGCTCAATTAAAAAACATTCAAACAGCATTACATTTAGGACAAAAAAAAAGAGATATTGGTATGGGCAGAGAAATTCGTATCAGAGTTACAGTGGGTATTTTTATTACCATGAATCCAGGTTATGCGGGTAGAACTGAATTGCCCGATAATTTGAAAGCATTGTTTCGACCCATTGCAGTCATTGTACCAGATATGGGTGCGATTGCTGAAATTATGTTGATGAGTGAAGGTTTTAACAAGGCAAGAGTCTTGGGTAGAAAAATGACCGTGTTGTATAAATTAGCTGGTGAACAATTGTCGAAGCAATACCACTATGGTTTTGGTTTAAGAGAAATGAAAACAGTACTTGTGATGGCAGGTTCTTTAAAAAGGTCCGAACGTGATTTGACAGAAGACGTTATACTTATGCGTGCATTGCGGGATATGAATATGCCCAAATTTATATTTGATGATGTACCTTTGTTTTTGGCATTGATTCAAGATTTATTTCCAAATTTGAGTGCACCAAGAGTTGGTTACAAAGAATTGGTTGCAGCAATTACCAATGATTTAGAACAACAAGGATACAAACACAGTGACGAAGAAGTGTTTAAAACCCAAGTGGACAAAATTGTACAATTGTATGAGACAATGATTGTCAGACATACCAGTCAAGTTGTGGGTCCACCAGGCGGTGGTAAAACCGTGGTAATTGAAACATTGAAAAGAGCTTTGTTACCTGCATTTGGTATTCAAATCAAAACAAATGTTTTGAATCCAAAAGCAATTGAATTATATGAATTGTATGGTTTTATGGATCCCGTAACAAGAGATTGGACAGACGGTATTTTATCAAATTTATTTCGTGACATGAATCAACCCTTACCCGTCCACAGAGAAGGCAAAGAAAGGCATTGGTTATTGTTTGATGGAGACGTGGATGCAGAATGGGTCGAAAACATGAATTCTGTGATGGACGACAATCGTTTATTAACATTGCCAAATGGAGAAAGAATACAATTGAAAGATTTTTCAAAATTAATTATTGAAACTTATGATTTACAATTTGCCAGTCCAGCTACAATCAGTCGTTGTGGTATGGTGTGGGTTGATCCTAAATTTTTGGGTTATCGTCCTTATTGGGAAAAATGGGTGACCGAACAATTGACATCGCTGACGGTTGATATGATGGGGGGTGTTGTTGCGGAAAAAACCACCAAAGACGAAGATGATGATGAAGAAGAGGAAGAAGAAGAGGAAGAAGGTGACAGCACGAGTGAAAAATTTCAACTGTTGAAAGATTTGTTTGATAAATATGTACCAAAATGCATCGATTTAGTATTGGAAGGTATTAAAGATGGTGAAATGTTAGGCGACGAAGATCGTTTGAAACAAGTCGTTCCAATCAGTGATTTAAGCATCATCAAACAACTGTGTTCTTTATTACACACAATATTAGTACACAATGATTTAGAATTATCTCAGGAAGATGAAGGCAATGAAGGTGACAGTGAAAAAATAAATGAAGCCTTTGGTGAACCCGATCAAATCGAAGGTGTATTTGTCTTTTGTTTAATGTGGGCCTGTGGTGGTGCTTTGATACAAGAAAGTCGCATCAAATTAAATGATTTAATTACAAACATTTATGTTGAAGGCAGTGGCAAAGAATTGTTTGAACATATTTATAACCCAGAAGAAAGAAGATGGGAAAAATGGGAAGAAAGAGTACCCAGTTACAAACAACCAATGCCCTTTAAGTTTTATCAAGTTGTAGTACCAACAGCAGATAGTGTCATGTACACTTATTTGTTGGACCGCGCGATCGCTGGAAACAAACCTTGTTTATTAGTTGGTGAACCAGGTACTGCCAAAACAACAATCGTACAAAATTATTTGTTTTCTCAACCACCCACATTGTGCAAGAGATTAGAAATTAATTTAAGTTCCAGAACAAGTGCAAGGGATGTACAAAACAATATTGAAGACAACACAGAAAAAAAAAGTGGAAAAATATACGGTGCACCTGCTGGTAAAAAATTGGTTGTTTTTATTGATGATATGAATATGCCGAAAGTCGATCATTATGGTACACAACAACCCATTGCCTTGTTATTATTTTTAATCGGTAGAAATTTAATGTATCGATTAGGAAAAGACGTGGAGTTATTATCTTATCGTGATATGCGTTATATTGGTGCTATGGGACCACCAGGTGGCGGTAGAAACCCCACTGACCCACGTTTTGTTTCACGTTTTGTTACGTTTAATTTAACACCACCGTCAGAAGAAATTTTACAAAACATATTTCAAAAAATAATTGTCAATTATTACGATCAACCTACATTCAAAAGCAGTGTGAAAGATTGCACAACTAAAATGGTGAAAATGTTATTGAACGTCTATACACACGTTCAAGAGAGATTACCACCAACACCATCCAAATTTCATTATATCTTTACAATCAGAGATGTTGGTCGTGTTATAGAAGGATGCTGTTTAGCTACACCGGATAAATTTATCAAAGATTCACAAGTCATTCGTCTCTGGAGAAATGAATGCACACGTTTGTTTTGCGATCGTCTCACTACCGCGGAAGATATCAATGTTGTCAGTTTAAAAATTGAAGAACAAATCAATGATCATTTTGGAAGTATTAGAGATGAAGTAATGAAGGATCCTTTGGTCTTTGGGGATTTTTCTCTTGCCATTGAACGGTTGAGAACGGACGAAGGTGATTCTTACGAAGACCCACAACTGTACGAAGATCAGGGAACTTATGTTGAAGTAAGAAAAACATTTGACGATGCTTTGGAAGAATACAATATACTTCAAAAACCTATGTCCTTGGTACTGTTTCAATCCGCCTTAGAACATTTAACCAGAGTGTATCGTATCATGCGTTTGGATCGAGGAAATGCTATGTTGGTTGGTTTTGGTGGTAGTGGCAAACAGAGCATGACCAAATTAGCTACTTTTACGGCGGGGTACGATTTGTTTGAAATTACATTGGTCCGTGGTTACGGATTAGAGGAGTTCAAAGAAGACATCAAAGGTTTGTACAAGATATTAACCACGGGACCAGCGGTCATGTTGTTTACAGATGCTCATGTAGTGGATGAATCTTTTATGGAAGTACTGAACAACATGTTAACTACTGGAATGGTACCAGCTTTGTTTGAAAGTGATGAAAAAGATGGTGTTTGCAATTCGGTCAGAGCTGAAGTCGCAGCATTAGGGATACCCGAAACAAATGAAAATTGTTGGACACATTTTGTCAATAAATGCCGTTCAAACTTGCACATTGTCTTGGCAATGAGTCCAGCTGGCGATACGTTGCGCATTCGATGTCGTTCCTTTCCTGGTATGGTCAGTAATACTGTGATTGATTGGTATTACCCTTGGCCCCCTGAAGCCTTGGAAGCAGTTGCAACTTATTTTTTACAAGAAGAAAAATTACCCGAAGAACATCGAACCAATATAGTTCAACACATGGTGATTGTACATCAATCGATGATGACTCAAATGGATCGATTTTTAATTGAATTGAGAAGACACATGTATGTCACACCCAAGAATTTTTTGGATTACATCAGTAATTATCGAAGTGGCATGAAAGCAGCAAGACATGATAATGCTCGACAAACAAGACGTTTAAGTGGTGGTTTGGCAAAACTTGTGGAAGCGGCAGAAGCTGTTGCTGTGATGTCTGGCGAACTTAAAAAGAAAAAAGTGATTGTGGATGCAGCTACGATTGATTGTCAAAAGATGATTAAAGAAATTCAAGAAAAAACAAAAGTGGCCGACGAACAGAAAATCGTTGCTTTGGCCAAAGAAGAAGAATTGACAGAAATGGCTGGAATCATTGAAGTCGAATCGGCCAAAGCACAAGAGCAATTGGGCGAAGCTTTACCTGCGTTAGAAATGGCAGCAGAAGCACTGAAAAATTTAAACAAAGCTGACATTGGTGAAGTGAAACAATTCACAACACCACCTGAAAAAGTGCAAAGTGTTGTCATGTGCGTGATGATATTGAAACCTGGTGGTAAAGAAAAAGAAAGCGATGGTTGGAAAGGTGGTAAAGTTATGATGGGCGAAGGGGATTTCTTAAAAAAATTACAAAATTACGACAAAGACAAAGTCACTGCTAGTATGGCAAGAAAAGTCAAGCAATATTACCGGGATCCTTCATTTACACCAGATGGCATGAAAGCGGTGTCAAAAGCAGCAGCTGGTATGTTGACTTGGGTGGTCGCTATCGTTAAATATTACGACGTCGCTAAAAATGTGGAACCTTTAAGAAAACGTGTAAGACAATTAGAAAAAGATCAAGCAAAAGGAAACGCGGAATTAAAAAATTTAAAAGAGCAATTGACTGAAATCACACAGTTGTTGAATACATTGGGTATCGCTTATGAGAAGTCAAGTGGAGAATTGGAATCATTGACCACCGAAGCGAACACTATGGAAAGAAAATTAAATGCAGCTACTAAATTAATCAATGGGTTAAGTTCTGAAAGATCAAGATGGACGGGTGATTTGTCAGGTCTCAGTGACACGTTGACCAAAGTTGTCGGCGACCGTTTGTTGAGTAGTGGATTTTTGTCCTACGTTGGTGCCTTTGACAGCGTTTTCCGCAAACGCGTTATAGAAGGAATATGGATGCCAGACATTGAATTGAAAAAAATTCCCTTAACATTGCCCTATGATTTATCAAAACAATTGGTATCAGGTGCAACAAAACAACAATGGGTGAGTGAAGGATTGCCAGCCGATAAATTGTCCGTGCAAAATGGTATTTTAACTACAGTGGCCAGTCGCTTTCCATTGTGCATTGATCCCCAAGAACAAGCCGTCAGTTGGATTAAAAGAAAACACAAGGACGATCAATTGATTGTAAAAACATTTAATGACGGTGATTTCATCAAACACATGGAATTGGCTATTACATATGGTCGTCCCTTTTTGTTTGAAAAAGTTGAAAATTACATTGATCCCGTCATTGATCCAATTTTGGAAAAATTAACCTACCAACAATCTGGGCAAACGTACATCAAGTTGGGTGACAAAGCGATTGAATGGGATGTAAATTTTGTCTTGTACATGACTTCAAAATTGGCAAACCCACATTATTCACCCGAAGTAAGTGGTAAATGTATTGTTATCAATTACAGTGTGACTATGAAAGGATTGGAAAACCAATTGTTGAATGTTGTTGTTGGTAAAGAAAGACCAGATTTAGAAAAGAAGTACGCCGATTTAGTGGTGGAAATGTCGGCCAGTAATGCGTTGTTGTTGAAATTAGAAGATACATTGTTAAGAGAACTGTCCAACAGTACAGGTGATATATTAGACAACGAAGAATTGATTGCTACTTTGGACAATACAAAAACCAAAGCTGTTGAAATCAGTGCCAAACTTGAACAAGCAAAATTCACAGAAGCAGAAATAAATAAATCAAGAGCACAATACACCAGTGCTGCCAAACGTGGTTCCATTTTGTTTTTTACAATTGCAGGGTTATCAACAATTTCCAAAATGTACACCATTAGTTTGGGCAGTTTCTTGCAAGTCTTCAAATCAAGTTTGGCAACATCGACAAGAGATGTCAATTTAGACAATCGATTAAAGAACATTATCAACGAAAGTACCGTTAATACGTATGACTATGCCTGCACAGGTATCTTTGAAAACCACAAATTAATGTTTAGTATGCAATTGACCACAATGATTATGGATGGCGACGGTACTTTGGACCGAAACGAATTGAATTTCTTTTTGAAAGGGGATACATCGTTAGACGAGGCCAGTGAAGTGAAACCAGTGCATTTAGAATGGTTGTTGGACAGTGGATGGAAAAATTTAATTAAATTATCAACCTTAAAACCAGTTTTTGAAAACATTCTGGTTGACATTAAAACCAAAGCACCCCAAGAATGGCGAGATTGGTATGATTTAGAAGATCCAGAAAACGTTGACTTGCCCTGTGGTTACAGTAAAACAGTAAGCCCAATGCAATCTTTATTAATATTACGCTGTTTTCGCCCAGACCGGGTGTACAATGCCGTTAAATTATTTATTATCAAAGAAGTGGGCGATCGTTATGTTCAACCACCGACGTTGAATTATGAAAATGTCTTCAAACAAAGTGCGGCTGAAATCCCCGTGATTTTTGTCTTGAGTCCGGGGGCTGATCCACAATCTTCGATTGAAAAATTGGCCGATGAAAAGAATTTTACGAGTAAATTTAAATTTTTATCGTTGGGGCAAGGTCAAGACAAAGCAGCCGAAGCTTTGATGACTGCCGGTTCAAACCGTGGACATTGGGTGCTGTTACAAAATTGTCATTTATTGAGTTCTTGGTTGCCCCGTTTATCTGCGTTTTTAGAAGCCCAAACCAATTTGCACAACGATTATCGTTTATGGTTGACTACAAATCCAACCAACAAATTTCCATTGGGTATATTGCAACGTAGTTTAAAAGTAGTGACAGAACCACCAGACGGTTTAAAATTAAACATGCGTTCTTCGTATGCTGCCATTACCGAATCCGTCTTAAATTCTTGCGACCATCCAGCATATCGACCTTTGATGTATGTGTTGAGTTTTTATCATGCAGTTGTTCAAGAAAGAAGAAAATATGGTAAAATTGGATGGAATGTCAGGTATGATTTTAATGACAGCGATATTGAAATCTCTCAACAATTGTTACGGTTGTATTTGAACAAATCGTACGAATACAGTGATGGCGACGCCCGAATCATTCCCTGGGGTGCTATTAAATATTTGATTGGTGATGCTATGTATGGTGGACGTGTCACCGATGATTTTGATCGCCGTGTCTTGCGTACTTATTTGAACGAATACATGGGTGATTTTCTGTTTGATACTTTTCAAACATTTTATTTCAGCAAGGTCGGTTTTGATTATACCTTGCCGGGAAAAGTTGGTACTAAATCAGAGGTTGGTGTCTATCGTGACATGGTCGAAACATTACCATTGATTAATCCCCCTGGTATTTTTGGCTTGCATGCAAATGCAGAAATTTCATACTTGAATATTGCTGCCGATGACATGTGGCGCAATTTGATTGATTTGCAACCTCGTATTGTTGCTGGTGGTGGTGGAATGTCCCGAGAGGAACACATATCAGCTACTGCTCGTGATATTCAAAACAAAGTACCCAAAGAATTTGATTTGATGTTGATCGCCAAACAGATTGGTTTGAACCGTCAACCGGCACAAATTGTATTGTTGCAAGAATTAGAACGATGGAACAAATTGGTTGTTAAGATGTCAAGAAGTTTATCGGAATTACAAAAAGCATTGGTTGGTGAAATTGGGATGTCAGATGCATTGGATGAATTAGGTGCTGAAAGTAAGTTAAATCTTTGTTGGGGTGTGGTGTGGTTAGTTCCTGCTACAAGTCAAATTCTTTCCCTGTTTGCTGGCATTCGATTTTTTTTTCTTTTTCTAAACCGTGTTTCTCTTCTCTCCCCCCCCCGCATCAAGTCTTCAATGGATTTGTACCCAAATCCTTTAAATTTTTAGCACCAGATACACAAATGAAATTGGGATCATGGATGGCACATTTCACACGAAGAATGGACCAATACAACGATTGGATTGACAATGGGGAACCTGCGGTCATGTGGTTGTCTGGTTTAGGCATTCCCGAATCTTATTTGACAGCCCTGATTCAAACTTGTTGCCGACGACGCAATTGGAGTTTGGATCGATCCACTATGTTTACAAGAGTGACAGATGTCGTTGATGCTTACAATGATATCTCTGAAAAACCAGAAGATGGTTGTTATGTGACCGGATTATGGTTGGAAGGTGGTGCTTGGGATTTGAAAACTAATATGCTTCGCTATCAAGACCCCAAAGTTTTGGTCACTGCTTTGCCGGTGTTGCAAGTCATTCCAGTTGAAGCAAATCGTTTGAAATTACATGGTATCTTTTTAACACCAGTATATGTGACACAAAATCGTCGAAACGCGATGGGTGTTGGATGGGTGTTCGATGCCCATTTAGCAACCGAGTTACATGAAAGTGTATGGAGTCTACAAGGGGTTGCGTTAATGTTAAATTCTACATCTTTGTAAATACATGAATTACACAGATGACAGTAAATTACAG
>Ga0115007_10001182_pt1 | contig 16906 bp, 5 predicted proteins | sample ArcOceMetagenome_2_FD_87166 | JGI IMG/M metagenome (GOLD analysis project Ga0115007, IMG submission 87166) | Marine eukaryotic phytoplankton communities from Arctic Ocean - Arctic Ocean ARC135M Metagenome | ecosystem: Environmental > Aquatic > Marine > Oceanic | place: Arctic Ocean | collected... | reverse complement strand
CAAAGCAGAAACAATGGCGTCCGTTTTGTTGGACGGATGCAGGGCCGCAAATTCCAACAAGGTCGTTCGTCGTCGGTGGCCAGCGTCTGGATCTTGTTCGGGCGGCCGGGGTTGGCGTGGCACGTGTTGCTGGTTCTTGGACGTCGCCAAACACCATTCTGGAACGTCAAGGAGTGCGTTCAAGTTGAGTTTGCGCAGTTTGACCAGCCCAAAAAAGGATGCTTGTTTTCTGTCGATGGCTTGAAAAAAACCATGGATCTCTTGAGTGGTCATGGGTCGTTGTTGGACGGATGTCAAGACACCACGGGCTCGCTCCGACTTCATACTGTCGTACGCTTCTCTCCTCCGCTTGCGACGTGAGTTTCGGTGTGTCATAGTATGCAGAGGGATAGTATGGTGGTTTGGTTTAGAGGCCTCAAGCATTCGACATCAGTCCCCTAAAAAGTGTCTGTAACTCCTGCAATCATGCATCTCCTCCTCCTCCTCCACACTCTCCCCTTCCTCCTTGCCCACGCCCTTCCACCGACCGCCCCCGAAATCGTGGCAAAGTGCGGCATTAGAGAATATTTTTTTCTGCATGGCCAATGCCCCTGGACGCATCCACCAAAAATCAAACAGATTTCCATCAACGGCGTCGTTCGAATGGGCACCGTACCGGAATCGTGTTGGTACGATCAAAAAAAATATTCACTCCAGTACCATAGAGGCGGTGACAAATCAACAATGTTAGCACCATTACCCCAACGGTTTGCACGACATCCACAATGCCACATTTCACTGGAAATGATTGTCGTCAAACAGATGGATCAAAGCAAAAGTTTGGATTTTAACGACCCACGAGTGCCCAGCACGACCAACCAAGCCGATTCTTCCTTGCTGCATCACATGGACAACGATGCGTTTCAGACAAATGTTGCTCGGACCAAAAGTGAATCCGATTACATTTACGTCAAACCCAGAGGGTGGCAAGAGATCATTGACCCTACTGACAATGCTGTTGTGGTACGACCAAAGCCCCAAGATTTTAAACATTTGCCACAGGATTTCAACGATATTTCAAAATTTGAACCTATGGCAAACGGTTGGCTCACCAACGAAAAGCAATACAATGCCTTAAACTTTGGTCCAATTGTGGGTGCAGACGGTGCCGTGGTCTACGACTCGATGGGTTTGCCCCGATACCATGATTCGTTTCAAGAACGCGATTACGAAGATTTGGTGGCCGACAAAAAACCAAGATACAATGCAAACCAATACCCCGACGAAGGTGGTAAATTGGTGGAAGATGACACGCCAGCCTATTGCCACCAAAGCAATGCCTATTCCGAAAACACTAAATTCATTCGGTTTTTAAAAAAAGGCCGGTACTTGATTGGTTACAACCATTTAAGGATTGATCATTGTATCATGGGTGTTCGGTACGACGCCAATGGTATGAAGCGCATGGTGAGCGACGATAGATATTTAATTGTAGAGGTGGGTGCTGGTTTTCATTCGGACACTTTTGCAACCACGGCGGCATCCACCACAACAAACACACCAGCGCGACCCACCGCCAACGTGCCCGTGGAACAAGCCATAAATGCCCTTGCCAGTGGTTCCACCGACAACAAACCCAAAAATGAAAGAACGCTGAGCGGCGCATTCCCAAGCCTGAAAAACTTGTTCCAAAAGAAACCACCACCGTCTTTGGAAAAAAAATTAGGGTTTCTCGATCAAGGTAGTAGTAGTAGTACCACAGCTTCGTTTCTCAGATCACACAACGCTGGTGTTCGCAAAATAGCTAATAAAATTAACTGAATAGACTCAAGATTTTAATATGAATTTATGAAAATTACACCTGTGTATGACAATGTTGCTACAGCTGTACCCGGGTGTACACTACACATCAGTACGTGTAGAGTTAATGTTCATTTTGCTTGTATACACATACATATATACTGTACATGTACGTAAAATAAAATGATAAAATGTCAGTCCCGTTGATCACTGCTCCAAGCTCCAAAGTACCAGACCAGACAACGTTCAGTGTTGTACATGTATTTCTTTCTTTCACACGCCTTTATTGTTGCCTCTTACTGATTACCGTAATTAACGTGAACGCGACACACATCACACACAGAATTTGCACTAGACTTGTACTTGTACGCTCCGTGCACACAGCGAACCCCCATTTGTAATTCAATTCCTCCCTGCTCCTCTTCCTCCATTGTTGTTATTCCCTCTGTTCTTTCCTCCTTTCCCACCTCTTCCTCCACCACTGCCTCCTCGTCCAGCATGTCCACCTCTTCCTCTCCCACTTCTCCCACCTCTCCCACCTCCTCTTCCTCTCCCACCTCTGCCCCCCCTTCCACCTTTTCCACCTCTTCCCCTTCCACCCTTTCCACCCTTTCCAGCCTTTCCAGCCTTTCCACCCTGTCCAGCCTTTCCAGCCTTTCCACCCTGTCCACCCTGTCCACCCTTTCCACTGCCCTGTTTTCGTCTTGCCAACTCTTGAGCGGCGGCTTCCTGGGCCGACATAACAGTATTTTTTTTGGCATTGGCATTTCCCACATTGTCGTCCAAAAGGACCAGCTCAATCACTTTGAACTTGCTGTGTGAGTTCCGTTTAGTGTTTAGTTGTTTCGTGTACCTAACACGATCGCCCAACTCCAGTGGACGCTGGCCTGTTTTTCTCGATGTTCCATTACCGCAAAACGCATTTCTATCGACCGAGACAAAGCCATTGCCGACAAAAGTCACCTGTCCTTCCAACCACACATGCTCAACTTCATCTCTGCCGTCGTCTTCGTGGTCGTTCTTGTTCAAAATTTTTACTTGTATCCCAAAATACGGGTATCTGTTGCTTGGTTGTTTTCGATTACTTCTTTGAAAGTATCGAACAAAATCACCCAACTTGAGAGGGCGTTGGCCCGATTTCCGATAGTCCGTTCTGCTGCAGAACGTATTGTTGTCAATGCAATCAAAACCATTACCTATAAAAGTGACGTATCCTTGCTGCCATTGTTCGCGAAAGTGATCCTGTGTGCAATCGGACTGTTGGTTTCGCCGATCGTACCTTGAACGAGATTTTTCTCTGGAACGAGATCTTTCTCTGGAACGAGATCGTTCTCTGGAACGAGATCGTTTTCTGGAACGAGATCGTTCTCTGGAACGAGATCGTTCTCTGGGACGAGATCGTTCTTTGGGACGAGATCTTTCTCTGGAAGCAGATCTTTCTCTCGGACGAGATCTTTCTCGGGATCTGGAACGTCGGTGCCTTTCCCGTGATCTTGATCGAGATCTTTCTCTGGAACGAGATCTTTCTCTGGAACAAGATCTTTCTCTGGATCTGGAACGAGAAAATCTAATACGATCCCGTCCTCTTTCTTGGTTTTGAGGCCTTGTCGTGTAACCACCACCCGAATTGCGATCTTGGGAATTGGAACGTCCTCTGTAGCTTGATTGATGAGTCATGTTGGGTATTGGCAATGAAGGTATTGCCACTGAAGGTTTCAACAAAGGAATTGGCAACGAAGGTGGTCCAGATTTAGGCATAGAAATTCGTTTCTCCTGTGTACAGTCATTGTTCCTCGCCACCTTAGCCAAGTCTCGCATTTGTGCTCTCTTTAGTTCTTTGCCTTCAATACTGCCAGGGTTTAAAATAGGTGCTAATAAATCAACTGCGTGATCAATTGCTTCTGTCGTTTTCCCTTGAATGAGCACATGCAAGTCTTCATTGAAACTTGAAATTATTTTTTTGCCATGAATTAAACCTGAACTACTTGTAATACTTTTACCACGAATCATTAATTTTACACAAGCTTTACGTTCCATTTCTTTGAGTGTTTGACCACGTGGTCCCAGAATTGACCCAATAAAATTATAGTTTGGATATTCTTTTATTGGGAGATATACTTTTTTGGAAAATCCATTGGAATGTGGTGGTTGTTTGACTGGTTTTTGCCGATGACATTTTTGTGATACAGCTTTTGGTGATGAGATTTCCATATCAGAACTGTCAGATTCACTGGGATGTGGCAGTACTGTTTGTACCTTTGATTTTGGCGCTGCAGTTGACGACAACGAAGAAGATGACGAAGATGACGAAGATGACGAAGATGACGAAGATGACGAAGATGACGAAGATGACGAAGATGACGAAGATGATGACGACGACGACGACGACGACGACGATGAAAAAACAGAATGATGACCAGCAGCATTTGGTTCTACTTTTTTACGTCTTTTAGCAGCACTAGGACGAGAAGCACGAGGACGAACAGCACTGGCCAATGATTTTGTTGGTAATGCATCGTGTCTATTGGCTCCTGCAACGGCAGAACGTCGTCCTGGTTTTGGTACGACTGCTTTTGATCTTACAGAAAAGATGTTGGAAGTGCTGCTTAAACTTGTTGGGTTCTCTAATGCTTGAATAGTGCGGCGTGCTGCAGTTGTTGCATTGGTTAAGTGAAGGTTTGATTGAGCCACATGTTTGGCAATCGCTGTTTCATCATTAAATTTACGTTTGCACAACAGACACAACCAATTGCCAGCTTTCGTTGTTGTGATTTTGGCATTGTTGTATATCAAATCTTTGGGCAATGGGTATCGACATGCCATTGCTTTCCAATCCATTTTTTTAAACATATTTCGAAGCATATCTTGTGGGTTCATCGGGCGAGCATTGGCGGTTGTGGTTGTGTTTGCAGTTGTGGCTTTAGCGATAATTGTTGTTGCAGTTGCAGCACTAGATGTGGCACTAGTTGCGGTAGTACTTGCAGCACTAGATGTGGCACTAGTTGCGGTAGTACTTGTGGCGCTAGTTGCGGCGGTACTTGCGGCGGTACTTGCGGCGGTACTTGCGGCGGTACTTGCGGCGGTACTTGTGGCGGTACTTCGTGTAGCGGCTGCTGTAATTGGTGTTTCTGTTGCCGGAGTACCCTTTGTGTACCATTGTTTGCCTTCTGGCAAGACATGCAGCATCTTTTCACCATGTCGAATTAGATTTGGGTGTGCAAACCAAAATCTTTTCTGTGGGTGTTTACTTTTTAATTTACCTTTTCCTGGTACAAGTACCATTTCTTTCAATACAGCGATATGCTGTGGGTATTTGGAATAAAACCCAACACATATCCCCTTTAAGGGACCCAAAACTGAAGTAGACACACTGCCTAACCCGCTTCCTTGATGCAACCTTGGTGGAAGTTCCATGATGTATCGAATCAAATCGTGTGCGACTGGCAAAGTTCTTTGGATATATTGAAGATCCTTTTCATTGTAAAGCGCAGAGAAATGTACAACAACTTTGATGGCAAAAACATCATGCTTCCCATTGTGTCTGGTTTTACTATCTGGGAAACATTTTTTGTATTCAACATAATCACCTTTTTTGAGTGGGTGGCTGCCCTGCACTTCTTTTTGACTACAGTAAATAGTTTCGTCAATCTTGTAAAACTTCCCTGTGGGGTGTACATAGGTGATTTGTCCTATGCAACGAGTTGCACTGTTGTTACTGTTCCGTGGCTCTTCCCGCTTGGCATCTGGCTGTTGATTGTCGTAAAATAAGTCAGGCCACCCTTTTAATGTTTCGCTTCGAAGTTTGCAGGAAATGTATCCTTCACTGCGCATTCGACGTAATTCGGCCCTGCACCGTTGAGCACACTTTTTAGCATCAAGAGCACCAGCAAAAACAAAAAACAGACCATCTTGATAATTGCCATGATGCAAACATAAACCACACGTTGATAAATCCTTTTGCATAGCATTTTTATAAATCTCAAAATTTGGTACATGTTGAACTAACACAGTCGTTGGAACTGGCAATCGGATACGAAGCCGGCATTTCGCTGGTTCATCCAGGACTTTAATACCACCACCAGAAGTAGTATCTTCAGAACTAGTAGATGAATTATTTGATGAGCTACTGATCGATGTACTTTTCGTACCTGTATCTGTACTACCACGGTATAAAACATTGTCCAGTTCCATTCCATTCAATCGCATTTTTGCATTTTGTGCCCCTTGCTTGCTTGTAAATTCCAACAAAGCAAACCACACATCTCGTTTCAAGCATCCTGTGTTGTGTTCGGTCAATTGCCCATATCTGCCACCAAGCGTAAGAGCATACTGACGACACAGGGCTATCAAAGACTGTTTATATGTCCCTTCTGCGATTGTTGCAAACTGCTTTGAAAAAATTGTTGTGGCGGGTCGAACGTAACCAGGGATACATTTTGTTTGAAATGTCATCACAATAGAACATTCGGGATCATATCGATGTGCAGATGATGTCGGTGGTGTCGGTGTAAGTTTTGTTGGTTGTGTCAGTTTTATAGGTTGTATCAGTTTTATAGGTTGTATCAGTTTTGGTTGTTTCAGTTGTCTTGTGGGTGGTGGGACAAGTGGTGGAACGGGTGCTGGTAGAATTCCGGAATTTCTTCTTCTTGGTGGTGGTACGGCTGGTGGTCTTGGTATGTTTGAAGTGCTCATGCTCCTTGATGGTGGTGGTGGTGGTCTTGGTGGAGCTGACATTGGTGGTCTTGGTCCTTGTTGTCCTGAAACAACATTGCCTCGATTTTGATGGTCCATGTAGCGCAGGTCCCTGGTATTATTTACTGCACTTGTCGGCATGCGATGGCATCTTTCCCGCAACCATGTTATATTATTAAATTTAGATCCAGCTGGTTTGGCTGAATATAAAACACTGTATCGATTCTGCCAATACATTAAACTCTCACTTTGTGGTTTCCCAGTACCTGTATTGTACATGCCATTGCGTTTATTCACAGGTTGGTATCTGAGATCGTAAGCAGGCGGTTGTGGTGTTTCATGCTGATATGCAAACATATTCGGACTGATTTGCGGTGGTGCTGCTGACAGCGACATTGGCCGCATTGATGCGACATCACTGCCCATCAAGTTGTGGGAGCTTGACAAAGACGATGCTTCTGGAGAGCCAGCAAGTTGAGAAAACGTATTCATGTCTTTCCAGGCTTCTGAATTTTTATTCAAAGTAGATGTTGATGCTGCTGCGGCAGCCAACATCATTTTCTTTTTCTTTTTGCGGGCTTTCTTTTTCTTTTCTTTTCTCAGTCTTTTGGCTTCCTTTCTGGCTTCTTTTTTTGCTTTTTTTTGTGATTTTCGCAATAACTTGGCTTTTTTCAGTTCTTCCTTTTCTTGCTCATCGTCTGAATCCAAATCCCCGATCAAATCGTGGCATCCGGCAAACAACCGGCGCAATTCATTGTGCGCCACTTCCAAATTAGCACAATTCTTTTTCCTTGAGCTCTTGCTGCTGCTGCTGCTGCTGCTGCTGCTGCTGCTGCTGCTGCTGCTAGTACTTTGATCATCTCCGGGCATTGCTACTTCATCTTTCAACCACTGCATAAATCCTTCCACTGTTTGCTCGTAACATCGTGCTCTGACATTGCTTTCACTTTCCAATATTGTATCTTTTGCACGCAATTGCCACATTTGAAACATTTGTGTTAAACGAACCATCGTTTGTACACTGACACCATCTTTTTCTACCCATTGCCAAATTTCAGGTGAACGAATTGGCAAGACATAACTTATACCAAAATTTAATAAAATTTCGGAACCCAAGATGAAGTAGGCGTGCATCAAACTGTGCAATCCGTTGGGTAAAAGAGATTGTGCTTTGGTTGTGGACAATGACACGTTTCTGTGTGATGTTGAAACAGCTTTTAATTTGACAACCACAAACATCAAAACACCTTTTTCAGACCCCAACAGTACTGTATCACAGGTTTTAATGGTATTTGACATTATTTTAAATGTAGGTTTTGCTTGTTTCAATAAATCGTGCCAATTTTTACTTAAGGCCTTGCCCAACGAAACAGGATACCACTCCGCGTGGTTTTGACGTTTCCCAGCACCAGAACTTGATCCAAACGCTGAAAAGGACAAATGTTGACCTGCTTGAATCTTATAGTCGTTGTCCCAATCCAACCAAGTTCTTTTTGCTGTCGCTGTGACAATGGAAGATGGTAACGGGATAGGTCGGCGCAAAGCTACTTTGCTTCGTGAATAATGCATGGCGCTCATTGGTCTATCCCACCCACCGTTGATATCATCAGGCCATAAAAGCATAACGTCGTCGTCATTGGCCCCACAAGTTTTTGCTATTTTTGCAAAATAAAAGCCGTCTGAATTACGATTTGCAGCATTTCCATCCTTGTAAAATGCCCAAACAAGTTGATATCTTTTTAATTTTTCTTCTGATGGAATGGGAACTGTTTCTTCTGGTATCATGTAAATGTAATTTTTGTAATCTTGGTTGTTCCATACGCGTGATGATTGAGGTTTGGAAGAAGCTTTAGCTTGTTTTTTTGATTTCTTTGACTTTTTCAAAACCACTTCTTCTTGCTCCTCTTCCTCCTCCTCCTCTTCAGATTCTTCTTCCTCTTCTTCCTCTTCTTCCTCTTCTTCCTCCTCTTCTTCCTCTTCTTCCTCCTCTTCTTCCTCTTCCTCCTCTTCTTCTTCCTCCTCTTCAACTTCTTCCACTTCCATTTTTGCTTCCTCCTCCACTTCTTTGCCCTCCCCCACTTTCTTCTCTGGCTCGTCCATTGCTTCGCCATCTTCGTCTTCGTCCGAATCTATTTCCATCGCATCTTGTTTGGTTCTTTCTTCCTCTAATTGTTTCAGGTGCTTTTTGTAATTGTCTGAGCCACCTCGAGATCTGCATTGTATCCACTTTCTTGTTTTTACAATTGAGGCCAACATCTTCCACTTTTTCGTTCCATTTAATTGATGGTACATGGCAATGCCTCGGTCGAAATTTTCTATTTCCAACTCGGACCAACGTGTATTTCGACGTTTCAGTGTTGTGGTGGTAGTAGTCTTTGCCACTGTCGTTGCAGCAGCAGTCGTTGCCGTTGCAGCAGCAGTCGTTGGTATTGCAGCAGCAGTCGTTGGTATTGCAGCAGCAGCAGCAGCAGCAGTCGTTGTCATTGCAGCAGTCGTTGTGGCTGCGGCAGACTCGGTACCCGCCGGAACGAGTGCATTTTCCTGTTTAGTGGTTTTGGTTTTGGTGTCCGTTTTCTTTCTTTTCTTGCCGGCAGCATTGGGTTGTTCGTTATTTGTATCGGGTTTACCAAAAGCATTGGCTGGCCGTGCCACATACAATGCTGTTTTTTTCCGTCCACGTTTGGAACTGTATTCCATTTCATCGGAAGCAGCCTTTTTCATCAGTTTGGATGTAAATATTGCAGAAACTGGAACATCAACCAAAAGCTCGTTCTCCTCCTCCTCCTCCTCCTCCTCCTCCTCCTCCTCCTCCTTGCTGCTACGAGGCATCATACGGGTTGGCAAGACTGTCATGCGATCAAATGCTGTTGTCACTTGATCTTGAATCAATTCTTCTAAAACATAATCTTCGTGTTCCTCATCTCCTTCTGTCTCTGCCTGGCATATTTCTGTGTGTTGTTTCACGTTGCAAAGTACTCGTTCGTAGATCCATGTTTCACAATTTTCGAGTTGCTTTTGCAATTCTTCCAAGACATTGGAAAATTTAGTGAAATTAGGAAATTGAGGGGATACTTTGGCAATTTCAGGCCTTTGTTCACGAAAAGTAGGCGTCAACCATTTTCTACCAATGGATTGGCGAAGGCCACGAAAAATCATGAAAAAAGCAAGAATGACGCAGGGCGACCGACTTCTGCCGTTTTTGCAATGCACCACTACTTTGTCCCGATTTGCCAACGCCAACGCCACCCATGTTGCATAGTCTACTAGTTGTTCCATGAAACGTTGGAGACGACGGGGTGAAACAAATTCATCGTGTGTCAAAGCTTTGGAATTGGGTCGAAAAGGCACAGGTTTTCGATTGACGGAAATGATTTGAAAGTCCTCCTCGTCTTCCGTCAGTTGGTGTTCGTCCAACCAAGAGAAATCTCGTGCGAGTGTCTCACTGACACACAGAAGCAGGTGGCCAGACCTGTGGTCAAAGATACGTACCGTGTTGTCATTCATGAATGTGTGTTGTTTGGAATGGGATTTCAGAGGGGGGGGGGAGTAATAGTTTTGAAGGAACCCCAACAACAAACCGGGGGTCTGTGTACTTGTTTGGTTGTTGTGTGTTTTTTTCGGGGATGAAGTTTGAATGGTGACGCGGTTTGTGTTTAAACAGTATGAAATTTGGAGGGGGGTTTTGGCTTTGGCGCTGCGAGGGCTTCGGCTTCGAGCTCTCCAAATACAGTAGACGGTTTTACACGATCATTGCGCCGTCTCTTTCGGTGTCCGCATCGATCAAATAGAAACCTCCCGCCTATTTTGCCTTCTCCAATTCCCAACGAATCAATCACAGGGTCGCGTGACCAAAGTACAACAGCAATATAACCATGCAATCCATTTCAATCCGTCAAACGTCCACCAAATACACCCACTCGCCTCGTGATTCCCATCCATCTCAATCCACCACGACCGATCAAGTCAATTCCCACAAACGATTGATCGATCTCCTCGAACAATCGTCACCGAACAATCGTGATCACGAAACGACCAGAGACATCTCGGATCAACTTCTTCAACTTCAATTCTTCCAACACATTCCTCGAAGCGACGTTGAAAATCTAGCACAGCAAGTTCAGTACCGTCACATGAGAGAACATCAAACCATCCTGCGGGAAAACGATGATGGAAAAGCTTTTTATGTCATTTTTCATGGTCGAGCCTGTGTGTTTAAATTGGATCGACCGATTTTGACCGCCTCCGACGACAATGCCGAGGACAACAATACGGGAGACAACGGGGAGGAAAAGACTTTGTCTGACACAGAACAAGACATGGACCGTGTGAGCGCCACCACACCCACTGCCACCAAAGGTGTTGGCAGCAAGTGGTTGCGGGAAAACAATAAACGTGCCGCCAAAGAAGATGAGTTGCAGTTGCAACACAACCATGGTGGTTTCATTACGGCGTTGACCAAGGACGATACCTTTGGTGAAGTGTCATTGGTCAAATCACTCCATCAAAAAGGAAGTCGCAAAAGAATGAAAAAACACCACAAATTAAGAACCGCGACGGTTGTGGCGACATCGATGGCCGGTTGCGATGTGATCGTCATTCATTACGAAGATTTTCGTAAATTTGTGAGTCCACACGGTACCGGTGCTGAATTTTATGCTTGGAAAAGATGCCGTGACATATTGCATGTCCCAAAACAAGCACGAAGTGCCGTGGAAATCGGTTTGTTGTGCAATTTTGTCGTGACGTCTAAAATTACTTTTTTTGCTCAATTGAGTGGACCGTTGCGTCGTAAAGTATGTCAATGTGCCGTGTTACGTACAATGAATGCAAACGAAACAATATTTTCAGAGGGAAAAGAAGGCAAAGAATTTTTCATCATTTTAAACGGTGAAGTGATTGTGGTGAAAAAGAACGACGACGATGCATCCACGGAAAAAGTAGTGGCACGGTTGTGCAAGGGTGATGCTTTTGGCGAACAAGCTTTGTTGAGTGGTCAACCCCGGACGGCCACGACCAAAGCCTATGAAAACGGTCCGATTGAATTGATGGTGATTTCCGAACAAGACTACCACACCGTGTTGGAACCATTAATGTCTTGGAGTAAAAATAGATTTGCACAAAGCACGTTGTTGGCGACCAATGTGTCCACCAGTTTAAAAATCTTAAACATTCCACCCAGCAAAAGAAATGCCACTCACATTGCTCAATTGCGTTTCTTTTTGGACCAATTGCCATTTTTTAAACAATTGCCGGGCAAATTAGTGGACCGAATGTGCCATGTCGTGTCTTTGCGAAAAGGTGATCGGCACGATTGCATGTGCCATCAAGGCGATCGAGGAGATGAATTTTTTGTCATCTTGAAAGGATCCGTGAGTGTGCATATCATCAAAGACGAAGATAAAAAAAACATTGTCACAGCACGTCGACGATGGCAACAAAACCAACAAAAACACAACATTGGTGGAGGGGGGGCGGGGTGTTCATTTGGGCGTTCGTTTGTTGCGGGTGACGCGGGTGACGCGGGTGAAGCGGGGGGCAACCAACAAAAGCGTGCCAAACACAATGCCAAACACAATACCAACCCCAACAACACGACAAACAACACCGACAACAACAAATTCCAGGAATTGGTGGACGAATTTGATCGAAAACGAGAGTCCACACCAACAAGTGCCAAAACAAAAAAGAAACAATGGGAGAAAGAGAGTCGAAAGAGGCGGGGAAATGGTGCGGAGAGCAGCGACAACGAAGAACGGGGTGGTGATCACATTGATGATTTATTGGAAGACCACGGTGAAGCAGTCGCGACATTGTTGTCCGGCGATTCTTTTGGTGAAATGTCTTTGGTGTCCAACCACCCTCGTTTTGCCACCGTAATCTGCCGCGAAAAATCAATGTTCATGATCATTTCCAAAGAAGATTATTTGGCCATTGCCAGTATTGGTTTGGTCTTTGATCCAAGTCAATGCCGTGATTTGTTGAATAAAATACCCATCAAAAGGACACCTTCGGAAATTGAACGAATGGTACAATTTGTCAAACCCATTCCTTTTTTCAGTCAGTTGGACCGAAACGTGTGCCGCAAATTATGTGTGTGCATGACAAAGATCAAAGCTAAACAAAGAAACGTCGTTGTACTGCAAGGGGACGAAGTGGACAACCACGGGGGTTGTTTTTACATTCTGTTGAAAGGTTCCGTCAGCATACATGTGGCCGAACACCGTGTCGCACCCGATCCTACGGGGTTGAAAATTTTAATGGATCGACGACCCAAAGATGGGCATGCCCACAAAGAAGGTTATTTCTCACACGTGGACCACCAGGGCCAACACGGCGGCCACGTTGGAACAGTGTCGCCACAAAAGGCGGGGTACGCCGCCACAGGGCATCAAGTGCATGAATTGCACCGGGATGCGCACCAACAAATGTTGGCACCCTTGGCATTGGAAACACCAATCCCACTGCACCGCATCAATGAAGTGGACCGAGTCCTGGGTAAATGTGTCACGTTGCTCCGGGCCGGCGACAGTTTTGGTGAGCTTGGGTTGCACGACCACCACGACCACGATGGTTTGTCCCATGAAAACGACAAAACGGCACTGCACATTATGCAGGCCGGCAAAGAAGACACGGCTGCCACGACGACACATTCCTCTCACCACCGCAGACACACGACGAACAGCCCTCATGTTGGCAGCAGCATGGGGGGCAGCATGGGAGGGGGTAGTCCCGTTAAATTGACCAAACAAGAAAAAGCATTGTTGTTGGAACAACAAATGGTTGGTCGAAGAAACGCTAGCATTGTGTGCCGGGAAGATTGTGAATTGTTGATTGTTCGGCGAAAAGATTTCTTAGATGTCTTGTCCCAACAACAAATTCATTTCAATCCTGCTTTGGCCAGAGACATCATGAACAAATCCATCAACAATCGCAGTGCCAGTGATTTGAGTGTGTTGGTGCAGTTGTGTGAATCGTTGTCTTTTTTTTCACAATTCCCTACCCATTTGATTCAAAAATGTTGTAAATGCCTGGTCCTGGAAAATTATGATCCAGGCGATGTCATATTTGAACAGGGTGCCAAAGGAGATGCGTTTTACATTGTGTTGCGGGGTTATTTGGAATTGGACATCAGCAGTGGTTGTACCCTTGACGAAAGTTCAAGTTCCGACCACCATGAACCAATGAGTGTCGCACATGCCGAACGTGTAGCGCAGGAGTCGGAAAACGAAGAAATATTGTTTCGCAGACATTTATCAACCAAAGTCTTGAGCAAATGGAAACAACAAATCAATCGGTGGAAAAAAAGAGCGCAACACAGCATTGAACAATCCCAATTATTGGGCGAAACACCCGTTGCATCCATGTCGTCTTCCGCGTCTTCCACGTCTTCCGCAAAGGAAAGGAAGAACCAGAAGAAAAAGGGAACTAAAGAACTCAGCATGCTGCATGTCCATTTGAACGGAAGTCAAAAGGGTGAACAATTGAGCAGAGTTGCATCGACTTGGTCGGGGACCAAACTCGGTCGAAAATCCTATGGGAGTGCCATCTGCATTTTTAAAACGGGCGACAGTTTTGGTGAGACCGCCCTTGTGACTTCGAAACCAAGAGGTGGCACGGTGTTGTGCATTCGGGAAAGGACTGAATTGTTGAAATTGAGCAAACAAGATTTCAATGAAATTTTAAAAGGCATGAGTGACAAAGTTGATTTTCAAGCGAGTGCCACACGGGACATTATTATTCGCGCTAAAAAACAAAATTTCGACATGTTGGGAAGTGTACAAGTCATCCGAAACATTGTGCGGGGCATCCCTGAATTTGATCGAATGGACAGCACGGAATTGAATCGGTTGTTGGAACGATTGAGTGTGCGGTATTACGAAGAGGGGGATTATATTTTCAACCAATACGAAAGTTCCAAAGAATGTTACATGTTAATTGATGGCAGCGTGCAATTTCGACACAACAATGAAACGTTGTACGAAATGAAAGGAAAAGGTCGTTCCTTTGGAATGATGGGGTTGTTGGAACAGACCAGTCGGTCCATGGCAGGTAAAGTGTTTGTGTCTTGTTGTTGTGTGTTGTTGTTTGTTTGTTTGTTTGTTTGTTTGTTTGATTGTTTGTATTGACACCTGTATGTGCACTCTTAATTTTTTAGTGACTTGCAACCATGACAACGGAGCAATCTGTTTGGTGATTGATTCAAAGCTGTACCATGACACTTGGAAAAACAAAATGGACCGTTCTTTCAGTGCCATTGTAGCTACGTTGAAGAAATCCAAAACATTGGGCAACCGTATTGACATGAAGGAATTGACATTGGTCGCCTCTTTTGCGGTACCCATTGCACTGCCCAGAGGTGCTGTCCTGGCATACCCGGACGGCACAAGTGGCACAAGTGGCAGTGACCCGGAAGACGTGCGCAACCACAGTGTTCTGCTGGTCATTCAAGGCGAATGTGAATTAAGACCACTGTCCAAAACCAAAAAACGTCTCGGTGACACGACGAATGGTGCGAATGGTGGTGCGAATGGTGGTGGTGCGAGTATGAACAACACTTTTTCACGCCCATCTTCACATGCACGTCGTCCTGTTTCGGCACGGACGCGTGGCATCATGAACAACACTGCCTCTTCCCGTCATCCTTCCCAAGTGGAGGAACAACGAAATGCTGCCTCCTTGATTGGTCCTGGCATGATTGTGGGCGATGTTTTTTCTTCCTCCTCCTCCTCCGCATCGGCCACGGCTTCGTACACGCTCAAATGCACTCGATCCACCGTGTTGGTACGTTTGCGCACGCATCATTTACACCGTTGTTTGAAATCCGATACGTTGCGATATCTTCATTTGTCCACCAATTCCCATTTGACTTTTTTGCAACGACAAAGAACCACGATGCAAAAAGTGAAGCAGGACACTACCAAACAACACCAACAACAAAGCATTTACCATAAATCAAACATTCCCGGCATGTCCGACAAAGAACGACTGCAACATGAATTGGAGTTGCGTTCCGAGAAGTTTGCGCAAGAAGCTAGAAAAGTGCACGAAGCGGTCGTGCTGATGTCGGGAGGTCGTAACAGCCCGGCCAATGGTGGTGGTGGTGGTGGACAGCAAAGTCGAAGCAATTCACCCATGTTTGGAGAAAGTACGGAAGAAAGGCAATTGTTGCAAGATGGAGAGCAGGAGGCAGACCAGCAGAAAGAATTGTTTGAGTCTTTGCGACGGAGCAGCAGTCGCAACAGTGGGGACCATCGGGCGGGTGGGTACACGGCACGGCCCGCTTACAATATTTTTGCAAACACCGATGCATCGGTGGTGGCGATGCATGTGATGCACAAAGTGAACAGTATGTTAAACAAAAACATTGATGGCAGCAGTAAAAAAAACCAGATCAACAACAACAACAACAACTTCAACAACTTCAACTCGAACAACCTCGCGACAAGTCCATTGCGCGCCACACAAACTTCCTCTGTACCGCCCAAACAACCACACCACCACCGCCCTCGTCCTCCCCCGGCGGCCTCGATCAAAGATCGGTTTCAAAAATTGAAAATCTCCATTGACCATGCCGAAAAATTTCATCACGAAATTGACAAGAAACAGAAACAAACAGCGCGTCGATACCAAAGCGTGGACAGTGAAGTGCATTCGGTCTTGCAAAGAGGGTTGGGGTTGAATGAGACGAGGCAAGGATACCGCATTCCATCGAGTCGAAAAAACAAACGCAACAACAACAGCAGCAGCAACCAAGGGACTCCGTTGTACGGGGTTTCTGAATTGCCTTCTGAAATGACACCGATGCGGACAAGACGACTGCAGGAGACTGGTGGCAAGGGAAAGTTGTTGTCGATTGGATCAAAGAGAAGTAATTATTTGAGAACCATTTTTGCCCAATTGAGTGGAACAAAAGGTGCGGAGTCGATCACAGCGGACAGCAATGGTCGAACGAGCAGTGCTGGTACAAGTGGGAACAGGAGTCGCAAAAGGAGAAGGAAAAAAAGGGCGAAAAAAAAGAAAACAATTAAAGTGGTGCAACATGCAATTCATCGGAGAGAGGAAAACCGGAAAGATCGAATCTTGGCCCAACCCACGCAAATGTTTGATTCCTTGAATTACAACAAGTTTGTTTGACGGGTGGCAAAAAGGCACCATGTTGTACCTGAACGATCCGTGGTTTTCAGTGCACACATCTAGACCTGTACCCTGTACGATTCGTACCACATTACCCTGGGTGGTGTGTAGCACACACACATACATACATACAATACAATACATATAATATTGTTTACACAACTTCTCATTTGTCGTGTATCAAATTCTCTACAGAACATGTGTACCTGTACACCTTCTACCCTCCGGGTACATGTATACTTCTACAAGCTTAAATTAATGTACATGACTACCCGGGTAGCTGAGAGATCAGATAACCCAT
>Ga0115007_10001179_pt1 | contig 16930 bp, 15 predicted proteins | sample ArcOceMetagenome_2_FD_87166 | JGI IMG/M metagenome (GOLD analysis project Ga0115007, IMG submission 87166) | Marine eukaryotic phytoplankton communities from Arctic Ocean - Arctic Ocean ARC135M Metagenome | ecosystem: Environmental > Aquatic > Marine > Oceanic | place: Arctic Ocean | collected... | reverse complement strand
GGGGGGGGGTGCTGAGAGGGGGGGAGAGGGGGGGGGAGGTGCTCAGAGGGAGGGGGGGGGGAGGGGAGGGGGGGGGGAGGTGGGGGGGGGGGGGGCGGGGGGGGGGGGGGGGGGGGGGGGCGGGGGCTGCATGGGGACGAAAGAATACGAAAACGGAAAATAAAAAGAAACGCCGCCCGAAGAAAAAAAACGTGAGGACGTGTCGGCGCCGCGTGAAAAAGACGAATGCGTAATTCGGGACGGGGGGAAACGGTTTAGAAAATAGTAGGTAGCTTGTGTTCGGGACGTGTTTAGTCACGAAGAAAAGTGCGTTTGCTCGTGTATACCTTGTCGTACGCGGCACGAGTGTGCCAGCCGGCAGTCTCAAGCACACCGCCCCGCGCTCAAAAAAACGAATATGAATCATTTGAGAGTTGATTTTGGAAAGGTTGGCACCCTGTTTCTTTATTCATCCATCCCCTCAGAGGGTGGCGCGCGTGCCGCGTTTCTGCGCGCCCGCGATGCTCGCGCACGGCCAGATCCGCAGTATGAAGGAGGTGCACGACAACCTCGCCGCGATGCACGGCACCAGCGTGAGGGTGATGGGGGTTTTGCGATCCTTCGATCCCGACACATCAACCGCGGTGGTCGAGGCGGACGGGTTGCGACTGGTGGTGGACCTGAGCTTGGTTCCGGGGGGGGACCCGCACCGCGTGGGGTCGTCGTACCAGTACATCGGCGAGCTCGAGGTTGGCACGCAAAGCGAAAGCAAAAGCAAAAGCGCGCCGCCCACACTGCGCGCCAGAGTGGCGCGGAACGTAGACGGGCTGGACCAGGAGGTGTACAGACGCGCGCTGCAAGTCAGGAGGAAGTTCCTGGCGGGGAAGTGAATTACCAATCTGATGGGGATTGAATTGGTTGGGAAGATGGAGCTCGGTGTAAGAGTAGGGTAAGTACAAGTACTACGAGAGGGTACACACAAGTACTACGAGAGGGTAAACACGAGTAGTACGAGTAATCATCACCACTACTGACATGTAACAAAAGCAAAGACGGAACGACCGGGGACGTGTGTATCTCATCTCTCTTGTCTCTCCTCGATCCGCCTCCGTACCGCCTTCTCTGTCTTCGACTCTCAAACGCACTTTCTTTTTCAAGGAAAATTAAAAAAGAGCGCTGAGTTGTTCGTACCGCGGCGCGCTGGTCAGGTCGCCGACCATGCACAGGGTGGGTTTCGAGGCGAGCGCTTTTTTCGCGACGGCGGCAATATCCGCGGTGGTCAACGCGTTGACCTGTGCGATGAACTCCTGGGGCGATTTCCGTTCGCCGTAGGTCAGAATCTGCCGCCCGATGTCCTCCGCCACGATGGCTTTGATTTGGAAAGAAAAGCGGTTAACGTCTTGTACGTCGCGATGTATGGACAATCAGTCACCAGCGATAGAGATAAAACGTAAGTGTGGTGGATTTGGGAAACGCGCAAGGCCGTACCTTTGGACTCCAGGTTCATCAGGATCGACGAAACCGTAGCGGCTTTGGCGCGCGCCAGCTCCTCATCCGTGATCTTTCCCGCCGCCACGGCGCCGAACTCCTGCGCCATTACAGCGATCATGTCCCCGGCGCGCGCGCCGTCCGCGACGCCGCTGATACCAACCACCCCGGTGTCATCGAAAACAGAGTGAAACGCGGTACAGTTCTGCGCCCAGCCGTGTTTGTTCAAAACGTTGCGGTACAGCTTGCTGTACATGCCTTTGCCCGGGCCGCCCGCGCTGAAGCTCCCGCCGCCACCCATCAGGGTGTTCAACACGGTCATCGCGGTGGACGCTTTCGTGTCCCGCCACCCGCCGACGAACTCGAACGCCAGCACCACGTTCGTGACGGGCGAATCCGTGGCGACGCGGTAATCGCCGCCCACGTACCGAGACGGGGTTGAGGATTGATCTTTGGAACCCGCCGGGAGCTGAGACGAAGAAAAGAAAGGGTCAGTCTTGAGTCGGCGAGTGTGCGTGTACTGTATGAGCAAACAGTCTACTTGTGCTGTATGTAAATACGTACCTGCGCCAGCAAAGGCTCGGCGAGCGCGACGAGCTCGGCGTGGCCGCACCCGGACGCCGCTAAAACCACGTTCGGGGCGGTGTAGTTCGTTGATACGAAGTGCGCCAGGGTGTCTCCGTCGAGCCGTGCCAGGGCACCCCCCGTTGCCACCAAAGGGAGCCCCAAACCGCCCTCGAACGCCACCGCATGCACGGCTTCCATCAGCAAGTTCGCGGGGTTCGCGGCTAGCTCGGCCATCTCCAGCTTCAGCGCGGTCGCCACGTCCGCGACCTCGTGGTCGTGAAGCTTGGGGTTCATCACCGTGTCCGCCAGAAGCTCGATAGCTTCGGGGAGGTTGGTTTTCAAGCAGTCTACGGTGTAGGCCATTTGTTCCCTTGAGGCGCTCGCTAACAAGTTCGCCCCGATCACCTCCGCCTCCCGCGTCACGCGGAACGTGGTGCGGTGCATCGTGGCTTTGAACGCCATGCGCTCCAACAGATGCGAACTTCCCGTGGTGAACCCGGTTTCGTTTTTAGACCCGGACGCGATGTACATTCCAACCGCCAGGCTCGCGCCGGCCGTGTCCTCGCTCGCGATCTTCGCGCCGTTGGCGAGGGTGGTGACGATCGTGTGCGGAGCCGTGGCTGGTACGACGGGGGGATCGGGGATCGCGAGCCCGGGGACGGGCTCGTTCATCCGGGGCATGGTTTTCCCAGAGGAGCCTCCGAAAAGAGCGGACATCATGCTAGGCTTCGCGCTGACCGTGGTGAGCGCGGGGAGGGACATTTGTGTCATTGTGGAGCTGCTTACCCCGCGAACCGCGAGTCGCATCGCTTTTGATAAACCCATCTTGACGTGCGGTTTGTTTTTGTCGCAAGAGACGAAGTCACAACGGAGTCACGGGTCACGGCCGGGGGAGGTGGGTACGACGCGGGTACGGAAAGGAAGGGATCCCGCGGTGCCTCGCGGACGACGGAAAAGGTCGCGCGGTCCGATCTGACGGGGGCTGGAGGGGAAACGGGACAACCCGCGGTCCTCTTCACACGGTCCGATCGAGTGGAAAAAGACGCCCCGTTATTTTGGCGGAAAAGTCGTATCGTATGGGCATTTAGTCTTAGACACTGCCAAAAAAGAAATATCCTCCAATCCAAAAAGCTCAAGAGAGGAGACGAAGAGATTGCCTCTCGCTTTTTCGCGTGCGCAGCGGCCCAGCCCGCCCCTGGGAAGGCGCTTCCGATGGACGTTTCCCTGACCTACGCCACGCAGCTGAAAGGCATGCTCGACAAGTCCGATGGCAAGGATAAGTTCGTGGCGCTTCTGCAGTACGCCGCCATGTTCGTCGGCGCGGGTGAACCGGGGGTCGCGCTTTCGGCGCAAAAGTCCTTGAGCGTCGCGAGGAAGCCATTCCGGGTGTTCAAGCCAATCGAGTTCCTAATGCCCCTGGTGGAAAAACCGCCCAAGGGCAAGGGGGTGGGGGCGTGCTTGGCGTATGTAAGTAGTCGGTTTGTGTGTGCATGTCCAACGAAACACGAAGAGACACTCTCTGAAGGGACACCATCTGAAGTCGTCGTTGCCATTTGTAAATTCGCAAAAGCAACAACGGTTTACTTTTTTTTTTTTTGGAGGCGAATCTTTTTCAGGATGATGACGTCCATCAAAACACCATCCCAAGCTAACCACCTGTTCCTTTCCAAAACCCTAACCCCTAAACCATGAAACCCTAAACCCGGCCCCTCTAAACCCTAGGTCAAAGCCATCGGCATGGCCGTGTACATGGGCGCGGATCACTTCGTTTGGTTGACGTCGTCCGGCGTGTTGAACGACGGCCCATCCAAAGAGCGACAAAGTTTTTTCCAAAAACTGAGTCTCTGGAGCTGGTTCGCCGCGTCACTCGCGACGGTCGCCCAGCAGACCTCGGATTTGACGGGAGCTTTAGATGACATGTCCTCTTGTGGGGACGACGAGGTTTCGAAGAAACAAGCGGCTAAAAAAGCGAGGACGGTGATGGCCTCGGTCGCGACGTCGTCGGCGCAGGCTTTTCTGGCGCTGGCGCTTCTTGACAAGACGCCGTTTGTGACATTGTCAAAGCGGCAAGTAGGCGCGCTCGGGGTGGCGATTTCGGTCGCGAACTGCGTCGCACTGGCCCCGGAACGGAAAAGCAAAGTCGCGTAGGGAAGAATTTACTGTATCCATCACTGTATGCTCATACATGTTACCCATACCTGTGCGCTACATATCATAAAGTCCCTGTGCATTACATACCATGGTAATCTCTTTGAAATCCTCACCTTTTTTTATTCTTCTCGGATAAAGCCATTGGTCGTCCCTCCCTACGGCACACACCCAGGCGTCTCCCCGCGCGTGGCCGGTGTGTTCCTTCCGCTGCTTCGCGCCGCGCGTGCGGTGATGTGGCACCGCGCGCGCGCCGCGGCTGTAAAAAGCGCGATGTGCGTTTTGTTACCACACGTAGTCCATCGTGCTCATCCTGCAATGCTGGGCACCCATGTTAAACTTTTCGGAGCAAGGATGACGTCAGCCCCGTCGTCTGTTCGCCGCGGTATGTGCCACGACGCCGCGGCGCTTCACCCGTTCCCGGACGGCATGTCTGCGAGTGACAAGTTCATGTTCGACACCAACGGCTTCGTGGTGGTGAAGAACGTTTTCGGTGAGGCAGACTTACGACGGTTCCACGACGCAATCGATGAACACGGTGACCAGATTCACGAACGCAAAGGACAGCTGCGGCTCACGAAAGGCGGCTCCAGTGACTTACTGAAAGGCGACGGCGTTACCGGGCGTAAGGACCTGGCTGGGTTTCTGGGGTGGCAAGCGCCACACCGGGAGCCGTTTCGAGAAGTACTGACGCACCCGAAACTGGTGCCGTTTTTGCACGACCTGTGCGGCCCCGGATACCGCCTCGATCACAACCCGCTTTGCATTCTTCAAGACCCCGGGGCGGAGGGATTCGAGTTCCACGGGGGAAGCACTCTTGACGACGGGAGCTGGAACCACCCGCTCGGGTACGACTTTCGCCACGGCAAGATGAGGTGTAACTTACTGGCGTTCGCGGTGCACTTGACCGACGTGAAGCAAGGCGACGGCGGTTTCTGTATTATCCGGGGGAGCCACAAATCAAACTTCAAGTGTCCGATTGAAATGCGACGGTTGGAAATGGCGGAGGAACACGCGTTTCAGCCCGCGATCAACGCTGGGGATGTTGTCGTGTTCACGGAAGCCACGACTCACGGAACACTGCCCTGGCGTGGCCAAAGCCAGCGCCGGAACCTTATTTACCGCTTTTCGCCCGCCACGAACTCGTACGGCCGCGGGTTCGCGGACCAGGGGAGGTGGCCGGAGAAATACACGGATGGCATGAGCGACGCGCAACTCGCCACCATGCAGCCTCCGTACCACCCGAGGTTGAACCGCGTCGTGGTGGCACCGGACGGAAACGGCGTGATCCGACCCGCGCCGCGAGAGAAACACAAAGTGGAATTCGACCGAGCCGTGTTCAAGGCGGATTACTTCTAACCGGGGCGAACACGGAGAGTAAAAACCGCCAGAGAATGGTGTAAAAGAGGCGTGAGGTTCGCATTTTGACTGTTCTTTACACACCTCAATCACTCGCTTCATCAATCAGTCACTCCCAGCACGTTACTCGTCATAGTTCTCGTTTCTCAATCCGCAATCACTCACGTCATCCAGCTCCACCCAGGCTCCCGGCCACGCCAGCGCCTCGGATGCGGTTGGCCTGTTTTCTGGATCGCGCGACAAACACGCGCCAATCAACGACGCGAACCCGGGGGGTTGCCGCGGCGTTACTTTTCGGTTCACGAACGCGGCGAGTGATTCGCGGTGCGCGGGCGCCGGTTGCGGCGCATCTTCACCGTACGTGGCTAACACGAATGCCTTCTCACACGTAGTCCTCGGTTCGAACCCGGGGAACGCAGCCATGCTTCGTAACATACGCATGTCCAGTTCGTTTTCGGTTTCCTGGGACTGTTTGTTCGTCACGGAATCGCCACTAGCGCCGCCGAGCGCCCGGCGAAGCGCGACACGTGCGAAGCCGGTTTTCTTTTCAAGCTCCGTTTTGTTACCGACTCGTTTGCGACGCACCATCTGTTCCTCCACGGAAGACGAAACGTCACCCACCACCAGGTCAATCTCGATCCCGGCCGCCTCAGCACCCCGTGAATCCGCTGATTCAAGCGCGTCGTCCATCGCGTCCTGCGCCGCTTCCGCTCGCGCTTTGGTTTTCGTCCGGGCGCCGTAGGAATCGCCGTCTGCGACGTGCACGAAAAGTGGTTAACGTCTTTCGGACCGCGTGTATTACGTAAACAGGGAAGAGTAATCGGGCCTCCACAGTGTGCCGCCTGATTTGGGAAAGCCCCAACACGTACCTGCGCCGCCCGTCGGGCCGAACAGCTCTTTGCCGACGCAGAGAAAAAACTGGGTACACCCAAACGCGAAGACGTCTACTTTTTGGTACGTCTCGAAATCCATGGGGGTTGTTAGTCCCGATTTCACGTTTGTTTGCGAACTCGTGTCGCTCATCAGCAGCTCGGGGGCTTGGTACCCCGGGGTGCCGTACGCGGAGGCCTTGTCCTTGTCGGTTAGTTGCACGTGTCGCGCAACGCCAAAGTCAATCAGCGTAGTTTTGGGGGTTCCGTTTTTAGTGGAACCAACTAAAACGTTCCCGCCCTTGACGTCCCTGTGTACGACGCCGTGTGCGTGGCAATGCTGCAGCGCCTTTAGGGTTTCCCTAGCGTGCCACCGCACGTCCTTGGGCGACACGTCCCCGTTTTCACGCATCACGTGCAGGTTCGTACCAGCGTCGGTCAGAAGAAGGTAACTGTTGTTGTAAAAGAAAAGTGTCAGTCTTGTATATCGCGATGTATGGACAAACAGTCACCAGCTTCGGGCAAACAGGGAGGCCGGGATTTGGTGAACGCCCCATACGGCCGTACCTTTCGTTCCGCTCGCGCGACAGAAACGCCGCGAGCAGCTCCACCACGTTTTCGTGTTTCGGTAACTTGGAAAGCACGAAAGCTAGTTGTGTAAAAGAAAAGTGTCAGTCGTGTTTGGGCAAGCAGTGTGCCGCCTGATTTGGGAAAGCCCCAAGGCCGCACCTTCCGTGGCGCCGACCCCGACGCCGTCGCCCACGTGCCGGCCGTTCACCACGCCCGGGAACGGAACGGAACACTTGAGCACGGCGTGCTGCGTTTGTGTTGGTGATGCGCTGTTTTGGTCGTTCCAACCGTTGTGTTGCAAGTCCTCGGACCTACGCAAGGCGCAGAACCGGGGCGGTCCCGAATCAGCCGCAAACGTAGTACCAACATAACTCCAGTCCCTGGGTTTAGATCGCGACAGCACCGGGTCGGCGGGAAACGTCGCGTACACGTCGCTAAACGTCCCTTCCCCCCGGACGTCGCCTAGGTTCTGTTCCTTGCATAGCGCCGCTAACGCGACGCCGTAGGAGGTAGCACCGATTTCGTGTGAGTCGAAAACCCGCGCGTCAAGCGGCGAGTTCGGCGCCAGCCGTCTCAACAAATCAGTCTCCGCCCTCTGCGCCGTGGCACCGGACGCCGCCCGCACCGTGACGTTGGTGCGGAAGTATCGCAGCCGCTGTTCCTTGCGCGCCTTGGCTCTTTTTTCATTTTTATGTATAGTTGAGCTGCTGAACAGCTGTGTGGACACCGCGAACGCCGGGCGGTAATTCCGTTGGTCGATATCAACGTCCCACCACGCTTTGGACGCCGAGGCCGGAGCGGGAGGCGCGTCCTTTCGTTTTTGTTTTCGTACCAAAGATTTAAACGTCTGAGAATTCTCGCTGTCAGTCCCGTCGGTGTGCGTTTGCGTTTTCTCGCGTTTGGTACCGCCGGTTCGCGACCGTTCCGCCTTGGCCAGCGCCTTGCCTCCCGACAACAACAGCGCCTCGTACGCCTCCAGGTCTTTTTCCAAACTCGCGAGTTCGGTTCGTAGCTGTTCCGGGGAAGCCGGGAACGTTGGAGGTTTTCCAAAATCGATCGTGCTTTTCAAATCGGTTTTACGTATAATCACGTCCCCGACCGCCTTTCCCGAGACGAAGTCCGAAAACGCGTCGCCCGCGATGTCCAACGGCGGGACGGGCGGTGATTGAGACGCGTCTCTCCACGCGGGCTCGCCGCTCGCGGTGGCGACTGGGACCAAAGAAACGGCGGCTCCGGTTCCGACCAAACGTTTACCGCCGCTTTTTCGTCTGCCAAACGCCGCGACCGCCGCGACCGCCAAAGACGCGGCTAGCGACAAAGGCGCGGCGTGTGCGGTGAGTCCGCTGATGAGGTTTGGGATGGGCGATGGCACTTGCGTTGCTTTGCCTGTTGCTGCTTTGTTCTGTGTCGTACCGCCCGCCCTGGCTTCGTCGAACAAACGATTCGCGCGCGGCGAGGTTTCCGATTTCGATTGCGAGTGCGATTCGTGGACGTTACCATCACCCGCGCGCGTCGCGGCGCGGCGGTACGCGTCACGCCCATCACGCCTGACTGTTTGTCCATACGACGTGCATTGATGTCTCCGTACCTGCGGTGCGACGTGGGTACAAAGAGTTCACATGAGTGGATGCACATACGAGTGGGTCAGCACATATCATACGTACGAGGCGCGAGGCGGAGAGAATACGCGATGCGAAAAGAAAAAACGTTGCTGACTGGATCTTTTCAGTCTGTCGTGTGACGGGTGGTCCTGGGTTGGGAGTGGTCCTGGGGAGGTCGTGCGTCCTGAACGGCTTGAGTGCAACGTCCACGGGAGGATGTGTTTCCACGTGACACCTTTCGCGTCGCGTTTCTGGTCCGTTGCGGTGACGCACGCACCGTCCGTTTCCGCGCCAACGGATTCCAGCGTGGCACCCACGCACTTCGCACGCGCGATATTTGCATATCCGCACCGACCGTGATTGGTCACCAGCCCGTAGTCCCGCGGTCTAGACCTTCGGTGAAGCCCCTCCTTTTCTCACCCGCGAACACACCGAACGGGGTGCTGGCCAGTGTCCCACAACCCCAAGTGCTCCCCGAGCGGGACGCCGCCTGGCGTCGCCGTTTGTCCGCCTCATCCGTCGGACGTGCCAACGAAGGAGGTCGTCGGATATGATACCGTTTTCGAAAGTAAGGGTCAAAGCTAGGAGTAGTGTAGGTCAAAAAACAAAGTTGAACGAAAACACTTCACCCTCGGAATCGATCAAGTTTCACCGAGCGGATTCTGTCTTCAGGGTGTTGGAAATAATACACCCTCAGGCCCGCGGGGATCAGGCACAGCGCAGGCGCGCGGGCCGGCGCGATGCCCGACGGTGCGTCTTTTGTTTTCCCGCACTCGTCCCTTTGTGTTTGGAGCCCGTGACAAGGTCCAAACCGGCTTTAGCGTGACGTGGTGTGGGGACCGCGTCGGTCTTCATTCCTGCAACGCGCGTCCTTCTCGGATGAGTCGACGGCATCTTTTCCTTCACCGGAAGGCATGCAACCACCGAGATCTCCCGCACCGCGCAACTCGTGTTCCCCACACAAACCATCACTGACCTTGTGACCCTTATTTTTGTGTCACCCGTTTCGTCACCACAGCATGCGGCGGTCGCCAGCCGCGCCGAGGTTTGCTCGCGGCGTGCATCGGGGGCGGCGAACACGGTGTCTCTACGTACGGGGGCGTGGAAACCGCGGTGGATGCGCTGGCGAGCACGACACGCACGTTGCGGGATGATTTGCGTTCCGAACGCGCCGCGAACGAGCTGTTCCGGGAAGGCATGAGCCGCGAGCAAAAACGGGTGATGCGGAAGCTGGGCGAGCTCGGGGGGGAGCACTCGTTGGACGAGAAGGAGGAAGCAGGGCTTACGAAAAAGAGGAGTGCGAGGAGTAGTGCTCGGTCTTCGAAAACGACAAACGGCGGATGGTTCGGGAGTGTCACGAGTGCCACCGCCAGTGCTTTGCTCGTGGTTTTTCTGGTGGTGGTGGGTTTGTTGGGGTACGCGGCGGTTACGAACAAAAGCGAAGGGTTTGAAGGCGGAGACTCGGCGTTACGGCGACAAAAGAGCGACAAACGCGCCGAAAGTTTTGACAAACACGCGTCGTTCGGTTCCCTGGTACGCGACGTCTTCGCGTCGCGAAAACAAAACAAGGAAATGCTGGAACGTTTAGACGCGACGAGTTTGGAACCAAGGACGTTGCGTGAATCGAGTCTTGACGAGAGGGGTTGGGGGGGTGACGACGACGACGTGGCGAAGGAAACGGAGACGAAACGAATCGGGGATGCCTCGTTCGAGCCGCGAAACATCCGCTATGGCGCCGAGCGGACACCAGACGCCAAGAGAACACCAGAGCCCCATAACCGCGAAGAGGAAAACACACCCAGGGTTGTTGATTGGGAAAAAATGCGTCATGCCTTGGGGCCTGAAATCGCAAGAGCGGGCTTGACACAAGTAACCTCCGCCGCCGTGGCCGCCGCGTTTAGCGCCGGGCGCGCCGCGGCGAGTGAGGCGCGGAGTGAAGAAGTGCGCGGTGACTCAGGAAGCGACCCTCAACAGTCGTGGCAACGTTCGACTCAATCGGAGTCTTCCACGGCGGACACGGGTGGCACGTCTCGCCTCGCGATGGGGTCTTTGTACGTGGATCGCCCGGAGTCGTCGGTTTTGCTGCTAACGCCTTCCAGACACTTGGTGGACCAAACCGCGCAATTTTCGACGACGCAACCGAGTGATGACGACGTCGCGCTTCGCGAGCGCGCGATTGCCGTCGCCAGCGCCGCTGCAGGCGCGGCGAGCGATTTGGAACGCGACTTGGAGTGGACAACGCGCGCGAGCACTCGTGTTCGCGGGTACCAGGAGAAGATGCACCGGCTTTTGATGGCGTTGAAACAGAGACGCACCCAGGGGGGCGAAGGATCAGCGGTCAGCGCGGAGGTGTGCAGAGGTGTAGAGACGGTTCGGGTTTGGGAAGAGAAAATCGCGGCGAGGTTTTCGCAAGCGCTGACGAACGCGGACGGCGCGCTGGACGTTTTGGAACAGCTGGATATCTTTATGGAGAGCTTACGGCAGACGCGACTTGAAATGACGCATGGCGATGTGGATTTTTCGCCAAAAAACCGGGAAGTCGTCGCCGCTTTAGACGAGTGGCTCGGAACCCTCGAGGTGAGACGATCGGCGCTGCGGTTGGCGACGGCGCGAAACGCGCGAACGAGCGGCGACGCCGACGACGCGCTCGTACAGTTAAGGGGCTTGATTCTGAACGTCATGGCAACCATCGTGGATGACAAAAACGAGGGTGGCTTTGAGGATACGCAGCCAGCTAGCTCGTTGTCGTCTGTTGCGGCGGATGACACGCGGTTCAGGGAAGCGCTGAAACGCGCCGTCGCTGTCGACGAGTCCCATACACAGAAACAGAAAACCCTGGCGCTTCTCGGCGCGTTCGCAGTGGACCTCGACCGGGCGGGACCTACACCCGAGACCGCGGTTTCCTCTGACAATCAGTTACCCACCTCAGAGCAGTGGTTCGACGAAGTCGCGCTTCTTGGCGACGAGGCCGGGACGACGGCACTTCAAATGTCCGCGCTTGGCGCGGGCGAGACACCGGCGTCGGAAGACGGGAAGCAAGCGACTGCGGGGCCGACGGGCGACGGGAAGGAAGCGATGCCGGACGAGGCGCAGCTCGGGGACTGGTACGGCGGCGGGTACCAGCCCGGGCCGGGGTGGCAAAACCCTTCCGGGCCGGGGTGGCAGAAACTGCAGCCGTCTGGCACGTACAAGGCGGCTGGGAACGTGGGGGCGTCTCGCGGCGCCGGCGGGTACCCGGAGGCGGCGTACCAAAACCAGCCCGGAAACGGTACGGCCTTGCGCGTTTCCCAAATCCCACCTCCACGTTTTCTCTCAGCTGGTGACTGTTGTCCATACATCGCGATATACAGCACTGACACTTTTCGTTCGCAAAACTCAACAGACGCGGCGACTCGGGAAACCGTGGCGTGGGCCGGGGAGATGGCGAACCGGCTGGAGATCGCGGAGGCGGCAGCTTCTGCGGCGGAAGAAGCGGGGCGGGCGGCGACTGCGAAGGCGGCGGAGGCGGCGGCGGCGGCGACGGAGGAGGCGCGGAGGGAGGTTTCGATTGCGGAAAAGGCGGAGACCGAGGCGACGAAGGCTGCTAAAAGGTTCAAGAAACAAGCCGCGGTCGCGGTTGAAGAGGCAAGGGTGGCGAAGGAAGCGCTCGCGGACGCGAAAGCGGAAGCGAACGCGGCGCAGGCGTTGCTGCGAAACGAGTCGTCACGGGCGATTGACGAAATCGCCGCCGCGCGAGACGCGATCAAACGCGAGGCGAAACGCTCGAGCGCGGGTACGTCTTGCGCGTTTCCCAAATCCGTCAACACCCTGTTTGCCCATACAAGACATTAACCACTTTTCGTGTAACAATCACAGCAATTGCGGCGGCGAAGCAGGCGTCGCGCGCGATTCCCGGGAAAGTCGCGTCCTTGGCGAAACAAAAGGTTGACGACGCCAAGAAAGTCATGGCGGATACGCTTTTGGAGGAACGCGCTTCCGCGGAGGCGGTGAGGACCGAGATCGAGAACGAGGTGGAACGCGAGCTTTCCGAGGCGCAAAACGCGATCGACGAAGCAAAGGCTGGTGCGCGGGTAAGTATTTCCCACCCAACACAGTCCGCCTCCCTGATTGCCCATACTCGTCCTGCGAAGGGACTATTACGACTAAAAGGGCGCATTCCCTCGAACTGTTACCCTGACTGTTTACGTAATACCAATCCCTCATACACATGGTCCGAGAGACTGACCTTTTCTTGTTAATCGTGCCAGGAATCCGAAACGCGCACGGAAGCGGCGATCGCTGAGGCGAAAGTTTTGCAAGCGGAGAAGGAAGCCGCCATCGCCGAGGCGAAACGGGCGGAACACGCACTGGAGAGGTTGGTGTCGCTTCAGAAACAACAAAACAGCGAGGTTTTGTTGAGCGAACAGGAAGCCACGCGGCTGGAGCGGATCTTAGCGGACCGCCGGGAAACGGCGGCGGACGTGGAGACGGAACAAGGCGTCGCGGCGCGGGAAAAGCAGCGCATCGAAGCGCGGGCGGCGGAGGCGGAGGGTTTGGTGCGGGACGCGCGGGTCAATTTAGCGGAGAGCTTGGAGGAGAAGAAGGCGCTTGATACGCAGATCGAATCCGCGCGAGCTGATGCGAAGGCCCGGACCACGGAAACACGTGGTATGGGCAAACAGTCAGCGGAGGCGAAACGGGCGGCGAGTGACACGGAGGAAGAGGCGCGCGCCGAGTCGGGGCAGGAAGGGTTTGACTACGATACGGACACGGACGAACGGGTTGACGATTATGAGAAGAACGATACGGACGACGAGTATGATACGGACGAAAAACCTACGGGTGACGATTACGACTTCGAGTTCCAAAAGGTGCGCGACGTGAAGCCGCGCGCGAAGACGAAAACGAGCCGTTCCTCGAAATCGAGGAAGCGCGTCGATACGCAACGCACGGATACGAGTACGCGCGCGAAATCGGACGGGAAGAAACACCGCAAACGCGACTCTGGTGACTCCCTCGCCGACGCGGTGACGCAGGCTGCGTTTGCGTTGGAGCTTGAGTTGTTCGGCGACGCCGACGCGGACGCGGTGGGGGGCGAATCGAATGACCCGAAAAAGACGTTTCTTTCGAACGCGTCGATACGCGACAAGGACGAGACAGACGCGCCGACCGGGCGGAGCGTCGGCGACGTGCTCCAGGAGTGGCACGACGACTACGAAGACGACGTCGCGGCGGTTGATATTGGGGACGGGGAGGTTGGGGAAGATTTGGGGCAAGAGAATGAAAAAGCTTTGGGCGACGACGACGACGCCCCGGGTAGCGCTGCGCCCGAAACGGATCCGGCGGCCAAGGCCGACGACGCGAGGGAATCGAAAACTAAAACTGTTTCAAGGAAGCCCGAAGCGAGTCACGCGTTGGACGACGAGTGGTTGGACGACGAGTGGAGCGAACACGATTTCGATGCCGATTTTGTGCCTTCAAAGAAGTTCTCAAAGGAGTTCTCAAAGGCGACGAAACCTGCGATTGAAACCACGGACAACGCGTCTTTTCGGTTAGCCACCCTGGGGTTCAAGGACGCCGCTTCGTTTTCGTTTGGGGATTTGGAGCGAAACGCGCTTGGTAATTTTTTGAAATCCTTCTTCGCGGAAACGACGCCAAACGCGTGCCCTGAAAAGACGCACGTCGTACTCGTGGGCGACGCGACGGAGACGAGTTCGACGACGTCGAGCGGTTCAAAAAGCCGTAAGCTCATGTCGCGCTCGGTTTCTAACGACGCCTCCACGGACGTGCGGGTTGTGGTTTCGTGCGCGGCGAAGGCGGGCGCGAAGGAAACAAGCCCCGCGTCGTCGGTTTCAATCCGGCAAAAAGCCAAGACGCGAGAAGCGACCGACGCACTGCGCGACGCACTCGCGGATGGAACCTTCGCGTCGCGGTTGCGAAACGCGGGGTTCCGGGTAGAACCGTTTTTGCGGGAACGGTAATGGGCGTGTTGTACGGGTGGTGAGTGGAAAACTCTGTGGGAATAAAGTGATAGTTCGCGACACTTTTTTTTTAAATCGAAACGTCGAGCGAACCGGAGCGGCTACACAGTGTTGTTCGCGCGACGTTCAGTATATTTAAGTGTATTAAAACAAGTGCCTTTTTTTTTTCAGCCTCCTCTTCGCCGGCGCCGGATCACGAATCGTCGGGGGGGACTACTTACGCGCGCGGGAAACGTCGGCCGTTGACCGAAACGAAATCCTTTTTTGACGCGCGATTTGCTTAAAGCTTTTCCATGTTGTACGCGGAGCCTCCGTGCTTGGATTCGTCCAAACCGAGGGCCTCTTCCTCCGCGCTCGAGCGCAGGAGGCCGGCTTGTTTCATGGCGAAGAAGAACCCGCCGAGAGTGACGCTGACCCACAGGGTGATGACCACAACCTCGAGGATTTGGTTTCCCAGAAGCGCGCCCGAGCCGCCCAGGAACAAGCCGTACTCAACCTTGCCCCAAGGTGTTCCGTACGCCTGGAGGACGTACTCTTCGGTCGCGAACAAACCAACGAAAATCACCGCAAACGCGCCGCACGCGCCGTGCACGGCGAACGCCTCGAGGGGGTCGTCGATTTTCAGTTTCAGGAGAAGCTTGCCGGTGGCCCAGACCACGACGGCGCCGCCGATGCCCGCGAGCACCGCGGCGTAGGGTTCAATCACGGGGCACCCGGCGGTGATGGAGACGAGCCCCCCGAGAACGCCGTTGCACACGGCGATGAGGTCCCATACGCCGTACAGGGCGTAGTGTAGGATCATGGCGGTGACGCCACCGGCGGCGGCGGCGAGGGTGGTGATCACGGCGACGCGCGAGGTAACTTCGGCGTTGGTGACGCCCGCGATGGCGAGCTGCGAGCCGGGGTTGAACCCGTACCAGCCCACCCACAGGATAAAGGTGCCTAAAACCACGAGCGCGGCGTTGTGTCCGGGCATGGGGTTGGGCTTGCCGTCCGCGCCGAAGCGCCCGGTCCTGGGGCCGACGATCATGGCGCCCATCAAACCCGCGACGCCGCCGGTCATGTGCACGACGCCGGAGCCCGCGAAGTCAATCACCGCTTGTTTGTTCGTTTCGCCCCACGCGCTGAGCCAGCCGTTGCCGTCCCACACCCAGTGCACCACTACGGGGTAGACGAAGGCGGTGAGGAGGAAGGAGTATCCGAGGTAGGCGGCGAACTGCGTGCGTTCCGCCATGGCGCCACTGGTGATCGTCGCCGCCGCGGCGGCGAACGCCCATTGGAAGATGAAACCTTTCCAGTCCGTGAAAGCACCGCCACCAGCGGTGGTGTTGTCCGCCAGGAAGAACGACCCGGCGCCGATGAAATCGTTGCCCTTGCCGTCCGCGTCAACGCCGTACGCCACACCCCAGCCGAAGAAGTAAAACGCCATGCACCCGACACAAGCGTCGAGGACGTTTTTGATCAGGATGTTCTTCACGTTCTTGCTGCGCACGCTACCGGCGCACAGCATGGCGAAACCGGCTTGCATCAGGAACACGAGAAACGCGCTCAGTAACATGTACGCGGTGTCGAGGCCGGTGGTGAGCTCGGTGACCTGGGCGTCCAGCGCGTCCTGGGCGGTCGTTCCGGTGGTGTTCAACAGGAGGGTGACGGCACAAATGTGCGCGGCTGTGTTGGAAGGGGAAGGGGGCGGGGAAGGTCAGCGACGAGTGGCAGAAAAAAAAGGTCAAAAAAATAAACTGGTCAGTGCCAGCCAGCGTCGAGGCTTCCCAGAACGTCTCGACACTTCGCGAAAGGTCGCGCGCGAATGGCGAAACCGCTGCATCGCGGTTCGGCGAAAGCGCGAGGCGTGCGCGGCGAAACGCACGGTGGTGCGTTTTCGTTGGCATCCATCGAAGTGACGGGGTTACGTTCGTTCGCGCGTCGCGGTTCGTGTGGAAGGAGATCGAGGGGAGCGGCGGCGCGCGTCGCACGCGGGGTCTCGGAAACGCCGATTACCGCGATGCGAGAAACCCGGGCGAATCGCGTGTTTGGTGAGAGACGGAAGTCGGGAGGGAAACGTACCAATGGCGTCGTTCGTTTTCGTCACAAGCGAGGCTCTGAAGGCGTCACTGCATATCTCGATGCTCATGGTGCGTGAGGAAGACAGACCTGTGTCAGCGTGCGGGAAGTCCACGCGCGTTGAGAAGTGATGGCGGGAGTGGAAAAGCTGCGGTAAAACAGTTAAATTTTTACCGTGAATTGCCCAAGAGCTGACTCAAAGCGACACGTTTACACGTTTTCGCGACAGTTAAGCCTTCCAAAGGTCGAGTTTTGCGCGGGAAAGGGGAATTTCCTTCGGAGGGGGTCTCGCGAGATTCCGAAGGGACAAACGCAAATCGAGTGGGGT
>Ga0115007_10001174_pt1 | contig 16977 bp, 14 predicted proteins | sample ArcOceMetagenome_2_FD_87166 | JGI IMG/M metagenome (GOLD analysis project Ga0115007, IMG submission 87166) | Marine eukaryotic phytoplankton communities from Arctic Ocean - Arctic Ocean ARC135M Metagenome | ecosystem: Environmental > Aquatic > Marine > Oceanic | place: Arctic Ocean | collected... | reverse complement strand
GAATACTGATCGCTATGAGACCACTGCTATTGTCGGTATGAACTACGATGAAACTAAGTGTTTCTGGTACATGATTAATGGCGGTGTATTTGATCGCTTCCCAAATCTAAAAGTATACATTACCCATGGTGGTGGCTTTGTTCCTTATCAGTTAGGTCGTATGGCTCAGACCAATCCTAACTTGGATACTTATCACAACAAAAAACCTTTCCTTGATTACCTTAAAAACTTTTACTTTGATGTTGAGCTACACGAAGTTCCAATGCGTCAGGCTATGGTTGATGTGATTGGAGCGGATCGCGTTTTGTATGGTTCTAACTTTGGTGGCAGTGATGCAGTGCGCCATGATCTCACCGATGATTTAAAAATTTCCGATGACGATATGCAAAAAATTCGTTGGAAAAATGCATGTGAATTATTGCATTTAGATCCAGAAAAAATCGGTAAAGTTGGTATGGGTACTAAATAATGAAACTGGCAAGATGCGAACTAGATGCACAGCAGTTTTGGGCCCTTGTCGATGTTGATGCGTCGATTGTAAAGAAAATTGATGGTGCATTTGCTACATGGGCGCCAGCTTTGACGCGTAGCCTTAATAAGGGTGCTGCTTCTGAGGGTGAGGCTAGCTTGCCATTGTCTGGTGAGACTTACCCCCTGAAATCAGTGCGCCTCTTGCCACCTATAGAGCCAGTAAACCGTGTTGTGGTTGCTGGTGCTAATTACACCAAGCACTTGGCTGCAGATTTTGGTCTTGACGCGCCTAGTCAGCCCGTAGCCTTTTTAAAGGCTTATGGTGCGCTTATCGGTGCTAATGACCCTATTCGCTACCCACCGTTAACAACTGAGCTGGATCATGAGGTTGAGTTGGTTGTGGTGATTGGGCAGGGTGAAATTGACTTAAGCAATACCTTGGATGCGGTGTTGGGTTATACCGTCGGTAATGATGTTAGCTCTCGGGACTTGCAGCGCAGTGGCCCTAAAGGTATCGGTATGGATTTGTTCGCAGCTAAAAGCCAGGACAAAACAACCGGACTTGGTCCTTGGGTAGTAACTAAGGATGAGTTTCCGGCCGGTAGCCCTGTTCTTCGTCTAACGTTAGCGGTTGACGGTGATATGCGTCAAGACGGTACCACGGGAGATATGACGTGGGGTGTTGATGAGCTGATTAGCTTTGTACAGCAGCGCTCAAGCTTTGCCGCGGGTGATGTGATGTTCACTGGTTCGCCTGAAGGTGTTGGTCAGGGGACGGGGTTGTACTTGAACGCGGATGAGCTCGTGGAAGCGAGTATCGAAGGCATTGGTAGTTTAAAAAATCGTGTCAGCCAAAAAACACTATAAAAATAAGGAATACGTTTCATGATCTCTACAGATAATACAGTTGTGGTTGTCGGTGCAGGTTTAATGGGTACAGGTATTGCCCATGCGTTTGCGAGCAGTGGTTTTGTTACCTATCTTGTTGATACCAGTGAATCTGCGTTAGAAAAAGCGCGTGTATCAATAGAGTCTATTATTGATGGCGGTGTTGAGCGCGGTAAGATTTCTGCCGATGATGCAGGACAAGCAAAGAAGCGTTTGTCTGTATCTACAAATTTAAAACAGGCCGCTAAAGGGGCTTCGTTACTCGTTGAGACGGTATCCGAAAACCTGGTTGTTAAGCAAGCTGTTATACGTGACGCAATCGAAGTTATGGCTGCCGATGCAGTGATTGCAACTAATACGTCTGCATTAAGTGTGACAGAAATAGCAACAGCTGCATCATCCCCGGAAGCTGTCATTGGTATGCACTTTTTTAACCCGGTTCATAAAATGAAACTGGTTGAATTAGTATTGGGTCTGGCTACCGATGAGGCGACCGTCGCGACTGCTCGTGAGTGGTGTGATGCATTAGGTAAAACATCTATCTTGGTTAATGAAACGCCGGGCCTTACGACTAGCCGTATGTCAGCGATGTTGGGTAATGAGGCAATGTGGATGCTTCAGGAAGGCACTGCAAGTGCAGAAGATATCGATACCGCATTGCGCATGGGCTTTAACCACCCAATGGGACCGCTGGAATTGGGCGACCTAACAGGTTGGGATACTCGTCTAGCTGTCTTACGTTATTTGCATTCAACGTTAGGTGAGAAATTCCGTCCGTGTCCCTTGATTATCAAAATGGTTGCTGCAGGTCGTTATGGCCGTAAAACGGGACATGGTGTTTATAAGTACGATGAAAAAGGTCAACGTGTTCCTGCTTCTGGTCTAAAAGGAAGTGCGCTGTGAAGCCGGTTTATATCGTAGAGGCGGTCCGTACTCCGGTAGGCCGCTATCGTGGTAGTTTGGCGAGCGTTCGCGCTGATCACCTCGGTGCTATTGCATTAAATGCATTAGTAGAACGAGCGGGTATTAAGGCCGACGATGTCGAAGATGTGATATTTGGTTGTGTTACCCAAGTCGGTGAACAGTCAGCTAATATTGCGCGTACTGCTTTGCTTAGTGCTGGCTGGCCTGTGACGATTCCTGGGCTTACGTTGGATAGAAAGTGTGGTTCTGGTGAAGTTGCGGTGCATGTGGCGGCGGGCTTGATTTCGTCAGGTGCTATAGATGTCGCGGTGGCCGGCGGTGCAGAAAATATGAGCCGTGTCCGCATGGGCGGTAACCGTGAGATATATGGTGAAGCCTTTGGTTGGATGGCGTCAGAGAATTATGAGCTGACGAGCCAGGGTGAAGCGGCAGAACGTGTTGCAGACAAGTGGTCGTTGAGCCGAGCAGAATTAGATCAGTTTGCTGTCGAAAGTCACAAACGCGCTGCAGCCGCGTCCGATGCGGGTTTATTTAAGCAAGAGATTGTTTCGGTGAATGTGCCTGCTCTAGCTGAAAAAGACTGGGCTGAACCGCTGCCTGAAATGTTCTCGGCAGATGAGACGATTCGTCCTGGAACGCACGCAGAAAAGCTAGGTACGCTTAAAAGTAGCTTCCGTGAACAGGGTAAGTTAACCGCCGGTAATTCATCACAAATTTCAGATGGGGCTGCTGTTTTGTTGCTGATGTCTGCTGAAGCGGTCGAACGATTAGGCGTAAAACCTAAAGCTAAAATAGTGAGCTTTGCCACAGTAGGGTCTGATCCTACCTTGATGCTGACTGGCCCAGTTGCTGCGACTCGTAAAGTATTGCAGCAAGCCGGTCTAACGCCCACTGATGTCGATATTTTTGAAGTGAATGAAGCCTTTGCGCCTGTCCCTATGATGTGGATGAAGGAGCTAGGAGTAAGTCACGAACGTCTTAACGTTAATGGTGGGGCCATTGCACTTGGTCATCCATTGGGAGCGAGCGGCGCGCGCATAATGACATCAATGCTGCATGAACTTGAGCGCCGTAAAGGGCGTTATGCTTTGCAGTCTATTTGTTGTGCTGGCGGAATGGGTACAGCAACATTGATTGAGCGTTTAGATTCATAATTAGCGCGAAACAGCTTAGGGGTTTTTATGCATATTGATCTCAGTGGTAAGAGAGTTATCGTGACGGGCGCGTCACGAGGCATTGGTAAAGCGATTGCTAAAGCGTTTGCTGAGGAAGGAGCGCGCGTTGCTGTTTGTGCTCGTAATTTAGCGCCCTTACAAGCCGCCGTGAATGAATTTTCGCCGCATGCTGGAGAGGTGATTGCGAGATCCGTTGACGTTACTGATTCTGAGTCGGTACAAGCCTTTGTTCGGGAAGTAGCCGCAGCCTGGGGTGGTGTTGATGTTTTAGTCAACAATGCAGGGCAGGGGCGCGGTGGTAATCTTGATACACTTACGCCTGAAGCAATTCTAGAGCACGCTAATATTCTGCAAATGGGTCACTTTCGCTTTACGCAAGCGGTTGTGCCTCATATGCGTTCTCAGCGGTGGGGGCGGATAATAGAAATCAATGCATTAGCTGGCACTATCCCGACACCTGACGGTATCCCTTCGGTTATCAATCGAGCATCTTGTTTGGCGTTATCTAAATCACTTGGTATGTCTTTGCCTAAAGATAATATTTTAGTGAATTCGCTCAATATGGGCTGGATTAACACGGGGCAATGGGATCGTCACTATAAAGAGATGCCTGAAGGTGTAACGCGAGAAGAGTTTGATGAAATGGCGCTCAAAGTAGTGCCAGTAGGGCGTTTCGGTAAACCGGAAGATGTTGTTGGGATGGCATTGTTTCTCGCTAGTGAGTATGCCAGTTTCATCAGTGCGGCTTCGATAGATATTGCTGGCGGAATGGGTGGGCAAATCGCCTATTTTCCTACGTTAAAGCGAGACTTTTCGGCTGCGATGGCAGAAAAATATGACTCGCCAAAGTCCACAGAAAAGCTATAAATCGTGCATTTTGTTCTGTATATAGAATTTTAAATTTATATATAGAATTTAAAAAAATGTTTTGTTATAAATATAGAGGTCGATTAATAAAAAAATAAGAAGATTGATAACGACGATGAGAGAGTTAATCTACTCTAATCTCAGGCATTATTTTTAATCTTATTTAGAGTGAGTTACTAAGGTATTTATAGCCTCGGTGTTCATGTCTCTTATTTAATTCGACGTTTATAGATAGCTAAAAAATTACTCCGTAATTCGTTAGCAGCTATTTTGTTTATACCCTTGTCAGTTTCAGTAGTGAGAGCAGTAAATTAAGTAAGACAGATCAATCATTTACATTGATCAGACGTGTTGAAAATAAAAACAAGAACACAGGAGTCTTTAGACAGATGAGAGCACATACTTTAATTCAGCCTTCAAAATGCGGTTTAGCAATAGCGGTTGCCGCCATAGCCATGTCGGGAAACGCCAATGCTTTTCAGATAGATACCGAAAATCGAGATCTATCGATACGTTGGGATAATACGGTTCGTTATAACTTAGGTGTTCGTACAGAAGGGCAAGATAAGGCCTTAATGGCTAACTCTATCTATAATGATGGTGATGGAAAGTTTGATAAAGGTGATATCACTACTAACCGTATCGACGTGCTGAGTGAGTTAGATATTGATTACAATCAGCAATTTGGAGCGCGTATAACCGGTGCCCTTTGGTATGACAAAGCTTATGACGACAATGCTCTTCCAGAAGGAAGTGATAGTCCTTATAAAAGTGGGCGTTATTCAAATAAAGTGTCTCGTTTTATCAATGGCCCATCAGGTGAGATTCTTGATGCATTTGTGTGGTCTAATTTTGATTTGGGTGCCGTTCCTGTCAATGTGAAACTGGGTAAGCATTCTATCTTATGGGGTGAAGGCTTATTGCTCGGTATGCATGCTATTTCCTATTCACAAGCCCCCGTCGATGGGGTTAAGGCTGTTAGTAGTCCTGGTATCGAAACAAAAGAAGTTTTCTTGCCTATTAGTCAGCTCTCACTTAAAGCTCAGGTAACCGATAATCTTACCTTAATGGGTCAGTATGCGTTTGATTGGAAATCATTTCGTACGCCTTATCCTGGTACCTATTTGATGGGTGCTGATTTTGCGCCGGGTGCTAATCAGTATAACTTTGCGCCGGGGGTGAATGGTACGGTATTAGATTCCAAAGAGCCTGATGACGGTAAAAATTGGGGTATTGGTTTAAAGTGGAATGTTGAAGCTATTGAGTCAAACATCGGTTTTTACTACCGCGAATTTGATGATGTTATTCCAGAATCTGGTGTGCTTGTTTCCTTTACTGATCCTAATAACCCATCTACCTATGTCTTCCAGCCAACGTTTGCGGATGATGTGAAAGTTATCGGTGTCTCACTAGGTACATCGGTTGGGGCAATGAGCGTAGGTGCGGAAGTGTCTTATCGTAAAAACGGTCATTTAAATTCGGCTACTTCTTACGTGGTCCCTTTAGGGTACGAAACAGGGGCGCGGGGTAATACTTGGCACGCTGTGGTGAACTCAGTTTATTTGTTACCAAACTCTTCTTTATGGGATACGGGTAGCTTAGTAGCAGAGCTGGGTTATAGCCGACTGGATAAAGTGACTAAAAATGAAGAGCTTTACCGTGCTGAAGGTTATGCCTCATGTAAAGATCTGCTGGACGCGAGTAAGAAAGGTGACAAAAGCGATGGTTGTTCTACCAAAGACTATCTTCAGTTAGCCGTAAATTTCACACCTGAATACTTACAGTTTATGCCAGGTTGGGATTTGAAGTTGCCAATGACGTTTAACTATGGTCTTTATGGTAATGCGCCTTCCGGTAGCGCCGGTAACGAAGGTGCATTAACCTGGTCTGTTGGGGCAACAGGTACTTACCTTAATAAGTACGAATTTGCTCTGCGATATGCTGATAGAAAAGCCGATACCAAATATGAAAATGGCAGAGCAGTCGGTGGTAATGGATCGCAAAGTACGGTCGGCGTTACTGACCGTGGTTACCTAAACCTAACGTTTAAAACTGCTTTTTAATTAAGATTGTATAAGGAGAGAACTTTGAAAATAATGACAAAAAATAGTCTCTTGTATGGTTATTTGCTAACTGCATTATCTATGCAAAGTGCCATTGCTGCTGTGTCTCCAGAAGAAGCTGCTGCGCTGGGTAAAACATTAACGCCGTTTGGTGCTGAAATGGCAGGTAATGCCGAAGGTACTATCCCTGCTTACGAGGGAGGCCTACGCACGCCCCCGGCTGACTTTAAAGCCGGTAGTGGCGCTTGGGCTAACCCGTATAAAGATGAACGCCCTCTGTTCCGTATTGATTCCAAAAATGTTGCCGAATACGCCGACAAGTTAAGTGAAGGCCAAAAGCATCTGTTGGCGAAATACCCTGACACGTTTTATATGGATGTTTACCCAACGCATCGATCTGCGGCGTTTCCGCAGAAAGTACTCGATAAAACGGTTAAAAATGCGACTGAATGTAACACCACACATGAAGGGTTGGGTGTAGATACGGCTTGTCGCGGAGGAATCCCATTCCCTATTCCTAAAACAGGTAATGAGTTGATGTGGAATCAACAACTACGTTACCAAGAGACCACGACCACATCGGCGTCACGATCTTGGATAGTGAATGCTAATGGTGATCGCATAATGGCTTCTGAACAGAAGACCTATGTTGAAGTGCCTTACTACATGGATGATCTTGATGGTCGCGATGAGCGTTCATACTGGAGTGTATGGTCATTAAATAAGGCGCCCATTCGTAAAGCGGGTGAGCTAACCGGTATATTTGACTATATCGATCCTGTTGAGAAACCACGCTACGCTTGGAGTTACACACCAGGTTTGCGCCGTATTAAGAAAGCGCCTGAGTTTTCTTATGATACGCCTGTATCAAGTATGGGTGGCGTAACACTGTTCGACGAACTGTTTGTTTTCTCTGGCATGATGGATCGTTTTGAGTACAAGTTAGTCGGTAAGAAAGAGATCTACCTCCCTTATAATGCGTATGAGCTTTATTTTGAATGTAAAATAGATGATCAGTTTATGCCTGAGCATGCCGATCCTAAATGCTGGCGCTGGGAACTGCACCGAGTATGGGTAGTTGAAGCTACTCGTAAAGATGGTGTACGTCATGTGTATGATAAGCGTACTTACTACTTCGATGAAGATGATTATGGAACAGGTTTGTATGATGCATTTGATAAAAGTGGTGACCTTTACCGTTCCATCTTCAATGCTGGCATCCAGTTCTACGATGTCGATGCGCCATACTCAGTGAAAAACGTTATATATGACTTTAACAAAGGTATGTATGCGTTACTCAATGACGGTTTAGAAGGCGGGTATGAAGTTGTGAAGCCACTTTCAAATCGAGATATGAATCCAGAAGTTATCGTATCTAAACAGTCCGCTCGTTAAGTATAAAGTTTCCAGGATATTAGCCTAATTAGTTGGGCTGATATTCTGGTTTTAACTCTTTATAGGTTTAATGTATTAGTTGCGGCTGGATCTGAAGTGAGGGTTAAGTCATGTATAAAAAAAATAAAGTTTTTTGTTTTTTTCGTGCAGTAGTAAGTTGTTTTCTTTTGTTGGTGAGTTCTATTGTACTTGCTGGAAATACTCTCCCGAAAGACAGGTTAGATATACCAGCTTCATTCAGTACGCAAGTTGATCGTTCGGTTAAATTATCCGTTGATTCCTTAGCTAGCACGGTTGCTGCTGTTGGACTGCGTGGAGAAGTTGTGATCTCCACTGATGAAGCGGGTAGCTTTACTCAAAGTACATTTCCATTAAGTTCTGATTTAACAACCGTCAAATTTACCGATGATCAAAGCCTGTGGGTGTTGGGGCACGATGCGGTAATGCTTCGTTCAACTGATCTTGGTAAAACGTGGCAACGTATTTTAGATGGTCGTAGCACGCTGTCGTTACTTTCTGACTTTTACGAAAAAAAATCGGCGAGTGGTGATGAAAATGCTGCTCAGATATTGCGTGATATTAATCGCACAGTAGCTACCTCTACTACTCCAGATGTATTACCTTATCCATTTTTTGATATAAGTATTAATCCCCAGGGCGTAGGGTTTGCTACGGGAGCATTTGGCTTATTATTAAAAACACAAGACGGTGGTAATTCGTGGGAACCTTGGATGGATCGCGCGGATAATGGATGGGGTTATCATATTTATTCTGTTCAGCAGTTTGATAATGATGTTTATCTTGCTGGTGAACGTGGTTTTTTACGTCATTTTAATAATGATAGTGGTCAGTTTGAACGCATAGAAACGCCGTTTGACGGAACCTACTTTGGAGTATACGCCGATAGTGATGTGCTTCAAATCTATGGATTGCGTGGCCGGGTTTACTCCAGTACAGATAAAGGAATAACGTGGGGTAATATAGAACTAGATACAGATTCCACGATTGTTAGTTTAGTGATTTCTGAATCGGGGCTCTTTATTTATGCAACACAGAAAGGTGAGCTTTTTGTATCGTCTGATCAAGGACAGAATGCTGTTATTGCAGATGTTGATACAAAGGGTGAGTTTCTGTCGGCAACATTGATCGGAAAAAATAAATTAGCCTTAGCACAATATGGTGGTGTCCATGTTGTATTGCTTAGCTCTCTTTTAAATTAAGCACGCGTTAACGAGATACACTATTATGGCTGTAAATACTAAACCTTCTGGAATGCCAGTTATTTCAGATGTGAAAGATTTCGATAAAAATTCCGGAAGTTTTCTGGAAAATATTATTTTTAATAATCGATTGTTAGTTGTCTTCTTATGTTTGTTGGCAACTATTATCCTCAGTATTTCAGCCTCGAAAATTACCGTTAATGCGAATTTTGAGCGGATGATTCCGCTCAATAATCCTTACATTAAAAATTACTTAGCGTATAAAAATGAACTTCCTGGACTCGGGAATTCCATTAGAATTGTAGTAGAAAATAAAACAGGCGATATTTTTGATCCTGACTATTTAGAGACGCTTAGAGAAATTAATGACACGCTATACCTGATGCCGGGTGTCGATCGTTCGTGGATGAAGTCTATTTGGATGCCGATTGTTCGCTGGCGTGAAGTGACGGAAGATGGCATAAATGGCGGTGCCGTTATGCCAGCAGATTACAACAGCTCTGTTGAGTCTATTGAGCAACTACGTGCCAATATTATGCGGGCCGGTATCGTTGGACGGTTGGTGAGTAGTGACTTTCATTCAACAATGATTGTCGCACCTTTACTTGAGAATGACCCGAAAACAGGTGAACCCCTGAATTATGGTGATTTCTCTCACCAGTTAGAAGAAAAAATACGATCATTCGAAGATGATGGCACACAGGTCTATATTGTTGGTTTTGCAAAAATAGTTGGTGATCTCATTGATGGTCTGTATGAGGTCATGTTGTTCTTCGGTTTCTCCGTTGTCATTTCGGCCCTCTTTGTCTACTTATACACGCGGTGTATCGGCAGCACTCTGTTATTAGTATCAACAGCCGTTATTGGCGTTGTGTGGTTATTAGGCCTGATGCAACTTTTAGGTTATGAATTAGACCCGTATTCAATATTAGTACCGTTCCTGATATTTGCCATAGGCTTATCGCATGGCGCGCAGAAAATGAATGGCATTATTCAAGATATAGGGCGGGGGACTCATCATTATGTCGCAGCCCGATTTACCTTCAGACGGCTATTTATGGCCGGTCTTACGGCACTGTTAGCCAATGTTTTTGGCTTTGCTGTACTAATTATTATAGATATTCCTGTGATACGTGATTTAGCGATCACCACGAGTATCGGTGTATCCGTATTAATATTTACAAAACTGTTCCTAATTCCTGTGGCTCTTTCTTACACTGGCGTGAGTAAGTCGGCTGTTAAATTTGCTATGGCTGAGAAAGCAGATTTACAACAGAGTAAATCTATCTTAGGACAAATTTGGGAGTGGCTCGATAACCTTACTGAACGTCGTTGGGCTTTAACTGCGGTTATCAGTGCAGGTGTTATCACTGTTGTCAGTACAATTGTTATGCAAGATTTACGGATTGGTGATCTAGACTCAGGAGCCCCAGAGTTACGTCCTGAATCGCGATATAACCAAGATAATGCTTATTTTACCTCGCATTACGGCCTTTCTAGCGACCAATTTGTCATTATTGTAAAGACTAACGATGAAGGTTGTCGTTTGTACGGTGCGTTAGTGAAAATGGATGCGTTAGGGCAGGCGTTACGTCAAGATCCAGCTGTTCAAACTACGATATCGCTAGCTGAAACAACACGTTATATAACGTCAGCGATGTTTGAGGGCACCGGGAAGTGGTTAGCGCTAAATAGAGATCAATCGATTATAGATGCGGCAGTCTCGGCGGGTATTATTTCATCCCCTGACATCACTAACCAATTATGTTCTGTAACCCCGCTTATTGCTTATCTTACAGATCATAAAGCAGACACTTTAACGCGAATTTTGGCTATATCAGAACAATTTGCTGCGGATAATAATTCAGTGAATGGTGAAGACTCCATTGAGTTTCTGCTAGCGGCAGGCAGTGCGGGAATTGAAGCCGCTACCAATATCGAGGTCCAGAAAAGTATATTTACTATGTACTTGGCCGTTTATGGCGCCACTGCTTTACTTTGCTTGATTACGTTTAGGAGTGTTCGAGCAACAATTATCGCACTGATCCCTTTGATTATGACCACTATTATTTGTAAGGCTTTAATGGTGTGGTTAGGCATCGGGCTTAAAGTATCGACCCTGCCTGTTATTGCTGTGGGCGTTGGGGTTGGTGTGGATTACGCGCTTTACTTACTCAGTGTACAAATTGCGGTGCAACGTCGCGGGCAATCTTTACGTGATGCCTATCGCCAATCGCTTAACTTTACCGGGAAAGTAGTTGCTTTAGTGGGAGTGACAATGGCAGCAGGTGTTGTTACCTGGGCATGGTCCCCTATTAAATTCCAAGCTGACATGGGCATATTGCTGACCTTCATGTTTATTTGGAACATGTTAGGCGCGCTTATTCTTATTCCAGCACTATCACACTTTCTCTTAAATCGAGTGAAAGATCGGTCTTGAGTTCTATTAAAAGCTTATATCTTAATCAGAAGTAAAGTTACTGGTTAGCGATACGTACTGATATTCATTATTTACGAATGCATTTCTTTTAATGCATTCTAATTTTAATAATAAAAACCTGTGTGCTCGCCTTTATATCGAAGCCGATTAATGACAGGTAATATTTGTGGAGATTACTAATGTTCGAATTGTTATTAAGTGCCGATATGATGTTGGAAGATCCTGATGGCATGGCTGATTTACTTGAGTCTAAGCTAGGGATTTATAAGCATGAGAACTGGCGTCAGGCTTTTGATAATCATCCTTACATCGCACATTTCTTACGTGTACATAAATCGCTAGCTGTGTCGCCTACACGGGTAGAGCCTCAGTGGCATCTTGATCGTCCAAACCCGGGTGACCCGATGTTTCATGACTTTCTTGAGAGTTTAAAAGCCCACCAAGGGCCACACCGCCCTATGATTACACACTCTATTGTATTGGCGATGCACGGGCCTAAATTCGAAGCATTTGTGGATAAATTGGTACGTCGGAAATTACCTTTTAGGATGGCACAGCGTACTCCTGAAATGCCTTTCGATCGTCTTTGGCTGGGTGCAACTCCAGAAGACCCTCGTTATACACCCGGAGTTGATGGTGGGTTGTGTATCGAGGTAATGCCAACCGAACCTTTGCAAATGCCGGCTGAAACGTACGCAGAAACACCAGCGCAGCCACGTGAAGGTAAGCCAGGTGATATGGTTCGAGTAACTGCGCGTGGTTTCCTTGTGCGTGATCTGGATCACACATTGCGGTGCCTATCGACCAATCTCGATTGGGAAGCCTTGTCTGTAGATAACATCGAAGGTGAAGGTTATCGCCGTGCGGTCATGCCTTTCACTGTTGCTAATAGTGCGGCTTTGCATGTCATTGAACCAACGCAATGGGATAGTGATGCTGGCTTGTACATCAATAACTGGGGGCCAGGTCTTTACTATATTCGTATCGGTGTGAATGATCTCGCTGCTAAAGCGGAAGATCTAAAAGCGCGAAATGTGAAGTTTACCTGGATAGATGAATCAGACGCGACCAATGGCCGTCCTTTGATTAAAATTGATCCAAGCGAACTCCGAGGACAGCTATTTGAGTTTGAGGAGGTCTAAGATGACAGCCTCACCGAAAAGCACTCAGGCCATTAATGCGTCTGTTTTACTCGAGCGTGAAGGGCAAGTTGGATGGATTGTCCTCAATCGCCCTGATCAGATTAATGCCATTAATGATGAGATCCGAACGGGTGTCCCGCAGGCACTTAATTTACTGGATGCTGACTCCGACATTCGAATTATTGTTATTCGAGGTGAAGGCCCTAGAGGTTTTTGTGCAGGCGCGGATATCAAAGAAAAGCGAGCACCAGAAACAGCAATCGAAACCCGTCATCGCATGCAATGTACACGCTGGATAGAAAGCCTTGATGCGGTTCAGAAACCTGTTATAGCGGCTATACATGGCTATTGCATGGGTGGCGGTATGGAGTTGGCGTTAGCTTGTGATATACGTTTTGTATCACCGAATGTTGTCATGAGCTTACCTGAAACAGCCTTGGGACTCATACCGGGAGGCGGTGGTACGCAACGTTTGCCTCGTTTAATTGGGCCTGGCCGAGCTATGGATATGTTATTGACTGGTGAAAGGGTCAATGCTGAAAAAGCCTACGATATGGGATTGGTGACCCGTATAGCCACGTCTGCTGAGGCTTTGCAGCAGGAAGTCTTGGCATTAGCCGAGACTATAGCCAGCAAGCCTCCCATCGCAACACGATTTGTTAAACGCACGGCTCAAATGGCTACCGATATCGAGCTTAAAAAGGGGCTTGATCTTGAATTAGATTTATTCGCATTACTCAAGCCATCCGAAGACGCCAAAGAAGCTGCCGCCGCTTTTAGTGAAAAGCGGGCGCCAAAGTTCTCAGGCCGGTAATTAGTATTAAGACGCTCTGTTATCAGCGCGCCAGACAATAACAAGAAAGAGGTCACACTATGATCGAAGGTAAATTGCAAGATCGTGTTGCAGTGGTAACGGGGGCCGGTGGAGGTCTAGGGGCTGAAGCCGCACGAGTGTTAGCGTCACATGGTGCCAAAATAGCGATTGTCGATATCAATGTCGAAGGGGCAGAAGCTGTCGCTGCCGAGATTTGTGCGCTGGGTGGTGAGGCTATTGCCGTACAGACTGATATATCTCAAGAAGCATCTGTAAAAGCGATGTCAGAGAAGGTCATCGCACATTTTGGTCGAATTGATATTCTGCATAATAATGCTGCAATACTCAGTAACGCGCAGCGTGAAGGTGACCGTGATGTGATCAATATGGATGTGGATGCTTGGGACCGTGCTATGGCGGTTAACTTGCGTGGCGCTATGTTGTGTAGCAAGTATTGCATCCCTGAAATGATTAAGCTTAAGCGTGGCTCTGTGATAAATGTCACATCAGGTTTAGGTGCGCAGGGTGATTTAACTCTCTCAGCTTATGCCGCCTCTAAAGCCGCTTTGATCATGCTAGCCCGATCTATTGCAGCTCAATACGGTAAGCAAGGCGTAAGGGCTAATGCCCTGTTGATTGGTTTAGCGCCTGCAGAAAATGCGCATGCGAGCATGCCGGAAGAATTGCTTAACATTATCCGTGATAACCATCTTACACCTGAGTTGGGTACGCCAAAGCAGATTGCCGATGCTGTGGCCTTTCTCGCCAGTGATGATTCTTCGTTTGTAACCGGCTCTACGTTGAGTGCTGATGGAGGTTTCGGTAGTCATACCCCTTCTATGGTTGCTATGAAATCACTTTTTGAGCGTATGGGCTCTAATAAAATGTAAGAGGCACGTCATGAAAGCAGCAATTATTACCAATAAAGGCGCCGCACCGGTTATACAAGATTTTCCTGCCCCGCAGCCTCAAAATGGGTGCGTGTTAATTACTGTCGATACCGCTGGTTTAGGTGGGTGGGATGTGTTGGGCGCGTATCGTTTAGGGGTTGAGTTCCCATGTGTCGTCCGAGGTGAAGGTGTCGGTCGAGCAGAGGATGGTCGTCGTGTTTACTTTGGCGAGCGTTCTGTTCGACCTTTTGGCGCGTGGGCTGAACAAACCCTGGTACCAGAAGAAGAGGTATGGGATGTCCCCGATGATATTGATGATATTACAGCGATCAATATGGGCATTGCTGCAACCGGTGCTTGGATTCCTCTGGATAAAGCGAACATCCAACCGGGCGAGAATGTCCTTATTTTAGGTGCTACCGGTGTTTTAGGACAAATGGCCTTGCAGTTCGCGCGTCATATGGGGGCCGGACATGTTGTGGCAGCCGCTCGGAATGAGCAATCATTGGTTCAACTTAAAGAGCGAGGTTTAGCCGACGAAATGGTTGTTTTAGGAGGAGACCCCGAAGACGACCAAGCGAGGCTGAAGTCTGCATCCAATGAAGGCTTTGATGTCGTACTCGATCTTGTGTGTGGCCAGCCTATGCTTAATGCATTAAAGGCAACTCGTTGGGGAGCTCGGATACATACTGTTGGTACAGGAGCCGGACGACAAATAAACCTAGATATGGCCGACCTTCTTTTCCGTACGCTCACTTGTATAGGGACGGGACAGCGATCCCCTGATGATCGTCGTAAAATTTGGCAGGATTTATTGCAGTTCACACGGGACAACACATTCGTAGTCGATCATCAGTTATTTACACTTGATGACGCTGCCGATGCTTGGGATAAGCAGATTAATAGCCCACACGCGAAAATTGTGGCTACGGTGCGTTAGAACTCATGATAAGGCCATGACCGTCTAGAGCGGTGATGGCTTTATAGCGTGCGCCGGTATGTTAGTTAGATGAAGTACAGAGGTAATATGATGAACGAACAACTCAAAGTATCGTATGAAAATATTTTATCGGGTGTCGGTGAAGATATTAATCGACCTGGCTTAAAGGACACCCCTGCACGTGCGGCCAAAGCCATGCAGTATTTATGCAATGGTTATGACAAGACGCTAGAAGAGATTGTAAATGGTGCGCTTTTTCCATCGAACACTGATGAGATGGTTATTGTTAAAGACATCGAGCTGTACTCTTTATGCGAGCACCATATGCTTCCCTTTGTTGGTAAGGCACATGTTGCCTATTTACCGACCGGTAAGGTCATTGGGTTATCAAAAATTGCTCGTATTGTGGATATGTTTGCCCGTCGTTTGCAGATTCAAGAAAACCTCACTCTAGAAATAGCTGAGGCTATTCAAGAGGTCACGGATGCTGCTGGTGTGGGTGTAGTTATTCAAGCTAAGCACATGTGTATGATGATGCGAGGTGTAGAAAAGCAGAATTCCGCGATGATCTCATCGGTCATGCTAGGAGAATTCCGCGAGTCTAATAGCACACGGCAAGAGTTTTTACAGTTGATAGGGCGTAGTTAATGACGGTAGACGTTTCGACTCTTGCAACGATCAAAATTAAGCAATTACGGCTTCGAGCTTTTATTGGTATCAATGAAGAAGAACAACAGAAGCCGCAAGATATTATTATCAATGTGTTTATGCAGTACCCTGTAGAAAATGCTGTATTACACAAGGATATTGATCACGCTCTTAATTATCGGACCATCAACAAAAAGATAATTAGCTATGTTGATACTGGCCGTTTTTTACTACTAGAGTCGCTTGTCGAAGAAGTTTTAACGCTGGTAATGGCCGACAGGCAAGTATGTTTCGCTGAAGTTGAAATTGATAAACCGCATGCCCTGCGATTTACGGATTCTGTATCTGTGACTCTTAGCCAGCGTCGGGATTAATATGCTGCAAGAAACTGAAATTAAGTTAAGCCTATCTCCCAAAACCATGGCTTTGCTTATGACGCATCCCGAAATCACTCAGCGCTTAAAGGGTCACTGGCAAACCGTGACTCTTTATAATCAATATTATGACACACAATCGTTAGCCCTGGATCAGGCTAATGTAGCGCTTCGCTTAAGACGCGACGGTGATCAGGTTATACAGACTTTCAAAGAGCGCGGTAGCAGTGTAGCCGGATTGTCAGTTCGTAATGAGTGGGATTGGTATCTTGATGATTATAGGCTTAGCCTTGAGTCATTAGGAAAAAATTGTTGGCCAGATACCCTAGAAGGCTTAGATAAAACCACTATAATCCCCGTCTTTACAACCAACTTCACACGGACCAAAGCGATGCTTCATTGGTGTTGGCAAGGCCAGGATGTTGCTGTTGAAGTCGCATTGGATGAAGGCTTGGCACAAACGGATGATGCACACGATGTTATCTGTGAGCTTGAGTTGGAAATCAGGGAAGGCCCGGTTGATGCGTTAATGGAGTTAGCTGTAGCGCTAGCGGCAGACCTACCTTTGTTTCCTAGTAGTATCAGCAAGGCTGAACGGGGTTATCAACTGTTGAATCCTGAGCTTAATAAAGAACAGCGCTCTCCCCGTATAGTCGATAAAAATCATAACTTGGATGGCCCCATCACAGTGTCTGGTGACACGTTGCTAGGGTGTGCTCAGCAATT
>Ga0115007_10001168_pt1 | contig 17006 bp, 7 predicted proteins | sample ArcOceMetagenome_2_FD_87166 | JGI IMG/M metagenome (GOLD analysis project Ga0115007, IMG submission 87166) | Marine eukaryotic phytoplankton communities from Arctic Ocean - Arctic Ocean ARC135M Metagenome | ecosystem: Environmental > Aquatic > Marine > Oceanic | place: Arctic Ocean | collected... | reverse complement strand
TTGTAATGATGGGAATCTTTGATTTTACTAATTTATGAAAAACTTCGAATATATTTTTAAATGGTTAAAGAGTTAGACTATAGGCGCGAAGGTCTTTAGTCGAGAGGGAAACAGCCCAGACAACACTGTAAGGACTTTAATTCAAATTTAAGTGAAAAGAATATAGATAGGTAATGACAATTACAAAGTGGGCTTGGAAGCAGCCATCTTTTTAAGAAAGCGTAACAGCTCATTAATTTAATCTATCTATTTCGACAATGTATAGAGACTAAAATTTGTACTCGAATGGATTAGTCGAGTTTGTCCGAAAAGGTTGATAAATATTAAAATGTTTATGGTAGCAGAATATTCTGTATTTTGTAAATGTAGCTTATTTGTTAAAATAAGTGAAAAAAACAGAAGAAAGTATACTGGCATGAGTAGCAATAACAACGTTTTTAATCGTTGTCGCCGTAAATTCAAGGTTTCTGATCCAATACTTATTAAGATCAAAGTTATATAAGAATAAGATTTGTTCTTATATATCGTATAAGCGGTCCCTAAGACAAAATACTAAAGTATAAGTTAATGGGAATTTTTATGTGACATAATTAAATTAGTTTAGGAAAAATTATAAATAGATTATTATTTTTTTAAAGTAAAAATTATCTGGAAATAGCATAAATAATAATATAACCGTACTGAAAACCGACTCTGGTGAATTGGTTGAACAAACTAAGGCGTACAAGATAATTGTATTGAAGGAACTCGGCAAATTAGCCCCGTAACTTAGGGATAAGGGGTAGCGTTTAATAGACGCTGGCACTAAAGAGAGAGAAGCGACTGTTTAATAAAAACACAAGCCTCTGCAAATTCGAGAGAAGATGTATAGGGGCTGACACCTGCCCGGTGCTGATAAATGAAGTGGCGATGTTGAGGCATTAAAATTAAATTCCAGTAAACGGCGGCTGTAATTCTGACGGTCCAAAGGTAGCGAAATTCCTTGTCGGGTAAGTTCCGACCTGCATGAGTGGTGTAACGACTTCTCTACTGTCTCCAATACAAGCTTGGTGAAATTGAAATATCCGTGCAGATGCGGATTACTTATAGTTAGACGGAAAGACCCCGTGCACCTTTACTATGATTTTAGGTTGTAAATTTTTTTTATTTTGTGTAGTAATAGGTGGGAGTAATTCAATAGAATTACGCTAATGAAAGACCACCCTTAATTTTTCGATTTACTAATTTTTTTAAAAGAAACCCTATAAGAGGTAGTTTGACTGGGGCGGTCGCCTCCTAAAAAGTAACGGAGGTGTACAAAGGTAAACTCAAATAAATTTTTTTATTTTAGAATTTAATGGTATATGTTTACTTAACTGTAAGACTAACAGGTCGCGCAGAGATGTACGCTAATTAGCATATGTCGGTCATAATGATCCGGTGTTTCTGCGTGGAAAGAACATCGCTCAACGGATAAAAGGTACGCCGGGGATAACAGGCTGATGGTTTCTGAGAGTCCATATCGACGAGACCGTTTGGCACCTCGATGTCGGCTCATCACATCCCGGGGCTGAAGCAGGTCCCAAGGGTTCGGCTGTTCGCCGATTAAAGTGGTACGTGAGCTGGGTTTAGAACGTCGTGAGACAGTTTGGTCCCTATCTGCTATAAGTGTTGAAAATTGAATGGCTTAAATTCTAGTACGAGAGGACCGAATTTAGTAAACCTCTGATATGTCGGTTGTTGGTGAATCTCCTGCATTGCCGAATGGTTACGTTTATAAAAAATAATTGCTGAAAGCATATAAGCAAGAAATTTACCATAAAAAAAATTTTCTATAATCGTAAAAAAACATTACGTGATAGGCTTTAAAAATGGACGATTCGTAAGAGTTGGAGTTTAAAAGTACTAATAAAATAAATAATTTAAATTTAAATATTTGGGGTAAAATGGAGCAATTGGTAGCTTATCAGGCTCATAATCTGGTGGTTGTAGGTTCGAATCCTGCTTTTACTTTAGATAAACAAACTTTCTATATTTTATAACGTGAACTCAGTTCTGAACTCAACGGTTATTATAGTTAGTAAAACTCTTCAAATACTGAAAATACGGGAATCGGGGGAATATTTGTTAAAAAAAATAAAGCTAGTGTTATCTAAAATATATAAAATAAGGTATTTTAGTTTCTTTTGCGAAACTTTGACTGAGTATTAAAACTGGTATTAAGTAAAATTGCAACTTTTATAGTGGGAGTTCAAGTCTCTCCTCAGTCTAGAACTAATCTTAGTAAGAAAAAATTACGTTTATTCAAAAATTTATTTAGGATAAAAATACTTCTTTTTATTAATAATTTTTTGATTAATCTATTAGATTTAGGCATAACTATGTTAACCCTTTTATTTAGAAAAAAATGTATTAATAATTATAACTATTATTGTAATCTATGCTTTGATATTTAAAAAATTTTATCATTTTAGTTAATAATTTAAATCTCTTATATATTTTTATAAAATGTTGTTATTTCTAGGGAATAATTCATTTCAACAAAAAAGTATTATTCAATATATGCTTTTAATAAGTATTTTAATTAAAAGTGCCCTCTTTTATGATAAAAACATGAGCTAACGTTTTATTATATTTTAATCAACATAGAACCTTAATATTTAGCTGTATAAAAAACTACCAGCAGGGTGTGTTAATAAATTCATTACTTTTTAAATAGATAAAATTAACATTTAATTGTTCTAATTTTTAATAATTTTACATGTTAATATTTTTTAATTTTATTATTTCAGTTGGTGATCTTAATAAGAATTTTATCCTTTTACGTTTTTTTTATAAAGTGTTATTATTCTAGGGGTAGTTTTAACAAAAAAAGTGTTGTTAGGTATATGTTTCTAATAAAAACTTTAATTTTAGTGTTTTCTATTATAATATAGATATAAATTAAGGTTTCGTTATAGTTTAATTATCATAGAAGTTTAATAGCCCTAAAAATTACCAGCAGGATACGTTAATAAATTTTTTGTTTTTAAAATAATTAAGAATCAACGCTCAATTCTTCCGATTTTTAATAATTTTACATGTTAACATTTTTTAATTTTATTATTTTAGCCGGTGATTTTGATAAATATTTTATTCTTTTATGTTTTTTTTATAAAGTGTTATTATTTCAGGGGTAGTTTTAACAAAAAAAGTGTTCTTTAGTAGATGTCCTTAATAAAAATTTTGATTTTAGTGTTTATTATTATTATATAGATATAAGTTAAGGTTTTGTTATATTTAAGTTAACACAAAAGTTTAATAGTCTCAAAATTACCAGCAGGATACGTTAATAAATTTTTTGGCTTCTTTAAATAATCAAAAATCAACATTTAATTCTCCTAATTTCTAATAATTTCGTATGTTAATATCCTTAAATTTGATTATTCTAGTTAATGATTTTAAGAAATACTCTATTCTTCTTTTTTTCTATAAAACGTTATCATTTTAAGGGGCAGATTGTTTTAATAAGAAAAGTGTTATTTAATATATGTTTTTAATAAATATTTTAATTTTTTACGCTTTTTTTATAAAATGTTATGGGTAGCCTGTTTTAATTAAAAAATAGTTATTTAATATATGTTTTTAATAAAGATTTCAATTTTTTACGTTTCCTCTATAAAACGTTATTATTCTAGGGGACAGCTTGTCTTAACCAAAAAAATGTCATTTAGTATATGTTTTTAATAAGGATTTTAATTTTTTACGTTTTTTCTATAAAATGTTACTATTCTAGGGGGTAGCCTGTTTTAACCAAAAAAGTGTTCTTTAGTATATATTTTTGATAAGGATTCCAATTCTTTACGTTTTTTTATAAAATGTCATCATTCCAGGCGGTAGCCTGTTTTTACAGAAAAAGTGCTATTTAGTATATGTTTTTAACAAAGACCTTAACTTTTTACGTTTTTCTCTATAAAATGTTATCATTCCTGGTAGTAGGCTTGTTTTAACCAAAAAAGTGCTATTTAGTATATGTTTTTAATAAATACTTTAATTTTTTATGTTTTTTCTATAAAATGTTATTATTTTAGGGCCGGGCAGTCTATTTTAACAAACAAAGTGCTCTTTATTATATATTTTTGATAAAGATTTTAATTTTTTACGTTTCCTTTATAAAATGTTATTATTCCAGGGGGCAGCTTGTTTTAACCAAAAAAGTGTCATTTAGTATATGTTTTTAATAAGGATTTTAATTTTTACGTTTTTTCTATAAAATGTTATTATTCTAGGGGGTAGCCTGTTTTAACCAAAAAAGTGTTCTTTAGTATATGTTTTTAATAAGGATTCCAATTCTTTACGTTTTTTTATAAAATGTCATCATTCCAGTTGGTAGCCCGTTCTAACAGAAAAAGTGCTATTTAGTATATGTTTTTAATAAAGACTTTAACTTTTTACGTTTTTTTCTATAAAATGTCATCATTCTTGGTAGTAGGCTTGTTTTAACCAAAAAGTACTATTTAGTATACGTTTTTAATAAATACTTCAATTTTTTATGTTTTTTTCTATAAAATGTTATTATTCCAGGGCCGGGCAGTCTATTTTAACAAACAAAGTGCTTTTTATTATATATTTTTAATAAAGATTTTAATTTTTTACGTTTGCTCTATAAAATGTTATTGTTCCAGGGGGTAGCTTGTTTTAACCAAAAAAGTGTCATTTAGTATATGTTTTTAATAAGGATTTTAATTTTTTACGTTTTTTCTATAAAATGTTATTATTCTAAGGGGTAGCTTGTTTTAACCAAAAAAGTGTTTTTTAGTATATGTTTTTAATAAGGATTCCAATTCTTTAGGTTTTTTTATAAAATGTCATCATTCCAGGCGGTAGCCTGTTTTAATAGAAAAAGTGCTATTTAGTATATGTTTTTAATAAAGACTTTAACTTTTTACGTTTTCCTCTATAAAATGTTATCATTCCTGGTAGTAGGCTTGTTTTAACCAAAAAAGTGTTATTTAGTATATGTTTTTAATAAAGACTTTAATTTTTTATGTTTTCTCTATAAAATGTTATTATTCCAGGGCGGGTCAGTCTATTTTAACAAACAAAGTGCTCTTTATTATATATTTTTAATAAAGATTTTAATTTTAGTGTTTATTATTATAATGTAGATATAAACTAACGTTTTATTATATTTAAACCAACATAGAAATTTAATACTCCGCCTCCTAAAATTACCAACAGGGTGTATTAATAAATTATTTAATTATTATTAATAGGTAAAACTAACATTTAATTCTTTCAACTTTTAACAACTTTATATGTTAATATCCTTTAATTAGATTATTTTAGTCGGTGATTTTAACAAGTATTTTATTTCTTACGCTTTTTCTCAACGTTATTATTTTTGGTGGTAGTTTGTTTTAACAAAAAAAGTATCTTTTAGCACATGTTTGAAATAAAGACTTTTACTCTTTTTTGTTTTTTAGTTTATTTTAATATAGATCAACGTTTCTTTTATTTAAATCAATATATTACTGTAATTACATTAAAAGAGGCCATTTCTTAAATTTAAATAAAAATGCTAACAGAATTATGTGTTAAATATTTTTATTATGATGCTTTTAGGTGGAATCGAACCACCAACATATAGAGTTTTAATTTTCTAATGCTCTACCATTGAGCTATTAAAGCTTTTGAATTTTAGATAAAGATGTTCAAAAAATTAATGATTTTTAGCGGAATAAATCTTTGATTCTTTGAACATTTTTAGTTTCAATAATAAATTTACTAGGACAGATTATAGGGATTGAACCTATATTGCAGTTTTATTAGATAAAATATCTAATAAAGTTAATTATTTAATTTAAATTTAGATTAATTTATTTATTTATAATTAAATCTCTAAATTTGAAAAGATGGTATTACTAGTTTTTTGTTTGTTAGAGTAGTTAACCATGTTTAATGAATACTTTGAATAACTATTAGTTAGATAGTAATCACTTACAGTTGGTTTAAACGGATAAGTTGAGTATAATCCAATATTTTTGTTTTTAGCAATTAATAATTGTAGAAATTTAGGGGTTAAATTATCGAATAAAGTAGGATTTTTAATAATTTCATCCATATATTCTAAAGCTTTTAATTTGTTTCCTTTTTTAGTAAAAACATTGATATTATTTGCTTTTGCGATAATTTTCGTAAATTCCAATAAAGAACTTAGATAAGCCGAATTATTTTCAATCATTTTAACTGCTTTTTGTGGTCGTTTTTCTAAATTCATAAATAAACCTTCTGATTCTAGATAACTTAAAACAGGTAAAATATAGTCACATTTAGTAGCTATTTGAGACCCATGGGTATTTAGCCAAATAGTTTCCAAAGATGTTCTTCTTAATACCTGCCTCGCTTTTAAACTATCTTGTAACGAAAAAAAACTTATTAAACCACGCTTCTGTAGTAAATTTCTATTGGTTAAGTTCTTGATATTTAAAAAATTGATGGATTCACTATTTACTTTTTTATTAATAACTAGTAAAGTATTATTAGAATTGTAACGAGTTAAATGTGATGTTACATTTAACTGACTTAACTCAAAACGTTGAAAAAAAGCTTCACCGATTAAAAAAATAGGTTGTGATTTCAAAAAGATAGTTTTAGAAAAATTTTTATCTTTTCCTTCAATGATATTTAGAATTATTGTAGATGTAACGTTAATAAATTTGGTTGGAAAAATAGAATCCATACGTTGGCCTAAGCTTAACGCTTGAATTCTTTTACTTTTAGCTTTAATTCGCAATTTTATATTTATAACCGCACATTCCATTCTAATATTAGAGGCTAACAGTACATAGCAACTACTATTTGAATTTTCTATTTCACTAACTTTAGCATTCAACGTATTATAAAAATTAGTTCTTTTAAAAGAATTTGAAATATTGTATACTTTTATTTGAGTTTGACGTGCTGCTTCTATTTTTTTAAGAAGTCGCAATGTATTCATATCAGTTTCTTCACTTACGATAAAAACTGCTTTTGAATTACTCTCTAATTTCGCAACATTCTTTATGATAGTATTCGGGTTTATAGATGAAGAGATTTCACCCTCTTTTTTATAGCCAGAAGAAATTCTATAACGTTGTAAAGCATCAATATAAAACCGTGCTTTATTTGAAATCCATTGTCCATTAATTAAAGGATTATTTTTCGGCAGTACACTTATAATTTGTAATTCTTTTAAATTAACATAAATATTACTCCCTAATCCATCAGTTAAGTCTATGGTTTCAATTGAACGAAGTTCCCAAGGACGTGCTTTAAAAGCATAAGGTTTAGCAGTTAAAGCACCTACTGGGCATAAATCTATAACATTTCCCGAAACTTCTGAACTATCTTCTAAATAATTAATATAACCACCAATCTCTGTATATCTTCCTCGGTTTAAGGTCCCCAAAAAAGTTTTTCCTGTAATTTCAGAAGCAAACCTAACACAACGAGTACAATGAATACAACGTGTCATTATAGTTTTAATACAAGGATCTATAATTTTATTTTCAACACCTCTTTTAGCAAAAATATGACGGGTTAAAACACCTCCAAAAACTTTACTTTGATCCTGTAAATCGCACTCACCAGCTTGATCACATATAGGACAGTCTAAAGGATGGTTTATTAGAAGTGATTCCAAAATATTTTCACGCGTTTTCAAAACTTTTACAGTGTTTGAAAATATTTGCATATTAGCCAACACTGGTTGAGCACAAGATGCAACAAGTTTTAATGCAGAATCGGTTTCAACTAAACAAATACGACAATTTCCAGCAATGGATAATGCTTCATGATAACAAAAACGTGGTACTCTTAATCCCAAAAATGAAAGAGCTTCTAAAACAGAAATATCTTTTTTAATATAAAATGCAATATTATTTACGAAAATTCTTATCATGGTTTTTTAATTTTTAGATTTATTATTTTTTAGCGATTATATAATTTTAAAATAAAGCTTTTGCTATATTAAAAAAAGAAATTAAAGCAAAAACAGTAATTAAAACATAAACGTAAGATACTTGTTTACTTGCTTTAAAACCTTCAACCAATAGTTCTTGTGTAATGGTATACATTTTTAACATATTAGTTACTGCAGGTTTGTAAGATATAAAGCTAATATTTGATTTATTATTATCTTCTTTTACAATTTTAACATTTTTAATTGTTTCATAATATTCAATAGTAGGCAATAAAACTGTTAAAAATAACATATAAAAAATAGTAGCTACTAGCCCTAAATTAATATATGGATCTTCTACCGGTTTTTGACCTAACCATCCTAATAAAACAAAATCACCTGCTAAAAACCAAAATGCATACTTATAGATATAACGAAAATATCCGTTTCTAATTGTAGAATTGGTAACAAAAGGTAATAACAACAATAAAACAATAGAACCACCCATCGCTAGTACCCCTCCAAGTTTATCTGGAATTGAACGTAAAATTGCGTAAAAAGGTAAAAAATACCATTCTGGAACAATATGGGTTGGTGTAACCATTGGGTTTGCAGGGATATAATTATCTGGGTGACCTAAAGTACCATGATAATAAATCACAAAAAAAAATAAAAAAAATACTAAATAAAAAAAAGCTAATAAATCTTTTACATAAAAATAAGGATAAAAAGTAGTAACATTTACTGCTTTATTTAATCCAAGAGGATTATTAGATCCAGCTTTATGTAATAAACTTAAATGAATAATAGTTGCGCCTGCAATTGCGAAGGGCATCAAATAGTGTAAACTAAAAAATCTGTTTAAAGTAGCATTATCTACAGCGAATCCTCCCCAAAGCCATTCTACAATAGAAGCTCCTACACCAGGAATTGCTGAAAATAAATTGGTAATTACGGTAGCACCCCAAAAACTCATTTGCCCCCATGGTAAAACGTAGCCCATGAAAGCTGTAGCCATCATTAAAAAGAAAATTAGAATACCGCTGCACCAAAGACCTTCTCTTGGGTACATGTAAGAACCATAATATAATCCACGAAAGATATGACTATATACAGTAATAAAAAAAAAAGAAGCCCCATTCGCATGAGTGTAACGAAGTAACCAACCATAATTAACGTCTCGCATAATATGCTCAACACTATAAAATGCATGGTGAATCTCTGGAATATAATGCATTGCTAAAAAAATACCTGTTAATATTTGAATAACTAAACAAATACCTGCTGTCGCACCGAAACTCCACATATAGCTTAAATTACTTGGAGTTGGATAACTTACAATGTGTGAATCTAAAAAAGAGGCAAGATAATTAGCATTCCAACGTGCTATTTTAGAAGAAGTTAAATTTTTTCCTTGTTTCATATTTTGGTTATTAATATTTTGTTAGATAGTCTACAACTGACTCTGATAAAATTAACATAACAATAAGGTTTAAAATAAAGACGATTTTAGTAAAAAAAAACTAAAACCTACTACAAAAAGTAAAATACTTAATAATCCTAATATAAAAAAATTTACATAATGATAAATGTATCCACTTTGTATATCTTTAACAAACATTGTTACGTTATATAAAATATCTGTGATAGATGTTGGACCAAATATTTCAATGAATCCACGATCTAAATTTTTATACGCAAAAAAATAACTAAACATTAGTAATGGTTGTCCTACTAATTCATTATATAATCTATCAAAATACCATTTTTTTATCAAAAAATTATAAATAGATTTAAACACTGTAGTAGTTTTTAAAGTATAAAACATTTTATTTAAAATACTACAACAAATAATTGCTATAATCACACCAAAACAGACAAATAATAAAGGTAAACCTTTATAAAAATCTATAAATTCGATGTCATACAAAAAATAATTTTGAGGTATGATAAAAATAACATTATTCCAATAATCTGTACCAAAACCAGTAAAAAAGTCCATAGACATAAATCCAGCAAAAATACTGAATACAGTTAGAAAAAATAATGGTATGAACAGAGCAAAATGTCCTTCATGAATATTTAATAAAACTACTCTATAAGTTTTAGTTTTTGTTAAAAAAACTAAAAGAAGCAATCTAGTCGAATAAAAAGCTGTACACATGGCACCAAATAATCCTAACCAAAATATATACACTCCGGCAGTATTATAATGCGCATATGCATTTTCCAAAATCACATCTTTTGAATAAAATCCAGATAAAAATGGAAATCCAATTAAAGCTAAAGAACCAATTAAAGTAATCCCATAAGCGAAAGGAAGTAAATTTTTAAATCCACCCATTTTACGGATATCTTGCTCGTCAGCAATTGCATGAATAATAGATCCAGCACCCAAAAAAAGTAACGCTTTGAAAAACGCATGATTTGATAAATGAAAAAAACCTACTTGATAATTTGAAAGACCACAAGCAAATACCATATAACCTAATTGACTACATGTTGAATATGCAATAATACGTTTTATATCATTCTGAAACAAACCAGTTGTTGCTGCAAAAACAGCTGTAACGGCCCCCACAATTGAAATAAAAAATAAGATATTTGGTGAGTGTTCAAATAAAAAAGATCCTCTTATCAATAAAAAAACTCCGGCTGTAACCATTGTTGCAGCATGAATTAATGCCGATACCGGTGTAGGACCTTCCATAGCATCGGGTAACCAAGTATGTAATCCTAGTTGAGCAGATTTTCCAACTGCACCAATAAATAGACTAAAACAAATCAAATCGATACAATTTATAGAAGTAGTTTCATTTAATAATAAACTATGTCCGGTTAAGCAAGCACTTTCACTAAAAATTATATCATAATCCAAACTATTAAATATATAATATAAGATAAACATCGCAAATAGTAAAAAGAAATCTCCCACTCTATTAAATAAAATTGCCTTAATAGCAGCTTTATTCGCTTGAATTCTTGTATACCAAAAATTAATTAGTAAAAATGAACAAAGACCTACACCTTCCCAACCAATAAACATAATTAAAAAGTTATTAGCAGTTACAAGAAAAAGCATAAATAAAGTAAAAAGAGATAGATAAGAAACAAAACGTGGTAAATGTGGATCTAAACTCATATAATCTGACGAATAAACGTGGACGAAGAAAGAGATAAAAGTTACTACAATTAACATAGAACTTGTAACGTTATCGAAACAAAAATTCCAAAAAATAGTAGTTTTATCTAAAATAATCCAATCCCCAAGTATTAGCTTATATGTTTTATTAAAGAAAAAAGTATTTAAAAAAACCATTTCTGAAAATAAAGTAGCAAGATAAACGCACCATATTGTAACAATACAGCAACCTTTACCACCAAGTTTATGACCAAAAAGTTGACATGTAATAAATCCAAGAAATAAAATAACTAGTAAACTTAATAACATTTAAAGAATTCTAAAATTTTTAATTATTTAAACCAATTTTTTTAAACATAAAAACGTACCTTTTAAAAACTCAATTAATTCTAAAAATTAAACGTTCCACATATATAGAAACATTTTTAATTCTTCCGTTGAATTGATTTTATTATTAAAATTTTTAAATACGATATTTAATTTTAATTTTAATTTTTGTAACTCTGCTCGTTCAAAAATTGTATTCAGAATATCTTTATATTCTGCGATTCGCAATGCTTGAACATCCAATCGAAAATTTAAGGTATTCGAGTTGGAATTATTTAAACTTATTTTTTTATCTAATTTAGTTAGACTTTGAATACTATTATTATCTCGATCATTTTCATTAAATAATAAAGATATTAATTGATATTTTTCTATTAAATTATTATAAGTGTTTAAGTAAGCATAATGAAAATTATTATTACTGCCTCTTATTACGTTATTATCTTTAAAATGATTACAATTAATGTAAGGCATTTTTAAATTTATAAAATAAAAAGCTAAAAAACATTTTAACAGTAATTTATTCTGATTATCCTCTTCAGTTGTTTCCATACTTGGCAACATATTAGTGGGTAACTCAAAAACAATTTTATCTACTGCTGGAGTTTCATTAATTGATTTTAAATAATATTTGTAATTTAAATCGCAATTATTTAAATATTTTAAGTAATTAAGTGAATTGTATTTAGATGAAATCATAATTAATTAAATAAAATTTTGTACTACAATGTTCAAACTTACTAATTTCATAAATTTGAATAAAACATTAGGGTAAATTCCTACCCAAATTACAAAAATGGCCAGTGGTAAAAGAATCAAAAATTCATTTACTGTTAAGTCTAAAAACTTACGAACTCCTACTAATTTTAAATTTCCAAAACTTATTCTATTATAAAGCCATAATGAATAACTTCCACAAAGTATTACTCCTAATGCACTTAAAAAACATAAAAATGCACTACTTTCAAAAATTCCATTTAATAAAAGAAATTCTCCTATAAAACTACTTGAAAGAGGCATAGCAATGTTTGCAAAAGTGAAAAAGAAAAAAAAGAACACGTATAAAGGCATCATATGAACTAAACCGCTATAATAGTGTAATAAACGTGAATGATATCTATTGTAAAGAATACCAATTAAGAAAAATAAAGCCGCGGAAACAAAACCATGACTTAAACTTTGTAATAATGCACCAGAAATACCTACGTATGTAAAACTACATAAACCTAATAAAACTAAATTCATGTGTGCTACTGATGAATATGCAATTATCCTTTTTAAATCCGTTTGACGTATAGCTACGAAAGAACCATAAATAGCCCCTAAAATACTTAATAAAGCAATTAATGGTAAGAAATAAAAAGATGCGTCCACAAAAAATACTAGACTAAAACGAATAAATCCATAAACACCTAATTTTAAAAGAATACCAGCTAAAATTACTGAACCTACAGTAGGAGCTTCAACATGAGCCTCCGGCAACCAAATGTGAAATGGAAATAGAGGTATTTTAAATGCAAAAGATAGAAAAAAAGCTACCCATAAATAGATTTGTTCTTGATAAGTCAGAGACACAATTTCTAGATATTCTAAGCCAGTTACACCTATTACAAAATATAAGTATAGAATTCCTAATAAAAAAAATAATGACCCAAATAAAGTATAAAACATTAATAGATAAGCTGCTCTTATTTTCCGTTCACGAGAACCAAATAATCCAACTAATAAAAACATTGGAATTAAAATTGCTTCAAAAAAAACGTAAAAAAATAATAAATCTAATGTTAAAAATGCGGCTACTAGACACAATAATAACATTGTCAGAATACCATCATAATTTTCAATTTTATAAATAGGCCAAACAAAAATAAAAGATACAAAAATTAATAAACAACTTAAAAAAATGAACAATAACGAAATACCATCTACTCCAATAGAATAAGATAGATTTAAAAAATTACTATCAATTTTATAAATCATAACATATTGATATGAATAATTGTTCATTCGAAACAATTGTAACATAGCAAATATTATTAACATAAATGTACTAAAACGAAAAAAACTAACACAGTCTAAATGATGTTTACGAAAGTTAAAAATCGAGCAAACTACTTCGAAAATAAATAAAAACAGAAAAGAATAAGTTAATAACATAATTACTAATATTTATGAATAAAATATCTTAAAAATATTTTATCGATCAATTTCTCCAAACACAATATCCTGTGTACCAATAATTGTAACAACATCTGCAATCATGTGACCACGAGCCATGTCTTCTAGTGCTTGAAGATGTCCAAAACCAGGCGCTTTAATCTTACACCTATAAGGCATTTCAGTATTATTTGATAATAAATAAACACCAAATTCTCCTTTAGGAGCTTCAGTTGCGGTATAAGTTTCGCCGGTTGGTATTCTTAAGTTTTCAGTAAAATATTTAAAATGGTGAATTACACCTTCCATCGAAGTTTTAGCTTCTAAACGTGAAGGGGCTAAGTTTTTATGGTAATATTTTACTGGTCCAGTTTGAAGCATATCAATTGCTTGTTTAATGATCACTACTGACTCACGCATTTCCTCAACACGAAGTATATAACGGTCATAACAATCACCATTACTACCTACTGGAACATTAAACTCCATTTCAGAATAAACTTCATAAGGTTGTGTTTTACGTAAATCCCAAGGGATTCCAGAACCACGTAACATTACACCACTAAAACCCCATTCAATGGCTTTTTTGTAGTCGACGATACCAATATTAACTAAACGTTCTTTCCAAATTCTATTTGTAGTTAACATTTCTTCAATTTCATTTAATCGTGAAACAAATTTTGTAATAAAAAAATAAACATCATCTAAAAATTTTAATGGAATATCTGAACTAATACCACCCGGTCGAATATATGCTGCATGCATTCTTGCACCTGATACTCGTTCATAAAATTCCATTAATTTTTCACGCTCTTCAAACGCCCACAAGAAAGGAGTCATAGCCCCTACATCCATTGCATGGCAACCAACGGCCAATAAATGATTTAAAATTCTAGTTAATTCTAAGAATAGTACACGAATTACCTGTGCTCTTTTTGGAATTTTAGAATTAAATAGTCTTTCAATAGCAAGAGAAAAAGTATGCTCCTGCGCCATCATTGAAACATAATCTAAACGATCGAAATACGGAAGTGCTTGTAAATAAGTTTTATGTTCAATCAACTTTTCCGTACCTCGGTGCAATAAACCAATGTGCGGATCGGCAGTCTTAACTACTTCACCATCTAATTCTAAGACTAACCTTAAAACCCCATGAGCTGCTGGATGTTGTGGCCCAAAATTTACTGTAAAATTTTTTAACTCATTAGTTAATTCTCTTTTTTTTAACATATTTTTAATCTAAATTTTTAAACTAATATATATATTGTTATGTATTACCAAGGTGTATCAAATGAAAATACCCTGTATTCTTGACTTAATTCAATAGATTCAATAAGAATACGCTTTTGAATATTATCATAAAAAACCTCTACGTAACCATAAACAGGAAAATCTTTTCGCATAGGATGCCCTTCGAAACCATAATCAGTTAAAAGACGACGTAGATCTGGATGATTCGAAAAAAAAATTCCGTACATATCCCAAATTTCACGTTCCCACCAATTTGCACATTTAAAAATACTAACGATAGACGGAACTGTATCTAATTCAGTTACGAAAACTTTAAGACGCACTCGTGCATTGTAGACTAAACTTAATAATTCATAAGTAACATTAAATCTGTATTTATTATTATAGAAATCTACTCCAGACACAGCCGTAAGCAAAGAAAACTGATATAAAATACTTTTTTTTAATGTTATTAAAGAAATTAACAGGTTTTTTACTCTAATTAATAAAGAAGTTTCGTAATTAAATTTTTGAAATAATACTATAGGTAGTATTTTATTTAAAATTAATGTTGATTTAATATTCATATATTATTATCTTTTAAAAAATAAAAGGGTGTTCAAATTATTAAAAAGTACTTATAATATGTAGATAGCAAAATATTGACATAATAGATATAAGAACGATGGATTAATAAATAAAGCAATAAGTAGAAAAATACCTAAAGAACTTATTAGATAATCAATTTCATCTAGATACATTTTAGAATGAATTACTTGAAGGCTTGTAAAATCTGATTTTACGAATTTAGATTTTACTTCCATGAATATAATGGTAATTACGTTAATATAATACCATATAATAATACATGACAACATAACTAATGTCATATTCACGAACCATTTGCTATTTTCTGTTAAAGCAATAAATACAAAAACTTTAGATAAAAAACCACTAAATGGTGGAATTCCAGCCATTGATGCAAGAATAATCAAAAGAACAAAAGACCAGCCTTTATTATATTTAACATAATTGGATAAAGTAGATATATATAAAGACGAAACTTCTTTTAAATAAAAATTTGCTGTATTAGAACGAAAACAATTAAACAAAGAAACGAAACTCCAAAGAGCTATAGAAGCGATTAAGTAAATAACAATAAAAAAGTATACTCCTGCATAACTATCATAATTTATTATAGATAATAAAATGATAGCGTAACCTAATTGACTAATCGAACTATAAGCGATAAAACGTTTTAATCGTTTTTGGCGGTTTGCGAAGAAAATACCGAATAAAATAGAAAGTAAACCTAAAAATATAAATAAATAAGTAAAATCGATAAAAATATAATAAGTAACCGCCATCCAACGCATTAAAACAGTTAACAGAATCAATTTTGGTACTGTTGATAGAATAATGGTAGAACTTACGGGTGCCCCTTCGTAAACGTCTGGTGCCCATACATGAAATGGAGCGATAGTTAATTTAAAAAATAACATACTTGTTATTAAAAGGACACTAACCACTACTAAGGTGTGTAAAGAATAGTTAGTTAGAGGAACTGATAATAATAATTCTAAAGTATGATAATTTAAAGAACCAAAAATTCCGTATAATAAAGAGCAACCTAATAAAAATATCCCTGAAAACACTGAACCTGAAATAAAATATTTTAATCCAGCTTCAGTTGAAAACGCAGATAGTCTTTTAAAATTTGCTAAAACATAAAAGATTAATGACTGCATTTCTACAAGCAAATAAACTAATATTAAATCATTAGCATTTATTAAAAGTAGAAAAACTAAAATTGCTAATAAGTACAAATCAAAGAATTCAAAAAAATTTAATTTATCACTAATAAAATGACGCCAAGAAGGTATAAGGATAAATAAAGTTAAAACCAATACTAACACCTTTAAAGCGATCAATCCAGAATTATTAATGATCAAATAATTTGAAAAAGTACCCTCAATTTTAACTTTATAAGCTAATAGAATACAGCAACTAATGATAAAAAAGCACTGAGAAATATGCTCCTTATCTATTACCGGAAAATTAGTTTTATTATGTTTTACTAAAAAAATATTAAAAACTAAGTGACCTAAAATACAAAGAGACAAAAAAATCTCTGGAAGAAAAGATTTTAAAATAATAGTGTCCATATATAGTGTTATGTAAAAAGTAACTGATTTACCTTTTACGGGACTTGAACCCGCGTTTTTGCCGTGAAAGGGCAATGTCCTAACC
>Ga0115007_10001167_pt1 | contig 17015 bp, 10 predicted proteins | sample ArcOceMetagenome_2_FD_87166 | JGI IMG/M metagenome (GOLD analysis project Ga0115007, IMG submission 87166) | Marine eukaryotic phytoplankton communities from Arctic Ocean - Arctic Ocean ARC135M Metagenome | ecosystem: Environmental > Aquatic > Marine > Oceanic | place: Arctic Ocean | collected... | reverse complement strand
TCACGCACCATCGATGCTTTGTGGATCAGTACCGAGACCAAGAACCACGTTGTACAATCGAACATGGTGGACGAACGGAAGATCAAAAGTTTGGACAACTTGGACCGTCGTGTTTTTACGACCTTTTACCGTTTGATGGTCACCAACGAAACCAACGCATCCCTGGGCACTGTCTTGTCCAAACACCATGTCATTGATGCCCCCACACTTTTGGACCTCTGCGTGTTGTACGGCCGCAAACACCACAACCATGTTCGTACCATTGTGGCGGGTGCGGTGAAAGTCAACCCGCACTACCTGGCCTCGTTCACCCAGGCTTGGGCGTACACGACGAAAAAATTAGTGGGTTCGGCAGCCCTCGTCAACACGGAAGCACTCAAAGCAACGGGCAACGGGCAAGGAAAAAGAACAACCAAGGCCACTGCGGCACTGCGACGAAAAATGCGGGACGTGTTGAAATTTGTGTTGGACATGTTGGACACTGCATTGAGTGTGGTGGACACGTGCCCCGACATTTTTCGAACATCGTGCGAACAACCGTTGGAACTGTTGCGTGCCATTGCCACTTATTTGGACGAGACATTGAGGCAGTTGGAACAAATCTTTGCGAGTTTGGCCGACGGCGGTGCGTGGGACGTGGACACCAACGCCATTCATGTCGTGCGGTCGTTGTCGTTGCGGTTGTCGCATTCCATCTTGAACCAGTGCCTGTTGAATCCTTTGGAAACCCACTATCGAAGAGAAACCAGCCACGCGACGAAATCCAACCACGTGGACACAGCAGAGGAGGAGGACGAAGAATTGCAATTGTTGGGCACCGGCGAAACTAAAAACAACAACAACAACAATGCTTCCCTGACGACCGCCAATACATCTTTGTGGGCGGTGTTGAATGAATTGTGTTCGTCGACCACGTCGATGACTGCACTGAGAATATTGTTGCAAACGCATTACAACATCGGTACGTGGCGAAAAACAACCACGGGTTGCCTTTTGGTACTTGAATGCCTCCAACGGTGCCTGACTTGTTGTTGTTTTTTGTTTTTTTGTTTTTTGTTTTTTATTTTTTTGTTTTCCCCATCAACCCCAGCCGGTCGAGTGCAACGATTGATTGATGCCCGCGTTTTGGACCACGAAGCGTTCCAATCGTTTGCGGCGGTCATTTTTGAAGATGCCCCCATCCCGATGGAAATCATGGAGGACGAATTCAATCAAGAAAGTGACATCGACATTGTGCTTCGTGAATCCAAACACAAAGCGGACGCAAGAATCACCAAGACAAGAGGGAACGCGAAACATCAAAAGAAAGATAAAAAAGGATACGTGGAAAACGATTGGATGCGAGAGGAGGATGAAATGTACAAGGGTATGGGTGGTGGTGGTGGCAGTGGTGGTAGTGGACGTCGTATTGTGGACAAACAATTGCGTAAGTGGTACAACAGTGTTGGTACAATGTGTTGGTACAATGTGTTGGTACAGTGCTGGCACAGTTGTTGTGGTGTTGACGGCATACACACTGAATTGTGTTCTTTCTTCTTGTTTCAATTGAATACAGGTGAAGCCATGTTGGCAATTATGAGCAAGTACGACGACGACGACGACGTGGACGATACATTGGATTCCATGACCAGTTCTTTGCGCATGAGAAGTGACATCAGTGCTTACAGCGACGAGGAGGAGGAGCAAGACGGGGCGGAGGAAGACATTGAAATATTGGAAGTCAGTGTAGTGAATGGGGTTCGTACTGGTGTGGTACGAAATGCCGAAGGAAAAAAAGTACAAGTACTGATGCCCAACATGAATCGTTCGGCCAAAATTTCCGCCAATTCAAGAGGACGGGGAAGAAAAAGAGGTGGTGGTGGTGGTGTGGACACTCGCAAATGTTTCAATTGTGGTGAATCGGGGCATTTAAGCAATGAATGCCCGAAACCAAGAATGACGGGGTCGGAATTGGGAAAGATTAAAAAAGCCAAAAAGGAACAAAAAGGCAAAGGAGAAGCTGGTGGCGGAGGTGGCAAGAAGACCAACAAAAGCAAAGGGGTGAGTGGTGGTGGTTCCGGCAATGCAAAAGGCACGAAAGCATCCAACGAAAGGCAGAGAAAAAGGAACGAGAAGAACAAAAGCAGTAGGGCGAACCACAATCGAAAAAAGGGTGCGTTAAAAAAGGCGGGAAAGGGAATGTAAAACAGAGATAGATTCTAGTTCATGTATTCATGTTTCATGTATGTACAAAAATGTTGGTTTTTGGAGGTTTAAGGTTGCGTGGGGTTGTCGTGGAAAAAAAAATACCGGGTAATACTGTGTACACCCGGGTACATGTAGTTGAAAGTTGAAAGTTGAAAATGGCAGAGTGTGCAAGGCGCGACGATCAACGACAAAATGACTGTACCCGAGCACCTGGGTAAACCAGTACAACACTACTTCTAACACCGCGCATTTACATAATCTTCGTGTGTTTTGTAATTTGTAAAATTGTTACCCGGGTACGAATTGTTACTTGTGTATTACTTGGTACTGGTACTACCCGGTGCACCGGGTAATTTGGAGTAATTTGGAATGAATGGATATTTATTTTTACAGATTTTTTTTACAGTTTGTATTTGAAAGTGCTGTCAAATCTTGTTGGGTTGGGTTGTTCTGTGCTTGGAACATTTGTAAACAGCCAGACCATTAACAACAACCTTTTTTTTTATCCTTTTTGCTGCCTTTTGACAAATCAGCTTTGTTCCCCCCTCGGTCACTCCCACTGCCACCGCCGTTTTCCGAGGGTAAACCGGAGACCACATCTTTTGTGATGTGCAAAAAAGCCTCTTGTACATTGATGTTGTCCTTGGCACTGGTCTCCATGAAAGGAATTTTGTACTCTTCCGCTAATTTTTTGCCTTCCGCTTCGGTGACTTTGCGTTCCGCAACCATATCACATTTGTTACCAATAAGGATTTTGCACACGTGTTGTCCATCGTTGACTTGAATGATTTGGTCCATCCAATTGGACACGTTATCAAACGTTTTTTTAACCGTAATGTCGTAGACCAACAAGATGCCTTGGCACCCACGAAAGTACGAGGTGGTAATGGTACGAAAACGTTCTTGCCCGGCCGTGTCCCAGATCAATAATTTATATTTGGAACCATCGATATCCACTTCTTTAATTTTATAATCAATACCAATGGTCGTGATAAAATTAGGATTGAAGGAATCGCGCGCGAACTGCGAAATCAAACAAGTCTTGCCGACAGCCGAATCACCTATCGTCAACAGTTTAATATTTTTAGCGGTTTGTTTGCCGGAACGGGACATTGATATTTTTTTAAAGAGGGGTTTAATAGGTTTAATAGGTTATCCGTAAATAATAATATTTATTGAATGGATGGTAAGGTTACTAAAAGCAAGAATCCGGGGCTGTTGTATCAATGAACCAGTACGAGGTAAGGACGTCGAATTAAGGAAAAGGGAGTTCTGGTCTGAAAAAAGAAGGGACACGGAGAGGCGGTTCACAAATCTTTTCTTTGCGTTGGCTGTGTGGAGTGTTCCAGGTGAGTGTCCCACAACTTGTCGACACAAGCCCTCTCTAACCCACCATTGATTTAGAAAATAGCCCCAGGATAAAAAAACAACCCTTACCAGATGTCCTCTTTTCTGGCCGCCACCGCCGCGCAGGAAGAGAAATCCGCCGAAGACACGACTAAAAAGAACAAGAAGCAACAGAAACAAACCGCCGACCCGAAATTTCGATGTCGTTTTTATGAAAAACCAATGCCGGAATACGAAGAGATTGTCATGGTTCAAGTCAACCAAATTGCTGAAATGGGTGCGTACGTGTCATTGTTGGAGTACGACGGCATTGAAGGTATGATTTTGTTGTCGGAATTGTCCCGTCGGCGTATTCGTAGTATCAACAAATTGATTCGAGTGGGTAAAAGTGAATGTGTGTCCGTGCTGCGTGTGGATCGCGACAAAGGGTACATTGATTTATCCAAGAGACGAGTCTCCCCGGAACAATTAAAAGCCACCACTGAAAGATACAACAAAGGCAAAGTGGTGCATGCTATCATGAGAACGGTGGCTGAAAAATTAGACCTTCCTTTAATCGATTTAAATCGAATGATTACTTGGCCCTTGGCTCGTTCCAAAATGTTTCCTCATCCACGCGACGCTTTCGTCATGGCAATTCAAGACCCAGACACCATTTTTGAGGAATTGAAAAGAATATCCAAAGAATATTTAGGACAATTGGAAGAGCGTTTGGCCAATTTAAGAAAAAAAGAAGCCGCTGGGGAAGACGAAGTGTTGGATGCTGGGCATCACCGTGGTGGTAAAGACGAGGAAGAGGAGGAGGAGGAAGAAATGACGGCGGAAGACATGGAAGCATCCATTGTTTGTTTGACCAAAGGTACGTTTTGTGGTGGTTTCGATTGTTTCGATTGACGGGTGGTGGGTGTTTTGTGTGTGTGCTGGCTGCCATGCACTGATGTTTTATTTCTTTTTTGTACTTTTTTGAACGTTTCACCCAGGCGTCAATGGATTGCCCGAAGATGTCAAAGCCATGTTGATTGCGAATATCAAACGTCGATTGACACCGCAACCCATCAAGATTCGTGCCGACGTGGATGTCTCTTGTTACAGTTACCAAGGCATTGATGCGGTAAAAAACGCGTTGCGCGAAGCTAAAAAATTTGGTTCCGCTGATTTTCCAATGACCATTTCCTTGATTGCACCTCCCCAATACACCATTCAAACCACTTCGTTGGAAAAAAAAGAAGGTATTGATCGTTGCAACAAAGCCGTCGAAGCCGTCCGGGCCTCCATTTTGGCAGCCGGTGGACGATTGGCCGTAAAAATGGAAGCGAAAGCAACCACATCAAGAGATGAAGAAGAATTGGCCAGACATTTAGCAACAATGGCCGCAGAAAACAATGAAGTGGACGGTGACGAAGATTAAGTGTGGTGGTGGTGTGGTATCTGAGAGTTGTGTAGTGTAGGTACCCGGGGGTACTCGAGGAAAATAATGGAAAACTTGTTTTTGATATTTTTCGACAATAATATTATTTAACACGAGATATAAAACTAGGCAAGAACAAGATTCTATTGTATTCATGTGTACATTTAATTTATTGTTGAGCTCTTTGTGTTTACCCCATCACCTTCTTGGTACTACCGACGAAGGTAAGGGTGGAGGAGGAACTCGAACAAAACTAGCATTGCTGTCGTTGCTCTCGTTGCTCTCGTTGCTGTCGTTGCTCGACGCTTGACTCAAAGGTGAATCAGGTCGATCAAGTTGAAACGATTGATGGGGCGACAAAGCATTGAAATCAAGGTTGTTGCCGCCAATGATTCCTTTGGCAAGTGGTGATCTTTGTCGCACTACTTTATTGAATGTATCATCTCCAATGGTCGTCGCAAGTGCACGTGCCACCGAAGGATTTCCCATGACCATGTCCAATGCATTTTTTTCAAGTTGAAGGTTCAGTTCACACTGGTATTTGATTGAGAACAAAAAAAGAAAACAAAGGAATCAGAAACAAACAAGAGGTACGGCAGCGTCAGTTCGAGAATTTTCCTGTATACTTACATTGGCGTTGTCTGTACGCAGACGATCGACTTTTCTTAACAATTTCGAATTTTGATCTTTTAATTGTATCAACAAATTGTCTTTTTCCACGTCCTCTTTTCTTTTTTCATCGTAATTGACATCGATGTTGTTCTCTGTCAATTGTTTGTTTGCCTGCACTAATTGTTTTTGTAAATTTCCAATTTTTCGTTCTAATATTCTGATCAAAGTCGCTTTATGATCTTGGTGTTCTTCTTTTTCAATTTCCAAATCATCCTTTCCTTTTTCCAGTGCACCACCCAATCTATCGATGACCTCTTCGAGTTCTTGGGTTCTAGATTTATAATCCGCAGCTTCTTTTGAAGCTTGTTTTTCTCTGGCAGTCATGACCGCTAGTTGTTGTGTTAATTCCAACAGGTGTTGTTCGTTGTGGTTGACCGTGCTCAATGATGATCTTCTTAAGTTTCTTTCTCTTGCTGCATCGTTGCGATTTCTTTCGTTTTGAGTTTGCACTTTTAACAAATCTTGGTCTTTTTCACTGATCATTTTTGTACGTACTTGGAGTTGTTCTTCTAATTTTTTAATTCGGTCTTGATACAAACGATTGTTGTTGGCTGCAGTCTTGGTTTTCTTCTCCAGTTCTTGTTGAAGTGTGATAATTTGTTCGTGCTCGTCCTGTCTGGTTGGTGACAGCAATTTGTCTCTTAACTCGGTGTTTTCCATGGACAACAATCTGAAATCCTCTACTTTTTTGTCAAGGACTTTGTCCAATTGTTCGATGGTTGCGATGTGTTCTTTTTGATTTTTTAACAATAATGTTATGTATCCTTTTTGATCTTGGGTCACTTTGATGTATGCTTTCTCTTGTTCTGTGTCGTTTCTTTTTTTATGCAACAATTTCATTGCGTCTGGTGCATCAGCACCGCTTTGTCTAATAATTTGTGACAATCGGACAGCGTAACATATTTCAACAAATTGACATTCATAATTTGCAGCAACCCCTTGAACTAATTCATCAATGTCAATGGATCCACCTTGGTCGATGTCTAATTTTGCAAATAAACTCATCGCGCTTGGGTGTTGAAATTTTGGCCCAAGACGTTCGCCGATAACACGAAGTGCTGTCATGAACTCAACGACTGATATCTCACCGGAATTATCGGCGTCCACCGTGTCAAAAAAGGCTTTGCACACAGATGTTAATTCTTCTTTTTTTTGAACGAAATCATGGGGTTGAAATAGTATATCCTGAAAACTCTTGACTATTGTTTTATCCGAAGCAACGACGGTCTTTTTCATTGCGTTCATCAATGAATTTACACCGGAAGCTGCAGCTTTGAAGCGGTGATTCGGATCTTTGCGACCCAAATCCATGACGAGTGTGTATAGGTCTGTGTTGAGCGGTATTGTTGAACCAATGAGGTGGTGTGGTTGGGTGTGGGTACGGGGGTGTAGTAGGAGTTGCACAAAAGGATTGGGTGCAGTGAGTGGTACTCGGCTCGGGTGGTGTATTAGTATGAGTTGTGATTGTTGGTTTTGTTTTTTGTTTTTTTGTGGCGCGTTTTGGCGTTGCTTGCTGAAATGAAAAACATCCAAGTTGAGTGAAAAACAGAAATACACAAATTCTCAGAGGCCTACAGGTAAAATTATACACTTTATGCATGCCTCTACCTTTGTAGTACTAGTAAATCACACCACTCAATGTTCGCTCCAGTCTTGTGCTTGATTGCTCTGAAACCATTTCCAAACATGCCCTTTTTTTAAAACAAGAATTTGTCTTGTCGTGACAACTGAATCTCCTGCGTTTTCAAGTGTGCAAATGGGTGGATACAATTGTTCAGCCAACAATCGTTTCACAGCACCTTTAAAAATGCCTTGGCCAACCAGTATTTTCACATCAGGTACACGAATGTTTCCAGCCGTCCATTGGTCACGAATGTGCAACAATCTATCCACGACTTTCACAATTGCAACACCTCGTTGTGGGCTGTTCGTTAAATCAATTGTGCCAATGTCGGACAAAGAGATGTTGTGTTCTTCCACCAATCGAATCAATGCGTGTTTGTTGGTGCCAGCCGCATGGATTTTGGACATTTCAATGGCACGATCTGTACACATCAATGTCAAATCATCTGGGTTCAATGCCGTAAGCATTTTTAATTGTTCGTCGTCCAAAATAACGTTATCGTTCGTTTCCCCCAACGCATTGTTCTCTTTGAGCCAAGTTCGGTACCAATGCAATGCTCGCATCATGACCAAACGTAACTGCTCCTTCTCTGCACTTTGATTGACAAAATGCTCAATCACTTGAAGATAAAGTTGTGGTGTTGTCAAACCTTGTTGGTGCAATAGAAGTAACAAATGTTCCGCAGCAAGTTCACCTTTTGTTCCAAGTTGAAGGAACTGATGTATTTGTGTTTCTCTTTGGCTGTGGACGGGATCTGTGTTCATTGTTGTTGGGTGGGTGTCCGCTACTCTTTGCGTTTCTTGCGTTGTTTCTTGCGTTGTTTCTTGCCTGTCTTGCCTGTCTTGCATTTGAGAAAATTTGGGGCAGCTCAATGTACCTTCAACCATCAATCGTTCCCCGTAAATCTGAAGTGTACTTGCATTGGGTTGAACGTGGGCCTCCACCATTGTTTTCTCAATCATGTTCAACATCTGCGCACTGTTGTGGCAAAACAAAAGCATGGCGTTAAAATGGTCTGCATGGGCAACGTTCTGTGCCATTAGATTGTGGAACAATGCCCATGCCTCCCTTGTTGCAGTGTCACCACCTTGCTTCCAATACTCGGTCAATTTACGGGTGCGCCGGTCGTTCAGTTCAGAGGGTGTGAGATCCAATGTGTTGAGCAATGTTCGATTCGACCACTTGTTGTGTTGGACATTCATCGCTTTCACTTCCACTTGGACCACTTGTTGTGCGACTTTGTACTTGCCTTCCATCATCAATCTTGCCACATACAACAGGTACGATTGCACATCCGGTGCTACGTTGGCTTGTTTCATGGTTGTATGAATAAAAGTGCGCATCTGGTCACTGTTTTGCTCCCCCAACATAACGTTGCAATGCACACGTTTGATCAGCTTTCGTTCAACAAGTGTGTGAAACAATTCCCACGCAGCATTCGTGGCCATTTCTTTGTTGCCCTTGCCGTTGCCCATTTTGAAATCGTTTTTTAATTTGGTCGCACGTCGTTTGCTCAACATGTTTGGGTTTTCATTCAGAGCCAATGCATCGTGGGTGTGTTGATTTGGTGCGACCTTCATTCTGGGCAGTTCAACCTCGACAAATTCTTTGGCTTTTTGGGGCTTGCCTTCTATCATGAGGGCAAGCACGTAGGTGTTCAGTGTTCCGATCGTTGGTGTGATTTGAGTGGTTTTGAGGGTTGCATCGAGGAGACGTTTCATTTGAGTGCTGTTCAAAAAATTCTTGTTGGGACTAAGTAGTATTTTAAGGTAATGCCCATGGGCTTGGTTTGTTTCAATCTGGTCGTGAAACATACACAATGCTTGCTCGATGAGATCTTGATCTACTTTTTGTTTGAGGATCTTTTTTGTGGTGTTGTTCTGTTGTTTTCGGTTCGATGTGGTCGTTGTGGCGGTGGGCAGTGGGGTGGTTGAAAAATGAAAGTGTTGACCAGTTGGGTGGTCAGGTGGGGTGGGACAACAAGGAATGGGTGACATTGGTGACCATTGTTGTCGACTCGTGGCAGAATAAGAAGGGCATCTTTTCTTGAGCGACCTGATGCGAGTGGCAAACCTCATGGCGGGGTCGATGGTGTTTACTGGAGCATCGTTGTGCTAGACTCTAGCTACTGTACTGTTTGTAGTAATCATGATTAGGCGAGGACACTTTTGTCTTTAAGGAGCGATAAGTTTTGGAGTGCGAACCACGGTAGGGTGGAGGGTGGTGGGGGTAATAGGGGAGGATCAGGGGGTGGTGGTCTGGCCTGAAATTTTTTGCAGAGCACCATCACAAAAGCCTCCATAAATGTACAGCGCATATAAAGGATGATAGTACAGACTAAAACATTGTTTGGTGCCAAAACTTCGTTGCGGTTGGGTTCGTATGTATATTCTCCGTTTGCCGATCCAATTTTATATGTTTTGGAGTACTAGAAGACATTTAAACATCCATATTGGACCAAAATCTCACTTTGGCTCAAACACTCCTGTCGCAATTTTCTCCTTAGCAAAAAGGTGCAAGGTGATCTAAGTAGGGTTTTTTTTGACATTTTGAACATTGACATGTCACCTTTTGAGGACACAATCGTGTGTACATTTCCTATTATTGGTCTTTCTTCCTTTCCACCCCTCCCTCTCCTGTCTGCCTTTGTTTCCTTCTTCCTGCCGCCGCCGCCTCCTCTTTCAACCGTGTTGCGGTCGCTTCCCCCAAACTACTCACCATGTTTGACAAACGCCCACCTTCCTTCGCCAACAATTCACTGGGTGACCCCATTTCCTTGATCGTACCGGCACCCATCACAATCATTTTGTCGCAATGGATCACAGTATTCAAACGATGGGCAATCGTCAACATTGTTATACCTTGAAATTCTTCACGTATCACCCGTTGCATGTTTGCGTCCGTTTGGTTGTCAATGTTGGCCGTGGGTTCGTCCATGATGATCACCCGAGGCACGTGGTCAAACAGCAACAATCGTGCCAACGCCAACAACTGTTGTTGCCCCGCACTCAACTCCGACGCTTGGCTGTGGATGTTGTGCAACCCAACTTTTTTCATGCAGGCTTCGACGTCTTCCACAGAATGGTGGCCAAAGGGATCAATGTTGTGCCCAATGGTGCCGGGCGACAGCAACAACGGTGTTTGTGGAATGATGGCCAAAGCACGGCGCGCGGTTTGCAACCCAATGTCCCCCAAATCAATGCCGTCCAACCGAACAGAACCGGTCATCAAAGGCCGGTCCACAATGCGAAACAACCCGACAATCAACGAAGATTTCCCAGCCCCTGTTCTGCCCACAATCCCCACCGTTTCACCGTCCTCGACTTGGAAAGACACGTCGTTCAACACATTGGGCAAATCTTGTCGGTATTTTAAAGACAATTGGTCAAACGACAGTGTGCCTTTGGTGGGGTAGACCGAACGCAAGGGATCGTTGGGCAACACCCAAGTTCTTTCTTGGGGCAAATCGCCCGTGATGAAATCCAAAACTCGTTCGACGGAAGTGACACCGTTAAACAACAACATGGTTAAAATGCTGTACAACCCTAAAAAATAAGGCAACACAAAAGAGTAATTCAATGCCACACCGATGAGAGCAATGTTGTCGAAACGATCCCGTTGAATGTACACCAGTACCGCCGCCGCCACACTAAACCCAAACGCAATGGCATTCGTCAACATGACCCCGGCTTGGACACTGGAATTGCTGAAATGCGTAAACCTTAAATAGACTTGCATGTTTTCTTGTTCTTTTTGAATGAAATACTCTTCGACTGTGGTAGGGGTCAGTAATTGTACACAAGAGCATGGCACAACAAGAACAAGAACAAGAACAAACAAATGTAGGAGAACAAATACCCTCCAACCACCACCACACACCACCACACACCACCACACACCACCACACACCACCACACACCACCACACCACTCACATTCCATTGCATGTATCAATGCTCGGCCTGTAATGGTTTCGGCCAACGTGGTTATCACCGGTGAAAGAGCCAAATTCGCTTCACGTTTGGCTTCTCGATTCGTGCGGTCCACTGCCACCACACCACAACCATACACCATCAAACCAACGATAAAAATGGCAATCATTTCGGGCAGAACAAAACAAATGGTCACCAACAAACCCAGGAGTAAAAAAGTAAATTGAAACATGTCGTCCATGATGTAAGCAAACATTTTGTCCATCATGGCCATGTCGCCAGAAAACCTTGACATGATTCGCCCACTGGGTGTTTTTTGAAACCAACTGGAGGGAGCGTGGAGCAACCGATCAATGCAGTCGTGGTGGACCGCTCTTGAAGCACGGTTCGTCGCGCAGTTGTTCCACATGGACATTGACCACACGGCGATGGATTGGCCCAAAGAAAGACCCACGTAAACACTGCCGTATTCCACCGTCGTCAAATACACTTCGGTGCTGTTGTGGTTCTTGGGCCGTACCCATTCCGCCAACCATAAATCAGTCGCAGCCATTTGTCCATAGGCCAACACACCAATGATGCAGGCCCCTGAAATCCACCACCACCCACCGGCCGCGGCCAAGTAATATTGAATTGCCTCCCCACTCAGGGATCCTTTTCTTCGTTGGTCGTCGTCGACCAGTTTGCCTTTGGTTTGGAGTTGGGAGGTGGTGAGATTGTTGTTGTTGTCGTCGTCGTCTATACCACCGTCGTCTATACCACCGTCGTCTATACCACCGTCGTCTATACCACCGTCGTCTATACCACCGTCATTGATACTGCTGTCGTCTATACCGCCGTCATTGTTGCTACCCGTTGCAGCACTGGGGTGGCTCGGTGTTGTTTCCTCCATTTCTTCTTTTGGTTTGGTGCCTACTTTTTCTGCATCTTCGTTGGTGTTCCTTTTAGTGTCCACCATCACATCACTCACTGTCAACAACACTGGAATGGGTGTCAATGCCGCAGTCAATTGTTTTCTTTGCGAAGAGGCTACCACCGGTGATTCGATGTCGTCTAAACTTTCACCACCGGTCACGGACACCATTGCTTGAAACAATGCGTTTCTGGCCATCAAGACGTCAAACGTCCCTTGGTCATGCACAGTGCCATCGACCAGAAACACAATGTGGTCGAACGATGGTAAAAAAGACAATTGATTCAATGCAACCACGGTGGTGGTGGGGCGAGTAGTGGTTTCTGACGGTGGCCCATTTCCTTTTCTTCTTTTCAAACACAAGTTGGCAAAGATTTTACTGGCGACTTTTCCATCCACCGCCGCCAAAGCATCGTCCACTACCAACAATTCAGGGTTGCCGTACACACTGCGTGCAATCGCCAACCGTTGCTTTTGCCCACCACTCAACGTCATGCCTCGTTCCCCAATTTCCGTCTCCAACCCACCGGGCAACAATTTTAAATCTTCCTTGAAATCAGACGCCACCAAGGCTTGGTCCAACCGTTCTTTGTTGTGTTCACGGCCCATCATGATGTTTTCCAGCACCGTCCCCGACAACACAAATGGTTTTTGTGGCACGTACCCCACGTCGGTTGTGGCACGTACCGTCCCCGACAACACTTTCACTTCACCCAGCAAAGAAGACAACAGGGTTGATTTGCCACACCCCACTCGCCCCACAATGGCGACCAATTGTCCTTTTTGAATCGTCACGTTGATGTTGGACAATGTAAAATGTTGGGGCGATGATGGGGCGGCAGCACCCGTGTTTGTTTTCTCTTTTTTGGTGACCGTGTTTGAAACATCGTTTTCACTGCCTTCTGCACGGCCTTCGCCACTGCCCCCTCCACTGCCGCCTCCACTGCCGCCTCCACCGCCCCCCCAAGCACAGGATGCATTGTCAAAACACACCGCCACGTTTTGATCCAAGGGTGTGGAACATTTTTCATGTTCGTCCAAACATAAAAACCCAGTGATTCGATTGAAACTCACCGCGATCGTTTTCAATTGAATTAAATTCAATGGTATCGTGATCAAAGGCATTCGCAAAGCATTGAACGTCGCCAAGGACGCAAAAATGATGTTGGGTGTCAAAGGATAGCCGTTCAAACCCATGAATGTAAAAGTTGCGCACGCAGCCAACACCGGTGATACACGGCCAATGGTGACACTGGTCACCGTGAGCAATCGAATCCGGTACAACCATTTGCATTCAATGTCCCTTTTTTCATCGATCAACTTCAAGTATTGCTCTTCCCACGTCAAGTATTTCAAAGGCACGATGGATTCCACAATTTCACGCATGACTGTCAATCGTGCATCCCCGGCCGCCATTTCGCTGGCCGCCATTCGTCCACCGCATTGGGCAAACACCCGGTTCAAAGACAACGACAACACCATCGTCAACATGCCAATGATGGAAGGGGTTCCCAACAGAAAGATCAAAGTACCCGTACCGGCAATGATGCCCACCACGCATTGTGGGAAATTGGCGATCCAATTGAACTGTGCGACGGTATCAAGACTGTCTTTGGCGACCAATGCTACTTCTGAAGTCGCCGCCCGATTGGTTTGGTCCACCCCTTCATTGCTGCCGGTGCCGGTGCTCTTGTGGTGGTCGGAATTCTGTTCCGGTGCAAGTCGTCTGATGCGAGCACTTTTTCGATGAATCAAAGGTATCAACCACGACAAGATTTGTGCCCCGAATTCCGTCGCCAACGTATTTCCGGCCAATACTTTAAACCATCCTTCCAGCAAGACAACGATTCCAAACACAACCAAGAGAGTGGCCACACTGTTGACCGAAGATTGTGATTCCGGCAGAAAAGCAAGGATTAAATAGTTCAACAGCAACGGTCTTGCACTGGTGTTTAAAAACCCTTGCACGGAACCAAAACAGACCCCACGCCCAAAAGTGTTGCCGTGCAGTGCAAAGATCATGGACAACACGGAGGGTTGCTTTTTCTTTCTTTCCATCTCCCATTTGTCAAAGGCAGCAGGGCATGTGCTTGAGGACAACAATGGAATTGGGAGCCGTGGCATGTCTTGTTGTGCCAAGGAATTGGCACAACCTTTGCGGATGAAGGGCCATGGCCAACACAGGCAAAGCCGTGAACAGAGGTGGGAGGGGGTACGTCCAAGGGGGGGTGCTTGGCGGGTGCTGGTCATAATTTGCTTTTGGAAATAACAAGAACTCAGCTATCGGTGCTATCGGTGCTTGACCGGTTCAATGGTTTGGTCCATAGATGGGAAGGGAGAGTTTGGTTGTGTCGTTGGTACGTTGCCACGGGTGTTTGGGTTGTGTTTTGGGAAGCGCGGCACCGAAGCGATGGTGAAGGTGAGAATTGGAAATGGGAATAAATGGACAAAAAGCAAATGCAAATTTTAGTTGTGCGTGGCTTCAATCACCGTGCCATGTCCCCCTGCAAATGAAGTAAGTTAAAATGTAATTCATTTACCGCATCGTCTTCTTCTTCAACAAATACGTGTGTGAATGTACCGCCGGCGTTGATGTTGCGGTGGAACCAAACCAACCACTCCGTCGTGGCTGTGACAAAATGGTCACTACTAGTTCGAATTGGTTTTTCAGGTCCTCAACCTTTTCTTTGATTTGCCCCCTTCACTCGATCGAGTAAAATTCGCATCTTGGCTTGGTTTTAACCCAAAGATTTATCCAACATCACATGACATCTCTCGCCGAAACAAAAACAACCCTGATGCACGACACCATCGCGGTCGTCGATTTTGGTGGCCAGTACGCTCATCTCATTGCGACTAAAATCCGTCAAGCCAACGTGAAAGCAGAAATATTGCTGCCGGAGGACGATATCTCCAAATTCGCGGGTTTTAAAGGCATTGTCTTGTCAGGAGGGGCAGCTTTGATCTCCTCGGGCGAGTCGGGTGCGGAGGACGGTGGCCGTGCGACCGACGCCATTTTAGATTTGGGCGTGCCCGTTCTTGGCATTTGCTTTGGCCATCAAACCATTGCATCAAGGTATGGTGGTGAAGTCACCCACGGCGGCAACGTGGAATGGGGGTTTTCAACTTTGCATTTGACCAAAGCAGCACAAGAACATCCTTTGTTTGAAGGATTGGAACCCATGCAAACGGTGTGGATGTCGCACTTTGACACGGTCACTTCGTTGGGCGATGGTTTCGTCGAACTGGGGTATACACAAACAACCGTCAACAAAGAAGAAGAAGGAACAAAGACCACCGCCACCTCAAACCCAGAGAAAAGAGGACCCAACGCCGCCATTGCCAACGACGCACTGCAAAGGTATGGGTTTCAATTTCATGTGGAAGTCGATTCCACGGTCAATGGTGAAAGAATGTTAAAGAATTTTGTGTGCAACATTTGTGGGTGCCAACAAACATGGAAAGTGGACGATCACTACTTGGAAACAACGTTGGATGAAATCAGAAAAGAAGTGAATGGAAGAGGTGTGTTTTTATTGGCGTCGGGTGGTGTCGATTCGACGGTAGCCGCGAAATTGTTTCAATTGGCGTTGCCAAAGGTAAGTGAAGGGGGTAGTACAGGGCGGTGGTCCACGTGTGGTCGTGTGGGTCTTTGGGGGGGTGGGGGAAGAAGAAAGAAAACGACTGATGGTGTGTGGTTGGTTTCTTTTTTCTTTTTCCGGTTCACACAGGGTAAATTAAAATTGTTGCACATTGATAATGGTATGATGCGAAAAGATGAATCGGCCGAAGGTAAGCAGAGGTTGCGAGGTTGGTGTTGTGACAGTTTGTGTGGGCCTTCCACTGATGTGTTTGTTCTTTTTGTTTTGTTTGTCTTTGTTTTGTCTTTGTTTTGTCTTTGTTTGTGTTCTTTTGTGTTCTTTTGTGTTCTTTGTGTTCTTTGTCTTCGTTTGTCTTCTTATGTCTTCGTTACACCACTCGGCAACAGTCGTCACTTATTTCGAACAATTGGGACTCAGTGATGCATTGACGTTTGTGGACGCGACGGATGATTTTTTAAAAGCATTGGAGGGTGAAGTGGAACCGGAAAAAAAAAGAAACATCATTGGCAACGAATTCATTGCCGTGTACGAACGAGAAGCAGCACGAATGAACATTGAAGGTTATGTGTTGGGGCAAGGTACCATTTACCCCGATACCATTGAAAGTGGTGGTGCGAAACACGCCAAAGTGATCAAGACCCACCACAACCGAGTCCCATTGATTGAACAAATGATTGCCGAAGGCCGTGTCAGTGAACCCTTGAAAGAATTGTACAAGACGGAAGTCCGAGCATTGGCGCGCCAACTCGGTGTGCCCGTGCCTTTGTTGTCGCGCCACCCGTTTCCAGGACCGGGTCTTGGTGTACGTTTGTTGTGTTCCAAAGGGGGTGATGTGTCGCCCGACGTGGCGAAAGAAATGACGGCGGCGTTGGCGAATTTCCCCACTTTGTCGGGTATTGCGTTGCCAATCAAATCCGTGGGCGTGAAAGCCGACGTGAGAAGTTACGAACATCCCGTGTTGTTGAGTTCGAGCGATGAAAACATTGCGTTTGAAGGTAAGGGAGAGGCCGTGGTGTGTGGTGGTGGTGGTGGTGTGTTCTTGGTGTGTTCTTGGTCGTTTCGTTGCAGTCATGGGTGGTGGTGGTGGTGGTGGCGGTAGTGGTGTTGGTGTCTTCTTTTTAGTCGTTTCATTGCACTCATGGATTTTTCTCTTTCCTTTCTCTTTCCCTTTCTCTTCCCCTCCCACCCACCCCCCCGTCTTTTTTTTGTGCCACCACCTTCCAACCCATCGCATTCAGATTTGTTGGAAGCCACTCGAATCATATTGCGGGATGTGCCACATGTCAATCGTGTCGTGTACAATTTAAGCGGCACCGCCGCCCCAACATCGT
>Ga0115007_10001165_pt1 | contig 17031 bp, 14 predicted proteins | sample ArcOceMetagenome_2_FD_87166 | JGI IMG/M metagenome (GOLD analysis project Ga0115007, IMG submission 87166) | Marine eukaryotic phytoplankton communities from Arctic Ocean - Arctic Ocean ARC135M Metagenome | ecosystem: Environmental > Aquatic > Marine > Oceanic | place: Arctic Ocean | collected... | reverse complement strand
GACGTCTTGTTCGTGGTGTTCGTCGTGGTGTTCACGTAGGATTTGGTTTTCTTCTTGGAGTGATTGAACCAAGACGTCTTGTTCGTCGTGGTGTTCGTCGTGGTGTTCGTCGTGGTGTTCACGTAGGATTTGGTTTTCTTCTTGGAGTGATTGAACCAAGACGTCTTGTTCGTCGTGGTGTTCACGTAACGAGTGTAATTGTTGGTAATTACCACGAAGACGCTCCTCAAGAGATTTTATTTTACCAGGAACATCTCCTTCTCGAAACATAAACCATAACACGACAAATACAATAACAAAGACAGTGAAAATTAACCAATTGGGTTTTTTCCTACCAGTACGAGTATTAAACATACGATTATTGAATGACATCCTACAATTCAACCAATGATTAATACGTAAAATACTGATTTTTATGGGATTTGAAATACAAAAAAAATAGATTCATAGTATATAACAAGTTCACAAAACTACAAATGTCTGCCCTCAAAAACAACAAACACCAAATACAATCACCACCGGAACACCCGTGGAATTATATTTTCAACAATATTGACAGTCTAAATCCTATCCAAATCATGGAACAGGTCATTTTAATTGAACATCTGGATGTTCGAGGTATTATGGTACAAGATGAACAATGGACATTTGAAACTATCGCTTCCAAACTCATTAGGTCGAAAGCCGAAGTATTTTACACGCTATTTGGTCTTGCAATTACAGTTGTCACTGGAAAAATACACCCATATGTCATACAATATACAAACATGGAATGGGCCCATTTATTGTTACAAATTCGAATCGGAGGAGAGCCCATTTTTGTCTATGCATGTCAACAAAACATACAAATCCTAATACAATGGATGAATGAAATTATGAACAAGATTCAATATTTTAAACCATTATTACAACGAGATAAACAAGGAAATACACCCATACATTTCGCAGTTAAAAGGAGACAATGGAAATGGACCCAACGATTAATCGATAAAGGAGGTTATTCCTTTGAAAAAAACGAAGACGGTAAATCACCATTGATGTTAGCGGCACCTCATCACGAACACTTGGCCATGTTTAACAAAAACAACAAAGAATGGTTCGACGCACTTCATGATGCATTAATTGACGGTAAAAAACATGCAATGTGGTGCTATGCGTTGATTGTTGCTGGGGCAGATGTCAATCAACCGGAACTGTACAATAGTCCACTTGACTCGTTATTAGTGTTTGCAAAATGTGGAATAGACATGAATTTACCGACTTGTGAAACATTCAATTCCGAACAATATAGAATTATGTTTCTCTATGGGAAAATTCCAACGAATTGGAATAATGTTTTAAATGCATTTAGTGAAAATGATTGGGTCCGAATGCTACACGATATATCAATAAATTTTAACAATGTCAATATAACACAAGAATACAGAGATAATATTAAATCGAGAAAAGCTATTACTGATAGTACATTAAATTTACAATATAAATTAAGTCCAATTTGAAGTAAACCATTGTCTAAATTCGGGTCTTTTTGTTTTACCATCACTGTCGGATGATTTCGTTTCGCCACCTTCAGGTCTTTTTGTTTTACCATCACTGTCGGATGATTTCATTTCACCGCCTTCAGAGCTATCGTCTGGTCCTTCGTCAGAACTATCGTCAGAACTATCGTCAGAACTATCGTCGGAACTATCGTCAGAACTATCGTCACCACCATCCTCACCACCATCGTCAGAACTATCGTCAGAACTATCGTCAGAACTCTCGTCGGAACTATCGTCGGAACTCTCGTCACCACCATCCTCACCACCATCGTCAGAACTATCGTCAGAACTATCGTTGGAACTATCGTCAGAACTATCGTCAGAACTATCGCCAGACCCTTCATTGGGACTTAACGCTTCTTTAAGTGAACCGAACCATTCGGTTCCAGATGGTCCTTCGTCGGAACTATCGTCAGAACTATCGTCAGAACTATCGTCAGAACTATCGTCAGAACTATCGTCAGAACTATCGTCAGACCCTTCATTGGAACTTAACGCTTCTTTAAGTGAACCGAACCATTCGGTTCCAGATGGTCCTTCGTCAGAGCTATCGTCAGAACTATCGTCAGAACTATCGTCAGAACTATCGTCAGAGCTATTGTCAGAACTGTTGTCGGAACTATTGTCAGAACTATCGTCGGAACTATTGTCAGAACTGTCGTCGGAACTATTGTCAGAACTGTTGTCTTTATCCTTGACATGTTTGCCTTCATCCTTGTCTTTATCGTGTTTATCTTTGTCCTTATCCTTGTCCTTGTTGTGTTTGTCCTTGTCGTGTTTGTCTTTATCCTTGGCATCTTTGTCGTGTTTGCCTTCATCATTGTCCTTGTCATGTTTACCGTGTTTATCCTTGGCATCTTTGTCGTGTTTGCCTTCATCATTGTCCTTGTCATGTTTACCGTGTTTATCCTTGGCATCTTTGTCGTGTTTGTCCTTGGCATCTTTGTCGTGTTTGTCCTTGTCATTGTCCTTGTCATGTTTACCGTGTTTATCCTTGTCGTGGTTGTCGTGTTTGTCCTTGTCGTGGTTGTCGTGTTTGTCCTTGTCATGTTTACCGTGTTTATCCTTGTCGTGTTTACCATGTTTATCATCGGCGTGTTTGTCGTGTTTGTCATGTTTATCATCGGCGTGTTTGTCGTGTTTGTCATGTTTATCATCGGCGTGTTTATCCTTGGCGTGTTTATCCTTGTCGTGTTTACCATGTTTATCCTTGTCGTGTTTACCATGTTTACCATGTTTATCCTTGGCGTGTTTATCCTTGTCGTGTTTACCATGTTTATCCTTGTCGTGTTTACCATGTTTATCCTTGTCGTGTTTACCATGTTTATCCTTGGCATGTTTACCATGTTTATCCTTGGCGTGTTTATCCTTGGCGTGTTTACCATGTTTATCCTTGGCGTGTTTACCATGTTTATCCTTGGCATGTTTATCCTTGTGTTTGGCCTGTTTCCCTTTGTGTTTGGCCTGTTTCCCTTTGTGTTTGGCCTGTTTCCCTTTGTGTTTGGCGTGTTTTCCTTTATGTTTGGCGTGTTTCCCTTTGTGTTTGGCGTGTTTCTCATTGTGTTTGGCGTGTTTCTCCTTATGTTTGGCGTGTTTCTCACTCTTTTTCTTATGATGCTTCATTGATTTCTTATGATGCTTCGCTACTTTCTTATGGTGTTTCGCTGCCTTACCATGGTGTTTCGCTGCTTTCTTATGATTTTTTTTCTTTTTGTGATGTTTCGCTGCTTTCTTATGGTGTTTCGCCGCCTTTCCATGGTGTTTCGCTGCTTTCTTATGATTTTTTTTCTTTTTGTGGTGTTTTGCCGCTTTCTTATGATGTTTTGCCGCTTTCTTATGATGTTTTGCCGCTTTCTTATGATGTTTTGCCGCTTTCTTATGGTTTTTTTTCTTTTTGTAATGTTTTGCTTTCTTTTTATGTTTGTGAGCTTTCTTTTTATGTTTGTGAGCTTTCTTTTTGTGTTTGTGAGCTTTCTTTTTGTGTTTCTTTTTGTGTTTGTGAGGTTTCTTTTTCTTTTTCTTCTTCTTTTTCCTTCTCTTTTTCTTTTTGTGTTTCTTTTTCTTCTTCTTTTTCCTTCTCTTTTTCTTTTTGTGTTTCTTCTTTCTCCTTCTCTTCCCAGCTTCGGAATTTTCAAAATGTTCGTCCGTTTCAAAATGTTCGTCCGTTTCAAAATGTTCGTCCGTTTCAACGTCGTCATTTATCGACAATTCCGTTTCTTGTGGAAAATCCATATAAACATGTCGGTCATGTTTATATAGTGTCAAAATGTTTGTTCATTTTTACGATAATAATGGACAAAATTGTGATACATTTCGTCGTTGTCCGTATATAATTTTTAATCAAGTCGAATGTAACGAACAATTTCGACATGAACGTAATATTAACGAATCTGAGTTCGCAAACTTGATTCAAAATGAAAGCAAGTCTGTTCAAAGAGTTGCGTCTCTGTATCGTCATCATCATCATTATGACATATTGTCAGGAAACAAACTTGTATCTGGAGAGGGGTTGTTTGAACATGTTGAAAGAATGTGTCGTTCAACAAATGTGTCGGCATTTGTTTTCGATTGGGACAGAACATTACAACCATATGAATCAATGAGAACACAAACATTTACATTTACAAAAAATAAATATGGAAAACGAGATTTTTCCCGGGCACTTGCTATCTACCATGCTGGAGGCTTGGAACGTTTTCAAAAAATACGTCGTATGTTTACAATTATAAATAACTGTCATAAAAAAGTATGTATAGTTACGGGAAATCCTGCTATTTTAACTAAAGGTCGTGATATGTACAAACACATATTAGAAGAATGGGGAATTATACCTGTTTATCTCGCGTACGCTCATGACAAATATGCATTCATGGCACAGGACAAATTTTTACAGAGCGTGAGTGGACCCATGTTGCGTTATTAACCTAATGTAAGACACCCGGAGGCATTTTAGTCGATAGTTGGTGGCGTTTTCCAGATATTGTCATTCTTCGATTTACACGTTGTCTCAATTTGTGTTGGTCCATGTTTTTGAACAACTTTTCGTATACTTGTTCGTTATTAGTAAGATGTGGTTGTGGTGTAGTATTGCCTGTAAAACCCATTTTGTACAACAATATTATACAAAAACAAATAACAAGTATTATTATTTCGATGGGGTAAGTTTCTTGCATGGTGTACATTTAGTGATGAACATTTAATTACAAAAATAAATATGTGTAACATATACATTATAATGGTTACCAACAATCTCGACAAACTGCTATATATTTACCTTCTACGGCGATGGTTTCTTGTTCTGCAGATAGACGTTTTGTAAATGAAGCTGGACGCCCTGGGTGTGAACATGTTTGGCATAACGCTCGTGTATATGTAACATCGTCTGCCATGGGAATTAAATCTAATATTTCACCAAACTTTCGACGTTTGTAATCACTGACAAGGCCTGCCACGATGACATATTTTTTATGTTGTAACATTAATGTTATAGCAGGTATCAAATTGTTAAAAAACTGAGCCTCATCAATAGCAATAGCATCGTATTGTTTCACATGTAACATTAATATGTCGTCTGTTTTAACAGCTTGTATTGTCTTACCGTCGTGTGTTTGTACAAAATTGCCAGTTACGCGTGTATCGTTGATATGGTTCACAACCAAACAATGCATTCCAATTGATTGAAGTCTTCGAACACGTCGTATTAATTCTGTTGATTTTCCGGAGTACATTGAACCGGTGATGATGTGTAGTGCCATTTTATTAGATTCTCATTTTCTTTTTATACACGGTTTCATTATTTGTAAGTATGTCAGTTTTACCACACTCAAATCGACACAGTACACTTGAAGTGTCAATCGTCATAGTGGGTTATGGACATACAAAGGGAATGTCTGGTTCTATTATCATTTTTTAGTATTACATCCCTTGATTAGGACATTTTGCGCCTTACCAATTAGATATCCAGTATAACTAACTTTTGCTGAAACGGAGTACTTTTCGTTAAATATATGGTTAAGTTCCAATTCTTCTGGGAGACAGCAGTTTGTAGCCAGAGCTTTTGTAGTCAGACCGTCTTGCAACATTGCTCTACTTCTGAATTTAGCAATTTTACCGTCGGAACATATATAAAAACAACTGAGTGCCCCAATGCCAGCTGGGATGTGGACAGTCGACTCTGTGCCTTTTTTGAATAGTGTTGCGATAGTTATAGACTCTGTGGGTTCGGTCTCAACATTGATAGAGGGTATTGCTACTGATTGTGAAAATGACATGTTTTAATTAACTTATAGACTTTTATAGGTAATTTCTCTAATTCCTGATTAGAAAACGATTCCTTTTTCTGCATATTTTCTAATATAACCCATTATTTGTTTGGTGGTCTCGTTTGGATTGGCAAATTCCTTTAATATCGTTTCCATTGTCGTGTCTTCGTCTGCGCTTTGTGACTGTGACGCGTAATATGTCCCAATCACATTTCCAAGTAGAATAACTATAAACATCCATATATTGTTTCCAATGACAAAAACAATTCTCGCAATCCATACGAGTGTGGAGAGTGCTGTCCAAGCAACATTTGCACATATTAACGGCGTACGTTTGGTGTCGTTCGAATTTAATTGCAAAATTTCCCGAGACAATTGTGAATTTTTTAACCATATAAAATTAGCACTGATTTGTAGTCCAAATGCTATTACTAACATTGTTAAAAACCAGCCGGTACCCACAAAATCTATACCAATAATGTTAATGCGTGAAGCGCATGTAAAAGAATTTTCTGTACAATTAAACATTATCATAAACAAATCACCTATATACATTTTTTTTGTTTTATGTACAAAATATTACAGACACACCGGTGCTCGACATAGGGGACATGTCAAAGAACGCCTCAACCACTGATGGATACATCCGGTGTGATATGTATGTTGACAAGTCAATGAAACACCATAAGGACCTACATTTTCGTGACAAATCGTGCATAGTTCTGTAGAAATAACGTTTTCAGAAGACTCGGAATTACTTGGTATTACATAACGTTCAAAGACGTTGACATGGATTTTATATTCGATTTTTAAATGCCACAGAACAGGCCACAGAGATGAAACGTACTCTTGTATAAAACGTTTATATGGTGGTTTGGTTGTGTTTATTTCCATCCATTCATTCACCTTTAAACACAATGACTCTGTCGACATGTTGGGCGGGGCCCATACACTTAATTCTTCCATATATGTTTTTGTATACTGAACACTATATACTGGAATCTACCAACATTAGACACTATCAACGTATTTTTGTGTCAGTATTGTCAAATGTATACCATGTTTTATGTCCTCGGTCGAAAAAACACCATTATTTTGAATGACACAATTTGGTATGTATGAATAATGGAGATATTTCCCAAAATGGTCTTCTTCTCGACACCTTGATAGTTTAAATAATTGAGAGTGTTTTGGAATGAAACACAACGCAATCAAAGATTTCGAAATACGACACTTTTTTAGAATAGGTTGGAAACTCATATATTAGGATAGAATACATTTAAATAGACTATATATTTATCACACATTTATCACAAATATGAAAAGAAAACGTGAAACAACCGTTCGTCCGTCAAAAAGACAAAGAATCGAGACACGAGAGCTTGTCAACCATCTACGTGACGAGGAAGAAGATATGAATGCTAATACGCTCTTTAATGACTCTAAACTCGCAACTGATTTGGCGCACGAAGATGCAAAACTATCAATAAAACGTAAATTCAACACCCTTGACCTTGATTCGGTTGAAGAACCAAAGAGGCTGGCATTGGAACAACGATTGGAATACGAACAGGGACTCTATACTGACCGGATGTACAATTTGACACAAGAATTAGCTATCAAAAAACGTAAACTCAACATTAAAAGACAAGAAAGAACAATTTCACAAAATATTGATGAAAAAATTGAGGAATATTGTGACCTTGTTGAAAAGGGAATCTCGGAGACGACGTGGCATGAAATTGGTAAATTCAGATTCTTAACCAAACGTTTCCAGATATTACGACCAACATTTACCCCCGGACAACAAGAACGATATGAACAAAATCTTTGCAAATTGTCTGACAAAGGATGGTTTAGAATTCACAAAAATATTCACAAAAATATTGAATAGGGAGATATACTGAATAATAAATATATGTACTTCTTATATTTTACGACAAATGGACCTATAAAAGTCACTCTGTATAGTCTACATGTCTACAAGACCTACGTTTGAGTATAATGGTTATCCTGTACGAGCAGCCGGAATCTTGGTATATACATTGAAGAACCGCAAGATTCTCCGGTTATTCCGCAATATTGAGGGACGTTTTGAAGACATTGGTGGTAAAACTGACAATTGTGACAGAAATGAAGTTGAAACAGCCATTCGTGAATGCGTTGAGGAAACACATGGCAAATTATTTGACGCACGACATACCCCGCAAGAATGTGCAACTATTTTACGAGACCTTATAGCAACAAATTGTGAAACAGAATACAATAAGAAAAGTAAATATTTGTTGTTTAAATTGCACATACATCCCGGAATATTGTCCCAACCCATGGCACGTTTCGGATTGAAAGAAACAACCGACTGGGGCGAATTGGACCATTATTATCAATGGAAGACTGATAAACCTTGGAAAATACACCCAAGGTTGTTTAGAATGAACTTATAATTACGTAACTTTTCGAATACTTTCTTTAAGTATTATTTTTGGACTAATACCCATACTCATCAATTCTTGCATCATGAGTTTTCCAGCGTAGGGCATTTTGACGACATGGACATCAGATTTACCACAAGCTTGACAATGAACTGATTCAAATTCGTCTAATTGACTCGTAGTACCAATTAATCCACAATGTTCACAAATCGGTGCATCATAAGCATCTGAAGAAATCATCATTCTTTCGTGTAACACCGCAGATGCCCCATGAGCTACGCCACAGTCCCGTTCCATTTCGCCCCACCGTAAACCACCACCGTTGGCTCGTCCATCGACAGGTTGTCTGGTCAAACCAACAATCTTTCCTTTGGCACGGGCGTGAATCTTGTCCTCCACCATGTGTTTGAGTCTTTGGTAGAAAGTTGGTCCTATGAAAACCCGACCTTCCATGCGTTTGCCTGTATGGGGGTGATACATGACTTCCTTCCCATCTTCGGAAAATCCTGCTTTTTTCAACAAAGCGCAAATGTGTTCCACCGAATCGTGTGAAAATGCAGTTGCATCTTGACGTACACCAATCAGTGCTGCTAATTTAGAGGCCACACATTCAAAGACGTGACCTATAGTCATACGACTGGGAATTGCATGTGGGTTGACAATGAGGTCCGGTACAATACCTTCAGCGGTAAACGGAAGGTCTTCCTGGTCATACATCATACCTATTGTGCCTTTTTGACTGTAAGAGTGAACAATTAAAAAGTGGTTAGTTAAAGAAGAACATTTGAAAGAACATTTGAAAGTAACAACAAAACTTACCCGTGTCGTGACGAATTCCCTGTCCAACAGGGTGGAGAGTGCAGGTCTTCTTTATAGAAGAATAAATGGGTCTTTGGAACTTCAATACAACCCACTTGGCCCGTGTAACGAACGTACTCCTCGGTTTGACGAGTTTGTTCGTGGCCACGATTTACCTGCGGGTTGTTCTTCTTTACAATTTGAACCACAAGCGAATTTGCGGCGCCACCCTTTTCTCGGACGAGTTTAATGGTGCCAGACCACCCACAGTGAAGCGCCAGACGTTGCACATCTTCTGCGAGCTGCTTGTCAGAGGTGTAGTACCCCTTGTCGACGCCTTGTATTAATGCATTCATCAGTATGACGGATTGACGTTGGGACAACTCCCACACAAACTGTGGAAGATTCGCGGCACTGACCGACCGGAAGTAATCCACCAATTGGCGGTAAGTTGCTCCAATTCTAACATATTTTGCCTGGACAGAATAACGAATGTCCAATTCTTCCAGTACAGACTGTACGAAGTCCCTTTTTCTATGTTTGGACATACAAAGTCTAATTGAATAATGGTCGACATGTCCGTCCGAAATAAAGGACCCCAACAATTTCAGAAAGGGGTCCATCTTGTATTGTATGCCGTCAATCAAGATGAATTCTTGTTCCAAGCGGTCGTTTGTGGCATCCTTTTTGTGTCGTACTCTCTTACCAAATGCATCCTTTGCATCGACAAGTTCGAAATCTTTTTTTCTTCCCTTTTTAATGTAGAGTTTGTGATTTTTGGTGCAAATGATTTTTACCTGCTGGGTGTCCAGGTGATAGAGTTCTTCGTCGTGACAATCAAATATGTACTTGTTCGTGGGATGGACGTAATCAAGGTACTGACCGTCTCGAAGTGTCGCAACTTTGTGCTGCAGCGTGATATCTCTCAATTGCACCCACCCGTTGCTTGTCATCACGTAGCTGTCCAATGAGACGCAAAATTTGTCGCCAATTTGTGGGATTCGTTGCTCACGAATTCGTGTTTTTGCAGTTTGACCACCGTTTGCATTTTGAAAGAGGATGGTTGCATCGACTACACCCGAAGACTTTTTATTTTTAGTGATATGTGGAGCTTTTTTTCCAGTTGTCACGTTACAAAAAATTGCCTTGCCGTTTTCAATCTTCGTATTAGGAAATGTTAATCCATCCACATCCAGCGTCGATGTCATATCCCCATAGGATTCCTGCTTCTTAAATTCAGAGGCAGGTGATTGTCTCGTAGATGAATTTGAAGAAGCATACGTACGATATGTCGTCGAACGACCAAATCCACGGTCGATTGCATACCGGTTGAACAACAGCGAATCTTCTTGATTATAACCACCGAAACACATAATTGCGACAATTGCTTGCGTACCTGCTGGTAATTCATCCCCACACAGTGCCTTCGCAGCCCTTGTAGTCACGAGCGGTTTCTGTGGGTAATGCATAATATGTCCATTTGTGTCAAAACGTTTAGCATAATTGGAAGCGTAAACACCCATCGCTTGTTTTCCCATCGCCGCTTGATACACATTACGTGGGGATTGGTTATGGTCCGGGTACGGAATCGTTGACGCTAACGTTCCTAAAATCAAGGACGGGTCTAATTCACAATGCGAGTGTTCGAGAGATAAATTTCCAGGTCGTAATGCAATATACGCTTGTTCTTCTTCATACACAGATAAATTTTCAACGACACCCAGTGTAAACATATCTTCCCAATGGAGTCTTCCATCACAGAGGTCATTGACTTGGTCAGGTTGAATTAATAATTTACCACCCGAGACAACAAAGACAGGTCTCGAAAGACGGCCAGAATCAGACCAAATATCAATCTTGTTATTGTCAACAGCAACACAAATATCAGAAGAAATTGTACGTGCTCGACGCGACTCTCGAATCGTCGAAACAAGGTCCAGATTATCCGTCAATCCGATTGGTGCGCCGTTATGGAATAGAATATATTTTCCATTTGTCGATAAAAAAGGAATTATCATCGATTCCAACAAAGTTGTATTACATCGCGTCGTAATATAGGCGGACAATGCCAACTGTTTAACCAATCCACATGGACCACCTTCCGGTGTTTCAGAAGGACACATGTACCCCCATTGATTTCCATATAATAAACGCGGGGCAACAATCTTCTGCTGCGAATCAATACCAGTGTCAACTCGACGCAATTGGGAAATACAGGAAATATACGTATTCCTATTCAATAATTGTGAGACGCCAACACGACCCGCAAAAGAAGACGATTTTATTTTCCAATTACCAGTCGCCAACGCATACTTAATACCATCAGTAATATGCGACGGTTGAATCAATCGATGAGGTCGTAGTTTTTTATTTTTATTTAACAACGATATAGCTTGTTTTCGAATAGTACCCAATAATTGGGAAAATAAATGGGAAAACATCGAACCTAACATTGCTCCCGCCGTATCTAAACGTTTGGAACGCACATGGTCTCGGTCATCAAACTTACCATGTTGTAAACCATTCAAATAATGTTTCCACTGCAAAACCAATTGTACGGGTTTTTGTTCTTTTTTAATATTAGGATATACTACCCTTGAAAGTAACCGCACCGGGTCTGTATTATACTTACCCAACCAAGACATCGCATCTTCCTGGGTCAATGCACAAGAAGCATCTTCAACAGATTGACGAACGTCATCGTGGTCAATCGTTAATTGCCAACGTCCCTCCACATCGCCAAGGGCACGCAGTAAAATAATAATGGGAATTTCGACCTCTAAACCAGGGACAGACACACGGAAAGGGGACGAACCGAATTTACGAACCTTAATTCGTAACGTCGCAACGCGGTGGGCTATCGGGTCGTATTCAGCATGATACAGACACTCCGACGGTGAAAAGCAAAAGATAATATTCGGGGAAATTCTCTCTTGGACAACCAATGTTTTTTCTCGACCATTCACAATGAAATAACCACCCGGGTCATGAGGACATTCATCCGACGAAAAATCGTCGGACGAAGAACACAAGGAAGAACGAAACATAACCGGCATTCGAGCAATAAAGATATCTTTATGCACTTCTTCCACACGCGCACCGGATGAATCTGTAAATGTGTGGTGGACATCCACAAACATAGGCGCCGAATACATCAAATCGCGATTACGGGCTTCCATTGGCGTACAACGTCGTTGGTCATTGTTTTTTTCCATATACGACGGTGCGTCATAACGTGGAGATGATAGCTTTATCACATGTGGTGGTGTATTAAAAACAGACAAAGAAGCAGTTACTTCGACTGGACGGTGATTGTTAACCACAGATGGCACAATTCTTGACACGAAATCGTCATAAGAATTAATAGCTTGTGCCGTCAACGAAACATCACGAAAAAGCGCATCGACAACCGTTTGCTGCATTTTTTGCCACTAATATTTTCATTCACATCGACATACAAACATGTGGTACTTATTTTTTTTCCTATTCAACTTTTAAACTTTATTCAAAACTTTATTCAAAACTTTATTCAAAACTAATATATATAAATCTATAAGTACATTAAACACATGTCCTCAAACAATTCAACAACCGCACACAAACACACACCAGGACCAAAGGGAGAGCTTGTAACGTGTTCAATCACCGTAACTTGGTCAAAGGTGACCGAAAACGGACCCGGTATGGACAAGAACGGACACATGGCAGAGAATGGGTTTTTTGACAACGAATTAATTGAAGCTCAAAAAAAATTTGAGTCAAAAGGTTCAGAAACAAACTTGGTTAACTTAAACGATTCGCTTCCAGAAGGGTCAAAACATCACAAAAATGCATCTCTACTCATTGTGAGCACCGCCGCAGTCAAATGCTTCGGTGTCGACCCACAGCTCGTACGCCGAGAACTGTTTAACTTACCATGGGATGAAAAAAAATTAATGAGAGGTCAAGTGAAAACAGCTCAAGCAAGACGAAACTTGTGCTTTGGACCAGAATATCAAGCTCCAGACATCGCCAATGGAAAAGGAACAATAATAGCGTGGTCTCAACTACCTTTATTGACTCAAATACGCGACCAACTCGCCCATTATCTTGGCTGCAAAGCTGAAGAGCTACATGCAGAAGGTAATCTTTATCACCATTCTAAAGCGGGCATTGGGTTTCACGGCGACGGTGAACGTCGTATTGTCATAGCAATGCGATTTGGTGAGCCCTTACGCCTTCATTATCAAGCCTACCAGCGTTTTGAACCGATTGGTGAGCGTATTTCCATTGATACGTTGAAAGAAGGCGACCTTTATGTGATGGGAGAAAAAGCGGTTGGTACTGATTGGAAATCTTCTACCATTGTTACTTGGCGCCATGCTGCTGAACGCTTCCATTCTAAGAAGCCCGTATACTGTAAATCGCTTTCAACGTTGAAAGAGACGCGTTTAAAGAAGAAGAGAAAACTTGAAGATAAAAATGAGGAAAAAAAGAAAATGAAATTAATGAAATAATAATTTTTTTGAATATCTTCTTACAAATTTAGAGCATTCTTGACATCTGTAGTTGCCTCTACCGTCATTGTTTGATTTATACCGAGATTCTATCGTAGAACGTAGTTGAACACCTTTACGTCATTTACCCAGACATCGTACATTACGCAATTCCTTTATTATTTTACCATTTTTTACAGGACCGATTGCCTGCTGTAAGTTTGCAAGTTGTGATACCGTCCCGGGTTGTTGGTGAGTCGCACTCTATAAACGCGCACACTGGTGCGTACGCCACGGAGGAAAAAATAGTATGAAAAAAATTAGAGATTATATATATATATTTTTTTTTTCGTTATTTAATAATGTACAGTCATGTGACAATGTATTTTAACAACACAGAATACATTGCGAATTTTGGGGGTAGTACTGTACTTCAGTAGCTACAACTGAAGTAGCTACATCGTCAAGGGTAACAATTTCCCACGAGCACTCATTGGACCAATCACCATATGAAAATTCGGCTGTAACTTCGGCTGTAACTGCATTGCACGACGCAACACATATACCGAATGATGCAGTGTCGCCAGAAGACAATAAATCGTACTCCATGACGCCATTCGATTGCATGACGCCGACAAAACCATCATTTGTGCCAATGACGCCGACAAAACCATCATTTGTGCCAATGGAGTACGATTTATCGTCAATAGTAAGGGTATTACCGTTCCACCCATCACCCCATGAATCTTTCAAAGTCAATGTATACGCAGTTTCACCATCATTGCAAGAACAAGCAGTAGAAACGGTAACGGTAGCTTTAGGGTTGTAGTTGGGGTATCCGAACGTCATACAACCGTCGATGACACAACTGCCATCATCCTTTTTAGCTTCAGCGTTGTAGTTGGTGGCGTTGGCGTCCGTACAACCCGGTACACAATCTCCATAAGGGCCCGACAAACCGGTGTCATGATTGCCATGAACATCATTAATTATTGTATTGGGAAATGTGATTTTCCATGAGCACTCCGATGGGTAGTTGCCGATGGGTTTGAATTCGAATAAATCGCAGCTTTCGATACACAATAGTGTAGAGTTATTGGAGCCAGAAAGAAAATGTTGTCCGGAAGAAATTACATTGGCACCAGTGCCAATATTAATTACATTACCGTTCCACCCATCACCGTACGAATCGTACAAATTCAACTTTACTAATGTTGTCCCGGGGCAATGTAAATTGTATAAACAACTGCCATCATCTATCTGGGCTGCAGTGTTGCTGTTGTTGGCCAAGGGGTCCATACAACCCGGTACGCAAGAAGCGCCAAAATGGCCGTTATTATTTCCCCCGCCAACACCATTGTTTATGACAGCGCCATTTCTATTGAATACGCTCCACGAATTATCAGAGGACAACCCATACCCAGACCCAGACCCAGCAGTATAACTGACGTCAGTGCATGCGGTTAAGTCAATACATAAAAAGGATGATTCGGCCTCGCCCGCCCCAGGATTGGGCGAGGATTGGTTGTAGTTTACACCATCAATAGTAAGATAATCACCGTTCCACCCATCACCCCACGAATTGTACAATTTCAACGTTACTGATACATAAGGCTCATTACAACAACTGCCATCATCTATAGTGGCTTCAGGGTTGAAGTTGGTGGCGGCGGCGTCCATACATTGCGAGGCGTATATACAACTGCCATCATCTGTAGTGGCTGCAGGGTTGTAGTTGTGGGTGGCCAAGTGGTCCATACAACCCGGTACACAAATGCCAAAATGGCCGTCAGCGCTTGTTATCTCACCATCGTCGTTGGTGAGCTGCCACACGCACCCCTCATCTTGTTGACCACTAATAAAATCGATGGTATTGCAATTGATGGGGTTGTAACATATTGTGAATGATGCGTTTGCGCCAGTATTTACGGTTAACGTTGTTTGACCCATGGCGGAAGGGACATGGAGACCCCCACACCCATAACCTGTTGTATCTTTCAAAGTCAACGTTGCAGTAGATAGTGTGGAATTACATGTATATGTACAACTGCCATCATCTGTATGGGCCTCTTGGTCAAAGTTGTCGGCGGTCGTGTAGATACAACCCGGTACACAAGCGCCAACATGGTGGGTTATATATGAATAGGTGCCAACACCATTGTTTATGACAGCGCCACTGCTATTGGTTACGTCCCACGAATTCTCATAGGCATACAACCCAGCAGTATAACTGACGTCAGTGCATGCGGTTAAGTCAATACATATATTGAATGCTTCGGCCTCGTCCGCCCCAGGATTGGACGAGGATTGGGTGTAAACTACACCATCAATAGTAAGAGAACCACCGTTCCACCCATCACCGTACGAATTGTACAATTTCAACGTTGCTGATACATCAGTCCCAGAACAACAACTGCCATCATCTGTAGTGGCTGCAACGTTGTAGTTGTTGGCCAGTACATCCGTACAACCGTTAACGATGACCATATCCGCAATACTGGCGTATGTACAACCGCCGTCAACAGGAGTGGCTGCAGCGTTGTAGTTGTGGGCCAAGGGGTCGATACAACCACAAGCGCCAACAAGGGAGGGAGGCGCTGGATTGTCACCAACACCATTGTTTATGACAACGCCACCAATATCGACCCCCCACGAATTCTCAGAGTACCATACGTCAGCAGTATAAATGACGTCAGTGCATACGGTTAAGTCAATACATATATTGAATGATTCATACTCTTCCGTTTGCACCAACGAGAACGTGTAGGGCAAGATTTGGGTGTAAACTACACCATCAATAGTAAGATAACCATTGCCCCACCCATCACCCCACGAATCCGTCAACGTCAACGTTACTGATACATCAGTCCCATAACAACAACTGCCATCATCTGTATTGGCTGCAACGTTGTAGTTGGTGGCCAGTACGTCCATACAACCGCCCACCCCCGCTATACAAATGCCATCATCCGTATTAGCAGATTCATAGTAGTTGAGGGCAGTAGGGTCCGTACAACCGTAAACGGGCGCTATACAGCTTCCGTCGTCCAATAGTGCAGCAGCGTCGTAGTTGAGGGCAGTAGCATCCGTACAACCGTTAACGATACATTCCCCAACAGTGCCGCTCGCATCCCAAACACCACTTATCCAGTCTCCCCCGCTGGCAATAGTGTCAGTGCCATCTTTGATGTCCCACGAATTCTCTGCGGAGTACCAGTCTGGTGCAGTATAACTGACGTCAGTGCATACGTCTAAGTCAATACATATGTTGTATGCCACCGTTCCACCAGATGTAGTGTAATCTATACCGTTGATAGTAAGTTTACCATCGGGGTTCCAACTGTAGATAGAACCCCACCCGTCACTCCAAGGCAAATCGTACAAATTCAACGTTGCGTACGTGTCTTCACAACAACTGCCATCATCCGTATCAGCAGCAGCGTCGTAGTTGGGGGCAGTAGCATCCGTACATCCGTAAACGCCACATGTACCAACAGTGCCGCTCGCATCCCAAACACCACTT
>Ga0115007_10001161_pt1 | contig 17042 bp, 7 predicted proteins | sample ArcOceMetagenome_2_FD_87166 | JGI IMG/M metagenome (GOLD analysis project Ga0115007, IMG submission 87166) | Marine eukaryotic phytoplankton communities from Arctic Ocean - Arctic Ocean ARC135M Metagenome | ecosystem: Environmental > Aquatic > Marine > Oceanic | place: Arctic Ocean | collected... | reverse complement strand
TGAAGTAAAAAAAATAAAATAAAAAATGTCTAGCTAAGAATATGGAAATGACAACGACAATAAAAAATAGAACTATGTATGGTTGTTAAACTTTAGACTGTAGTTACTACTACTACTTACTTACAACTGTCTATCCTAGTATATGCAGCTCCAAATGAAAAAAATTGAGAAGAACTACAATTTTATTGCTAACTTGACTCTGTTAAAAAATCGCTTAAACTTAATTATAACCTTATATCAATAATACCTATATATATTATAGATATACATATTATTATTGTTGTTGTTTATGCCAATACACTTTTTGTTTCTTCTTTCTGCTCAAAACAGAAGTTGATCAACTTTTTCTTGTTTGTAATTTGAGTAATATACTTGGCTGTCACAACTTCGGTTTAATCTGCTTTGATTAAGATAATTGCTGAGCTAATGACAAAATGTGAAGAATTAAAAATGATGCTTAGACCGTGAAATAAGATAGATAGATAATAATAATTAAAGTTGATACTACAAAAAAATGTATATTATTCCGAACTAAAGAAAGAGCAAATAAAATGCTTTAGATATATAATATTAAATTAAGTCCGGAAATGATACCACCAGAGTATTCTGTAGTGATTGTTGCTTGAGGAAATGTGACTTATTTCAAGTTAAGTTGTTGCTGCTGGGTTCGTAATGATTGGGAAAATCTCTCTCGCATATCTTCATTTAAAGAAAGTGTACATTGCAAACGATGCAATGTTCCAGTCGCGCTTTGTTGTAAGACTTGATCGGTCCTGTAGTTGGCAACACACCATTCTAACATTTGATAGCATTGAGGAGTCCATAATAGGATGGCATGATAGTCTTCTGTCAAAGACAGATTGTGCAATACTAAACATGCTCTGTTAATAATAGCTTCGCTCGAACAAAAGTTTTTCATCACACGAACCACGAGACTCGCAATATCTTCAACTAATTCGTCAATAATCTCTTTTTCGGTTGTTTCGTTCAATTCCCCTAGCTGTTCTTGAATGGATGCAGCTGCGGCGGCAGCTCCTTCGGCAATTTGTCTCGGTGGGACTACTGCATCACCAGGAGCGCCGTCAATATCACCTTCAACGTTGGCATTGTCATTATTGTCCTCCTCCACCGAGGGAATGACAAGATTTATTAAAGCAAAGAGAGCTCTGAATTGGAGTTCAGCACTGAAAGGATGACGATACATAGCATTAGTGATGGCTTGGATTCCTCCCAGCTTGACCAATACTGCTTTCTGGTCAGATACTAGTGCAATATTTACCAATGCCCAGCAACTCATTGCTAAAAGGGCAGCGTTGTCTTCAAACCTTCTCATTGAGTCTAACATAACCGCAATGCCACTTTTTCCATGGCACCCTCCTCCAAAAATTCCACCGGCAGTCATGGAATTATGGAACAGCATACCCTCTTTTCCTCCATGTGGACGAGACAAAAGAACAAGAGTGTGAAAGGAGGCAATGTGCAATTGAGCACTTTCCGAGAACATAACCATAGCACGCAATACAACATCAGCTAAACCAGCCGTGTTTGCTGTCAACCTGTGTTGCTCGTTTTCTAAGAGAACAGGAAGGACCTTCATACACAAGGTTTGAATACCTTCAACGTCAGAGAATGCCACCATCCAATTTACAATTGAATAAATTGCACATGACCATGGGAGATTCAAATTACCCGGTTCTCCTTCAGGTGGTGGACCAAGTAATCTCTTTGTAATCATAGATCGACCAAATTTAAGACGATTCTTCTTTTCTTGTTTCTTCTTATTCTTCACACTTTTTGTCTGTATATATAAATAATAAATATCGTTGAAAATGAAATACAATAGGACAGGATTAGAAATCAATTCTTAGAATTACTTCAGATAGCTCGGATCTTCATTCTCATTCAATTCTGTATTATATTGTCTTACCTTTCTGACTGCTGTTGCTACACGCGCCGCTGTTGATAGCCTTGGAAAAATTCTCCCGCTCTTTGAACTATTGTCGCCATGTTTTGTTTCATCGTCTGTATTGCTTTTATTACTACTAGTATCATTCGTAGATGTTACAACTACATCCCTTGCTTTTGCCAAAAACATTTGTAAATTTTTATTTGAGCCCACGGCGGTAGAAGGTGGTGGTGCTGGACTACTAGTAGATGAGGTTCTGTCTACGTTGTTGAGCGGATTAGTATCACTGGTGGCACTTCCTCCTGCCGTACCAGATATTCCGTAATCGATATAAGCTGGAGGTCGACCGTTGACTGCATCATCTCGAATTTGAGAAATATACTTCATACAGCGAACAAATGAAGTATATAATAGACGATACTTATCCAACAAGTGTTTTTCTGTATCCTTCCTGGCTTTGATTGAGTAGTAGGTTTCCTCATCCGAGGAGTTAACAGAATAGACAGGATCAGGATCGTCCATAGTAGCCTTGAAGGGTTCAACTAGACATAAAACTCTCCATAGTTCGGGTTGCGATGTGAAGCTTTGTTGCCAGACCGTTGAAAGTGGCATGGTAAGAATGTCCAAGATATTCGGCGGATCAAGGTAGGTCAGAATATGAGCCATGACGTCACATCCCAGTGTTAAGATAGGGGGGCGGCCATTGAGAGTATTCTTCTTGACTGCTCGCATCTTCTTGTTACTACTATTGCGCAAGGCAATAGGCTTCTTCTCAACAACCTCTGCAGGTACTGTATTCCTTGATTTTCTCCTCCGTGTAAAAGTTTTGAATATTCGTTCGTGTTCTGCATCCGCATTGCGTTTAGCGCTCAAAAAGGACTTCTCTAGTCCGTCCGAATCTTCATAGTTCGATGACGAAGAGAGTGACGGCGATGGCGATGATGTTACACCTTCCTCGTCCATTGTTTCGGAGTTGTTTCCTGAAGAACTAAAGTCGGCAAGATCCGATGAGAATGCACCCGATGATGATGATGATGATGATGATGTTCGCTTGGGATTATCTCGATGCTGACGCTTCGCTTTGTGACGATCTCCTCCTGCTGCTTGTTCGCATTCTTCTAGAGAAGAAGATGCGGAGGGAGATGGACTCGTTGATCCAAGTTGATTTCTTGCACTACTAGTATCATTAGAAGATACGGATCCAGCGTATCCATCCTCAGTTCCATAATCCTCATCATCGGTACCACTCCCTGAAGAATTCCCTGCTCCGCCACTATTACCTCCTTCACGAATAGATCTTTCTTCTCTTGATTTTGGGCTGGCAGTACCACTTCCACTTCTATTGGATCTAATTCGTTTCTTATTACTGCGTTTATGCATGCTCTTCTTGGGACTAATTGCAGATGAGACTGCACTGTCATGCTGATGATGGTGGCGGAGTTGTTGATGGCGATGATGCTTCTTTCCTGCAACAATGCCCTTGAGTGTTTCTTCCATTCTTGACAATGTATTTGCATTCGCGTTATCATTACTGGTATCAACAATTGATATTGGTTGTGATTTGCTGCCATCATTACTACTACCACTACTTGTCCGATGCTTTTTACGTTTATATACTGTTTTTCTATTAGTATTAGTATTGTATCCAGGTTCTCTTTGGGGTAGTGGCAGTAAAAGATGATGTTGATTCTGTTGTTGTTGTTGTGCCTGCTGTGATGATAATAATTCGCGATTTACATTTACTCCTCCTCCGTCCGAAGAGCAATTTGTTGTTGATGTGTGAGTTAAAAGTCGAGAGGCTACAATCTTCGTGGGTACAATATTTTCACTACTGTCGTTTGTTTCACGAATAATTTCGTTTTCGCCATCTCGATGATGATCATTCATTGACGCCATGGTAATAATTGAGGTCACGTTTGTCACGATTTATCTAGTTAGGCAGCGTGTTTGTATTGTATCGTATTGTATCGTATTGTCGTTACTGTTATTGTCGCCTATGCCGATTGTTGTCTGCGCTGCTACGGTACTACCTATTTTTAATCTGATTATGTTGTTTCTATTTTTGTTACTTTTCTTCTGAAATTTACACTATTTACACTGTTCTGCTCCATGAGTTTCTTTAACTTTCTTACTTTCTTTTGATTGTGTTTGGTTATGTGGGTGGTTTGTGTTTATTACATGTATGTTTGATTGCTTTGACAAGCGTTGTTTTTGATTCCCGATAATAATTTCAAGAAGTGTAGTAATTATGTGCGGTGAAAGCATGCATATTCGTTGTATCATCGCTCTCTAAATTGCTAATTTATCTTATTTATTCAAATTTATTTGTGTGATAGAAAACAGATGGTCAATCACATCATCCGCCTTATGTTTCGATTGTTTTCTTTGAGAGCTACGAAGTCTCGTTTGAGTAAATATTTTTTGATTGAATTGTAAACTATAAAATAGTTATCATTGAATTGTAAAAAAATATGTTTTGAATAGAGGAGCTCGTCATAGACTTCATACGCGCGCGTTTATTGACTCGTCGTTCTGGAGCAGTCAAGTTTAAAAGATGGTGATGCGGTGACGCAAACCTATTATTACACAGTAATTTGAAATCTACATCATGTGCAACCAATAAAAAAAAAAAACGTACCTCGAACAGAGAATAAACACAGCTTTTTTGAATTCTTTTGAACAACTTCTTCAAGTGCGACTATGTGCATACTTCCAACGTACCATAAATAAATCAATAATCGTTATTTCACAAACAGATGAGTTTGTCCTTATTGCGTTTTCTTCAACAGAAAAAGAACAATAAGTCCTTTTTTAACTCATACGTAGCTCCCGTCATCAGGAGAACAAATGGGGAACGGTTCTATTTGTTCTCGATAAGCCGTGGGAGGCTTCCCAAACCGATTTTTTTCAAACAAACAAACAAAAAAGAACAGCTGCTACTGTATAAATATTATACAAATTTAACAGGTAATTAATACAAATAGACCTCACAAATACTGTACTACTTCTTGGTATTCTAATGTAGTATTTAAGAAGGTGCGTACTGTATACAATGCATGACATGTGGTAATGACAAATAGATGTTGGAGATTGAGGTTATCTACCATGGGGCTGTTTTTTACTTGCCGTCTATCGTTTTTTACTGCGCCATGCTCTGCACCATGTCCACAAGTTTGGAGTGCACCGCAACCTAGCCAGCACAACAATAAGACTGAACATGGGATAGCTAGCTACTAGGAGTTCCATGGACACAAGCTGGGAGAGCTAGCTGCTGTTTGAATAATTGTTCAAAAGCGAACAGAAATAGTGATGCAGTACACTTGTGCATGCTGTAGTGACTCATCTGCCGGCATGCTGTTACCACGACACACACATAGCATATTCCATACAATAATTCGATCTACTAATATAATTAGGTGATTGATGCTCCCCTATTTGAGTTGGCTCTATATAAATATGGCTGGATTCTATTCTAGATACTGCGTTTTGAATGAGATGACATGTAGATAGTATAGACAAATTCAATCAGTGTAAATGCATCATACAGTATAATTCCTGAATCCCAATGCTCGTTGGTTTCAATCTTTCTTAGTTCTTAGTACAGGACCTGGCTTAGTTAGTTGGTGGTGGTCGATTAAACTACGATTTATAGGTATAAAATCTACTCTGATACACACGCCACACAACCTTTACTTCGACGAGATTAACAGAGAGATTACAGTTGACAGTTCTAATTTTTAACCATAAATAATGGAATTTAAGCAATTTCTGAATATGACACGTTCTCTACTAGTATGGTAGGTCTCACACGCTATAAAAATTACGTCACAATAAGTCAAAACAGTATTTGAAGATACGGTATGTTGTCTACAGGAACTAGTAGTAGAAAGCAAAGAGTTGTCATCGACTGTCATCACATTACCGAACCGCTTGTGCTGCCTTTTTCGTTGGAAGGTCAATTAATTCTTTTTTTTGTTAAATAAAACAACGCACATAAGTTAAAAGTTCAAAGCACATCTACCGTGTAGCTTTTACTTTCCAATTTCCAATGTACTGCGTACTGCACAAGTCTATCTACACTTGTGTTAAAAAGCCTTCCTTCGTTGTTATCAGAGAAAGATATCTACTAAAATTATCTCAGGAAGAAGGAAGAGAAAGAAGAGAAGAGGAACAACACACACAGCACATGATATTTCAACGAAAGTAGCTTACAGAATCATCTGTATCATTTATCATTATTGACTACCATATCATAATGGCTACTATTTTCGAATTAGCAGAATGCTTTGGAAAACGAAAACGCCAGACGAATCATACTTGTAGCGATGGAAGTATTTCTTCGTCTTCTATGTCCCATTCAGACGCTACAAGTAGTAGATATGAACAACAACAAGAACAACAACAATCCACTGCGTCATCGTCATCATCTGGACCTGATAATAATCACGATGAGTCATGTGGCGGTAGACAAAAGAACTGTTCACAGTCCAATACAACCACATATAATTCATCTGACGAGGAGAAGTATACATCTGATTGTGATTGTAAACCTGCAGCACTTTCTACATCCTTCTCCAGGACAACAAAAACAATAACTACCGCTCCCTTTCTGATGCTAGGTTCTGATGTAATGATATCGGTTGTTAGTTTTTTAGATCCGAAAGAGACTTTGAATATATTAACTATGCCAATCTGTAAGGAATGGCGACTTTCGTATACTTCTGATCAAGATTTGTGGAGAACTATATGCTCCACTGACCCTTTTTCAGCCGATCTCGATATTAGTAGTACTTCCGCTATTGATGCCGACAACGATGATGATGATGATGATGATGATTCTTTCTGTTCTCTGAATACAGGTTTCAACTGTGATACTGGCGGCACCAACAATGAAGGCAATAACGTATTGGGGGAGTACCGTTTAGTTTACACAAGCTTTGTACGATGTATGAATTATTTGAATCGAATCCAAAACGATGATCAAAATAATGTGCAACAGCCATCATCATCCGTCAAAGATGATCATAACAATAATAATAATGATACGTCTCGCGTCAGCAGGTTTCCAACATTCGGTGTAACGAAATCACTCAAAAAGTTTTTAGCAAAAAGTAAAGAATGTGGTGTTTTGAAGTCCGTTATTGGCACTGGCAATGGCACACACAGCGATAATAGCGCTTCGGCACCAATAGGAGTCTCAGCGGATGGTCGGACAATACATGTAGGTACAACCTTGTGTATAGAAAGAGACAACCAAACGCAATATCAATATATTGAAACAACAACGCATGCTAAATGAATACGAGTCTTTTTATATCACTCATATTTCGATTCTTTCTTCCTTTTCTCATGTTTTCTTTTAAATCCCCGTCGCAAACCCTCCCCTGTTTTGTCTTTCGTAACAGCGGTCGTTTTCAAAAATGGTATCGAAAGAGATGGGAGACACTCAAAAACCAAAATTTGGACAGTCAATGATCACAAGTCGAGTGTTAGGACCCAGTGCAATGGGAGTACCTTCCCATTTGAATTTGCCTAAATCTTGTGCCATATACTCAATCGTGAATTGGATGGTGGCACATCCAAATGTACGAGGCATTCAAACCATGTGTATCATGGCCCTTCCTTCTCTTTTAGAGGATGAACAACAACGTATCACGGCACAACGCATAGGAATGGTAGAAGTTGTTCTGTGTGCAATGTTACGTTTTCCTGATAATGTCAAGGTTCATATTGCGGCCTTCCACACAATTGTTCTCCTGGCACGACCTCTTGGTGGTCGTGAAGGGATGTTATTTGATAATTCTATGGCTGGTAGTACCCAAAATGTTGATTTGACCTCTTTTATCGAAACTTCGACGTCTACCTCGACGGCTGCTCACTATAGCAGAATTGTCTCTCTGCAAGGCAGTAATCGACATACGTCTAATCTCCTTGGAAACAGTTCTTCTCATACTAATATTGTTAAAGACAAGGAAAATAAATTACCGATGACTGGGATTGGTATCTTGATAGATTCCATGAAACGATTTGCGTCGAGCGAGAAACTCCAGTCTACAGCATGTTGGGCCTTGGTCAATGTAGCACTAGTGCCTGCACAAAAGAGTATGCTGATGAAACTCAATGGTATAGAAGCCATTTTGGATGCTATGACGGAACACTCAAAAAGCTTTGACGTTCAGTTTCGCGCCCTGTTTGCTCTGATTAACTTGGTCGTTCCCTGTAGAGAATCAGATTCTGCAACAAATGATTCTAATACAGATGCCAATGAAGCAACTCGAACCGAAAAGGCTGTCTTGACTGAATGGGCACCCAGAATTGCTCAATTGGCTGTGTTGGCCATGAAAAACTTTTGTTCAAGCGAGACAATTCTGAATCGTGGCTGTTTGGTCATACACAATCTTTCGCAATCTCCTGAATTTATGGTTACACTCCTACGTACTCCCCACTGCTACCAAATTCTAGAATGGTGCGTAACTAATTATTCAACTGACGTTGTTATTCGCAGGAGTGTATCCAGCACCTTGAATAGGATGCTAATTTACCTAGATCAAAACCCCGAGGAACAACGGAGGTTTTCTCTATCAATGGAAGGGCAAAACCGAGAAGTTCTTGAACAACAACACTGGCAATAGTTCGATATATACATATATATATATATATATATCAACCACGATTACTACCGGAAAACCATATCTGCAGCATTATTGATGCTCGTTGATGGTAGGTAAGATATGCCGGATTGAGATATAATAGAGGAAAGCTCTTTTACCATCCATACTGACAATGTATAAAAATGAATATAAAAATCCCCACGAACGTAGGCTACGGCTTGTTTTACCGATCCAATTCTAAAACAAAACAAACCATAGAAAGGGAATCCACTCACAATGATATCTTGTAATATTACATATTACAATAACACTTTCAACAAAAGCAGCGAAAAATGTTGGACATATTTTCTCTTCCTGTTCAAAAATAATAATTTTAAAAATTATGCTAACATCGCAACATTATGATAATTAAATTAGGAAATTTATTTATTGCTTTTTTTTAACTCCTCAAGTTTAATACTTTCCCACCCAACATGTTATTAGCTACACTGTATGTGTAGTATTGATACCTTCAACCGCTGATGGAACTTTGGCTGTACTCTCCTTCGGTTCTATACCAGTAGAACCGCTAGTAGTAGCGGTAGTAGTAGTTGTTGTAGTTGTTGTAGTAGTAGGTACTACCAGTGGAGGTGGCATTGGCACTGGCACTGGCACTGACACTGGCACTGGCGATGTAACAGCCGTAAAAATATATTCCGTCGCGACGCTTTCGAATTCTCGTGTTACAAGTGCATAGTCTGATTCTCTACCGTTATACTTCACGCAATTGTGCGCAATAAGATGAACACGTTGTAATATACCATGATAGTTCTTGATATTTCGAGCCATAATTAATTTTCGGATCAAACTCAAGTCTATTGGAAATCGAATCCGGTCTGAGTACCCTGGTGCCTCCTTTGGATTAACAGGTCGACGAAAGACGAGAGTACTACGATGTGTAGAAAGTTTTTTCCATATCGACAGCAATTTTTCTGTATTGTCATGTTCGCGAACGAATTCTGGATGTTCAAGAAGCATAGTCAATCGTTTGTATTGTGATATCTCCAAAGTATTATTAGTATCATCATTATTATTGATATTCGGTGTCGATCGACCACTTATCTTACCATCTGTGTTATTTTCCGTGGTCGAAGAAGTATCCGCCGAAGTGGAATCCGTGGTGGTAGCGGTTGCAGAAATAGTAGCTGCTTCTGCTGGTGCTGGTGCTGCTTCTGCTGGTGGTGCAGTCGCATTACTCATCGTTCTTTTCTTTTTAATACTAGAAGAGTAAGAAAGACCGACACTATTTACCAACTGTTGCAGACCTGCTTTTTCTCTATACGCAGGAAGCTGTGAACCGGGAGGAAGAGGAGTTGTGAGCTCGTGACGTAAACGCCCAAGCAGCGCCGAAAGCGTCCAGTGTGCATCGGTTGGGGTAATTTCTGAATCAATCATCGTGTCGACGGCTGCAACTTCCGTCGGAGTCATTCTTGTACATGTAGGACTACTGTTACTTTTATCATCAGCGACTGATTTTGTAGCTATCGTATTCGCTGTTATTGGTGCTGCCGATGATGATGATATTGTTGCTGCTACTTTGTCTTCTGTATTTTTGTCGGTAGTACTTGTAGTAGCAACATCATCAGTAGTAGCTTTAGCTTTTTCTCGTTTTTGTTTTTCGATACGGAGAGCTCCTCGTAACAATTTCAGTTCTTGTTCAAGGGCATCTTCACAGGCTTGAGCTTCAGAAACAATCAAGTTCAATTCACGTCGTGGAAGTCCATTCGTCATTCGATATAGGGAAGACGACAAGAGGGGTAATATCGCTGACGAGGACGCGTTGGAAATTTCATCAGCGTACGAAGCAGAATCAGTATCGTTGATGTCTCTTTGGTTTTTCTTCTTCTGCTTCTTGCTGCTGATATCTTCATCCTTACTTTCGCTAATATTAGTGGGAGTTGTACTTCGAGGTCGCTTTTTTGTAGCGTCGTCGGCGCCGGTTGGGTTGCTCATGTTGGTGTTTGGGTTGATGTTTGTTGTTGTTTTGTGTGTTGTTGTTAATTGTTGTTGTTGTTTGATGTTGTTATAACACAAAAAACTTATTCAGTCTCAAAGTATGCACGACTCACTACTCATTTGCTGAAAATGTAGCCACTATATCATTTTATTTTCTTGCACAAAATAAAAATTAAGTTTTATTTATATATATCTTACTGTATTATTATGTTATTATGCATTGTGCATTGTTTTGGCTTGTACCAAAGCATACAACGTAGGATTAAATGAATTCGAATAAGATGATAGGATCGGGTAATATCGCTGGTGGTGACGGCGCCGGCGCCGCCATCGGGGAGAAGAAACAACATAACGGCAACGATGATGATTTATTAGCTATTGCACTTGGATCGTCAACAACAATGATTCAAAATACGGATACATACGAAGAATCGGTTATTCGAAATGCGGAACTATCAGCGACTCCTCGCTTAATGGCATTGGCATCGGCGTCAGAAACTAATAATGCACATGATGAAATAAAATTAGGATTTCCTCCTCTTCAGAGATTGGTTCCTTCACGAAACATCCACGCCGACCTTACGCACGTCCAAAAAGTTTTACAGAAACTACGGCGGCGTAGTAGTAGTAGTAGTAGTGGTACTACACAAAACCAAGACCGAGAGAAATCTGGAGGATTGTTAACAAATACTAAGGATTGTATGAAAGAACAAATCCTCCTGTCCTTACTAAATTCTGTAGATCATGAAATGGGTGTATTTCCTCAACAAGAGGCGAAGCAAGAATGGAAACGACGGAAGTTGTATCGCGACGGTGACGATCATAACAATAATGATAATAAGCTTAAGCAAGTAGTACCACAAAATCAAAGAGGAAAGCAGGACAAAAATGATGACGACGATAATGATAATGATACTGATATTGATAATGATACGCCCACTGGTCGATTGGAAGCTATCAAAAAGGGTCGTCAGAAGAAAAAATCTGTTCACTTTTCTAGCGATATTCCCACTTCTTCTAAATCAAAACCACCAAAAGTTAGTCGATCACTACTCTCTAAGAAAGCAATCATGCAAAGCACCAATAATAATAGTAAACGTCGTCGGATTTCCATGCAAGAAAGAAGAAGAAACCAGAATAATGGAGTAGTTGTAGACGACGATAGTGATAATGATGAATGTGATCGAGCATTTGATGAAGAAGAAGAAAAGAAGTTGCATAAAACAAAGAAACGGGTAGTATCACAACTAAAACAATTAAGAATAGAAAGAGAAGAACGTCGAAAAAGTCGGAACAGTGCGTGGCGAGATGATGATGACAATGATGGTATTGACGACAACGACAACGACAACGACAACGACAACGAGGTGGAATTTGAAAGTAATGGAAACCAGCAAGAAACAAATCTACCAGCACAAGTTGCTGCTGATTCATTAACGCCACCACCAACTATTCCGGCCATCAAAAAAGAAGACATCGATGAGGAAATCGAAGATGAGGTCTCAATTGTCATGAAGAGGGAAGCTTGTGGAAGCCTGACAACTTTGTCTACGCAAAATTCTACTGCTGTTACTTCCACAACTCCAACAGCAGCAGCAGCAGCAACAACAACAACATCAACAACAATATCGGAATCTAGTAGTGATTTTGTTGTTTGTCCACTTTGCGATGAGAAGGTTCTAGTTCCATCTCAAGAAGTAGTTAAAAGTGAACCCATAGATGGGGATGATCAATATGATAGAAATACAAATAATACAAAGAACTCAGATGCTGTCTTGGCTCGTCACATGAATACCTGTCAAACAAAAGGAGAGAAACAGGGACGACGACGACGACGAGAAAACGTCCCTACGACATCGACGTTGACGCAGTATCAGGGAAGAGAAAGGAAGAAAGGACCAAGACCAAATTATGCTGAAGTTTATACCAGTGACGAAGATGATGAAGAAACCGATGGCAATTTCGTATTCGACGACAAAAAAATAAAAACGACGTCAACTCAAGGTGGTCATCAACCAATGATTAATTCGGATGATAAGACAAATGACGACCAAATGCATGAAAGCGGCAATGCTTCTATTGATGATGACTTCGACGACGATTTAATTGATGTTGATATGGACGACAATGATGATAAGGAAATTATTTCGGCCAAGCCTACTACTAAAAAACGTCGTCGAGGCGTAACAACCGCAACCCCATCTAAATCTTTTATCTCGATCGATGATTGGGACGAAGATTTCTATGAGGATCGTGTTGATGACTGGATTGATAATGGACCTGAAAATATGCCCATCATGAAGGAGCGAGATGTAAATGAAATCCCTCCAGGAGAAGAAGAATACGACGGAGGGTTAATAGTTCCTGCTTGGATCAACGATAGACTTTTCCCTTATCAACGAACGGGGTTGCAATGGATGTGGGAACTGCATCGTCAACAGGCGGGGGGGATTCTTGGCGACGAAATGGGTTTGGGCAAAACGATTCAAGTTGCTTCATTTTTAGGTTCTATGGCCGCAAGCAGAAAACTGAAAGCCATCCTCATCATTAGCCCCGCAACATTGCTTCAGCACTGGCTAAAGGAAATGAAAAAATGGGCACCTGGAGTTAGAAGATTCTTGATTCATCAATCAGGGGATACGCTGTCAACGTCAACACAACTTAGTGGACATAGAATAATTACACCACAGCGGCTATCAATTGCAGAACTATGGTTGAAGAAATCAAGGCGGAATAGACTTTTTGAGATCATTGACGAAGAGGACTTGGATACACGAGATCCGTCATCATTCTGTGGTACAGCATATGTCTTCGTAACAACTTTTGAAAATGTTAGAAGAAACGAAGACATATACATAAATCACAGGTGGAGCTACGTCATTATAGACGAAGCCCAGAAAATTAGAAATCCTAATGCGGATATTACATTAGTTTGCAAGAGATTCAAAACTCCACATCGTCTTGCATTAAGTGGAACACCTATACAAAACGATTTAAGAGAATTGTGGTCCATTTTTGATTTCGTCTTTCCCGGACGACTTGGAACTTTGCCAGCTTTTGAGACTGAGTTTGCAACTCCGATTAAAAAGGGGGGGTATAGTAACGCTTCGCCCATGCAGGTTCAGCTTGCCTATAGATGTGCACTAATCTTAAAGGATTTGATCAATCCATATCTACTAAGAAGGCTGAAGAAAGACATTAAAGAAGTTCAGCGAATGCCGGGGAAGAAAGAGCAGGTATTATTCTGTCGATTGAGCGACTGTCAGCGTTCTATGTATGAAGCTTTTCTTCAATCAGACTTGGTGAAGAAAGTTTTTCGAGGGTCTGCGCAACTTTTAGGAGCGATCACTACGCTTAGAAAGATTTGCAATCACCCTGATCTTGTTTCTCCTCCCGACGAATTTTCCTCGGACCCTTTTTCCGAAAGTATTCTTGGTAATTTTAATCACTCGTTGCGAGCCCGGGAATCGGACGATTATGCTAGCGACGACGACGACGACGACGATACTTCTCAGAAGGTTGGAGACGGCACCGTAGATAGATATCATGAATTGATTGAACGGTCAGGAAAATTAGAGATACTGGCAAAGATTTTGCCACTTTGGAAGAAACAGGGGCATCGTGTACTAATCTTTTGTCAATGGCGTAAGATGCTTGATATCATCATGGATTTTGTTAAATCTAAGGGGTGGAAGTTCGGTAGATTAGATGGGAATACTAATGTGGCGTCACGACAACGACTTGTTGATACGTTCAACTCAGATAAATCATACTTCGGTATGTTATGCACAACCCGAACAGGTGGTGTGGGCCTTAATCTTGTAGGGGCTGATCGTGTCATTCTATACGATCCTGACTGGAACCCACAGACTGACGCTCAAGCCAGGGAACGAGCGTGGAGATTTGGTCAAGAAAGAGAAGTTACAGTTTATCGTATGATTTGTGCAGGCACTGTTGAAGAAAAGATATATCAAAGACAGATATTCAAAACAGCCCTGTCGAATAGTGTCCTACAAGACTCCAAGCAACGTCGACTTTTTACTCACAAGGATTTGAAGGATCTCTTCAGTCTCAAAGCTGACAACGGGAGCGTCGCTGCAGGAGCGGAAGGAATAACAGAGACTGCAGAATTGACCAAAGGGGATGGATATATTGATCCCGATGATAACGAAATTACTGCCAATGATGAAGAACAGGATAACGGAGAAACGATGCAGTCCGTTTTAAAAAGTAGAGGCCTAGCTGGAATTTTTGATCATGATGTCGTAGAAGGCAACAGCAAGTCGAAGAGAGCATCTATAAGAGAAATGGAAGCAAAGGCGAAAAAATTGTCCAGAGAGGCTTTGGAAAATCTTCGGCAGAGCGTTGCTCCCGTAAATGATTTAGGAAGTCGTTTTGGTAGTAGTGGTGCTAGAAGCAATAGTATACTATCGTCAATCGCTGAGCGCAACACCGAAATTATGAACGCTGGAACACTGAGTAGTGCAGACGAAATAAAGCAGAATACACAATTGTTAAAGGATCTTCGCAATTTTGTAAAGACTCGTGCACCAACGACAAACGAAATACTGGTAAGTTCCGCTTCTATTATTTTCCTTTTCAGCTTAGTTCATGTGCTTCCTACACACACGCACACTCTCTCTCTCTCTCTCTCTCTCTCTCTAACCACAGCTGTATGTTGCGCTTAAAAACATCTTGAATCATAACAGGACGCGTTTTCCTCACATGTGTCGTCTTCGGATGCAGCTGTGTTTAGAAGACTCCTGAAGTCGATTGCTGTTCTTAAAAATGGCTCCTGGATCTTGAAATGAAATAATCTCATCTTACGAACATCGTCCCCTTCATCAAAACATAACACAATGTGGAACTGCTTTTTGCACTTCTTTATTTTATGGATCTAATGTGCTGTAGCGCTTTTCAGCTTAGGTTGGTCTGATAGATTTTTTTTTAAACATTACAACATTAGAGACTCATTCAGTATCCTTGAAACAGCCATGGGGGGTCTCATCAGACGAAGGTACCGAGCCAGGGATCTGCCGTAAAGCAGCACTGATATCAGTGTTGCACCAGTTATACAAAGCCAGCTGCTGCGGGCTCCACAAAATGTCAATTGGACCATATAATAATTAGATCAGATATACCATCATTGTTAAGTAGTCAGAATTTAGTAGTACTCAATATTAATCCATTGAATACGCCCCTTGCAAATTGATCATCCTGTTGGGTCTTTGCCAATTTTTCAATTGATTCACATTATTTTGGATCATACCTTTGGCATTTGGCACAATTTTAAATGACACATAAGATACCAAATATTTTGATCCAAGAAGCCTGTCTAGTAGATACTACTCCATTCTGTATACATTATAATGTATGGTTTTGATTTAAAGAGAAGCAGCAAACAAACATAAATTAAGACATACTGTGTCACAAGCAACTTAGGACTGGAATATGTCACAGTTGACAAGAATCGTGTGTTTTAACTACCATTTTAGAGTAAATTTGTTGGTTAAAAGGTGGACATGGGATCTGTGAAACTATTTCATGATTGAGATAGACTTTCTTATTATTGTAAGCTGGCTGGGTGCATACCTGAATCAATCCTTTTGTTATCACTGTTGGATTGTTGAGGGGAGGATAATGTTACTTTGATATTGTAATATCAATCAAGATTTTCCTTTATAACGAGATTCATTATGACATCAAATTTGTTTGCCATAAAGTAATTATTCTTTGGAATAAGAAGAATTTGAAATACTGTATTATCAACTTGTTCAGGGATATGTCTAATAATAGATGCCGTGTCATTGAATGATTCACTCTTCTTTTTGCGTATTTCTCAAAGAAGCTTGAAGTTATTCTCAGTTTTGTTACCAATAGGAATTACTACCACCTGTTTTACTTTCTGCAATCATAATTTTGTGAATATTAAATTTTGAGTATGATGGAAACTAATCGTTACTCTGTGCTACTGGTAATGGTGATGATGGTGGTGATGATGGTGGTGGTGGTGACTTCCTGTACTGTTAATAAGAGTGACCAGGTGTAATACAATTTGATGGTGGATTAAACTACCACGAGAAGGGGGTTGAGATTATGACTTAGATTCATTTGAATGACGGTTTTAACTTAGCATGATATAAGTGAATGTTACTAAGGATAGATTTTTTGAGGTTTTAAGATTGGGGGGACTGAGCATATAAAATGATGTGGTTGAGAGTGTATAAGCCTTGCGAAAGGATGTGCTTATATGCCTCCAGCAGGCACATATTTTCACTAAATCTAGCTATGTGCAAGTTTCATTGATGATCCCATCCCACACATATATCAACCTAACTATTGTTCTGGTAGATTTTCTACACAATTATATGAGGACATCAAGAAAAGCAATTAGAAACATACATTCGTAGTCCTTTGGATGTGATGAAAGAGATGATTTATTTATTAGTCTAGACAGAAATTGCAAAAAAAAGCTGTATCGTGGCTTGGTGAGATCAAAAAATTCGTAAGCCAAAAATCAAGTCTTTTTC
>Ga0115007_10001160_pt1 | contig 17054 bp, 11 predicted proteins | sample ArcOceMetagenome_2_FD_87166 | JGI IMG/M metagenome (GOLD analysis project Ga0115007, IMG submission 87166) | Marine eukaryotic phytoplankton communities from Arctic Ocean - Arctic Ocean ARC135M Metagenome | ecosystem: Environmental > Aquatic > Marine > Oceanic | place: Arctic Ocean | collected... | reverse complement strand
TCTCGATTTGCCTTGACGAAATTTCACCGGTGATGGCCATGATGAATAATGTGATGGAGATGAGTGATTGAAGACACAAACAAACCAACGACATCCTGGGATCTGAGGTAGCACCAATCAATCAGCGTTTTTTTTCTCTTTCCGTCATCAAATCTCAAAACGAGCAGACGCCGTCCATTATCTAGTTGTTAGAAATACGAAGATGTCAGGTATACGCTGTCGTTCAATAATAAAGAATGCAACAACGGCGTGGTGTTCGAAACGACACGTCAAGCAACGCAATACACATATTGTCGTTTTTGGGACCCATCGTGATCGTCATTTTGGTTCTTATCCATTTCACAAGAACTCGTATCACGGTTATTTGACAATGACGTCCTTGTCGACTGCATCTTCGTTATCATATGCGTCATATTTCACGACAATCAAAAAAAGATTTGCGACACAAAATACCAATGATGGCAATGATAATGATAATGACAATTCCGTTATAGCATCGAAAGAATTTTCTCATCTTGAGAATCCCATAGCAGATGATGCCGAAAATTTTCTTCTTCTGATGGATTCGAGACCGGGAAGTCTCCTCACGACTTTTAAGACAATGTCAATTAATAATGACGACGACGACGACGACGACGACGACGACAACGACGACACTACGACACATAACGATGACGATGACGAGGATTATCGAGAAACACCATCGCTTGAAAAATACAACGTTGATTGGACGGGACACTATCGAGGTTCTTCATCCATTGTCGTACGGCCTAAATCGACAAAGGAAGTTAGTCGTATTTTAAGTTATTGCCACAAACGTCGAATAGGTGTTGTACCACAGGGTGGCAATACAGGATTAGTTGGAGGGAGCGTCGGAATTGGAGGCGAAGTCATTCTATCATTGGAGAAAATGAATAACTTCGAATGCTATGATAAAAAAGACGGTAGCATTATACGAGCCGATGCTGGTTGTATTTTAGAAGATCTACAAAATTATGCAGCCAAGAATGGTAACTTAGTCCCAGTGGACTTAGGTGCAAAGGGATCATGTCAAATTGGTGGAAACGTTTCCACCAACGCTGGTGGAGTATATTATTACCGTTACGGAAGTCTCCATGCAAATGTATTGGGTCTCGAGGTAGTGACACCGACTGGAGACGTCCTCAATTTAGGATACGACCCTGTTTCACATCTTAAGGACAACACTGGATACCATTTAAAACATTTATTCATTGGTGGTGAGGGGACACTGGGAGTTGTCACTAAGGTCTCATTGCAGTGTCCACCCCTCCCAGTATCAAGGGGCGCGATGTGGTTAACATGTACGTCGTTGTCAGACGTTGTACGGGTCTTAACGTTGGCCCGAACCGATCACTTGAACGAAATATTGGCTGCGTTCGAATTTATGGATCGCGATGTTTTGGAGTTAGTTCGAGCTGCATATCCATCGATTCGATTCCCGCTCGATATTGGAAACGTTACACCTGCTACCACCATTAATAACGACAACATTATTGATCCGTACAGCATTCTCATCGAAACCCATGGATCCGACAACAACCATGACCGGGAAAAACTCGAATCATTTTTTGAGTCCATCATGGAGGAAGGTCTCGTAGTAGACGGAGTGATGGCGCAAAATTTAGGACAGATAGAAGACTTTTGGAAGATTCGAGAACTTTGCAATCCAGCTACCGCCGCAACGGGTAAGTGTAATGATCGAACTATGACTGAATCGTTTGAAATTGATATAATATCTATCCATCTAACACTTTCTTTTTGACATGTGTTCGGAATGTTTCCATCATCAATCACATACAAAAGGCTACGTTTATAAATACGATATTTCACTGGCTGCAAGCGATTTCGATAGTTTTATTCACGATATGAAAGTCCGACTAATAGACCAGCAGAAAGCAGCTTCTTCCGATGAAAATCTTATCTGTGGAAATTGGGGCCACATCATAGGTAAGAATTGGGCGAAAAATGAGAAGAAAAAATAGAAATATTATAAACATAATCTCCTGTAGATCGAGACTTGACAATAACAATACCGCACTTACACTGTTCTGATGATCTACCTGCTTTTCAATATACCACACACATCGATCACATTGCCAAATGATCGTTACAATACCTATTTCTTTCATTACTCAATTTAGACGGCAATCTCCATTGTAACATTGTTTCTCCAAACAAATTTGAACGCGATATTGATCTGCTAAAGATTATTGATGAAGGGATCTTTGAAGAAGTCATGAAAAGAAATGGTTCGATATCTGCAGAACATGGACTGGGACAGTACAAGAACGAGTATATGACTCGAATTAAGAATCCGTCTACTCTTCGAGCTATGTATGACATAAAGAGACTCTTCGATCCTCATGGAATCATGAACCCTGGAAAATATTTGCCGCAACCATCGGCAAAATCTTCACCGGAATAGAATCTTTTGAGACTTAAGAACATACCGAATAGACTTGATAATTCAGAGTATGAATAGGATCCAATAACTGGTATTTCCATAATTGGAGTAAAGGTGATAATTCTATCTATAGAACTACAATTTATCACGAATAAATCAACCAATCACTGGCATTCAAATATCGGAGCTTATTTTTCTTAGATAGAGGAGATAAAATTCGTTATTTCTTATTAGGAATCTATTAGGAAAAGTCGCAGTTGCTGCGCTACGCTCTAACCACCTTTTGAGCAAAAGAACTATAATTGTAATGCAATAATGTATGATGACGAATAATCTTAGAGCTACTAAATTGATAACAACGAATGAATCTACTTCATCATTATTAAACTTCGTCTTTCGTTGCTTTGATTTGCAGGACCACGGATGTCCAATGAATGAATGTATCTAACTTATATTTCTGGTAACTCAGTATCTGCTCCGAAAATAGTTTTTCGGTGACAGTCAGTCATCTTATATTTCTGCAATCTCAGTATCGGTTGCAAATCCCATTTCTCTCTTGTAGACAAGTTTTTCGGCGACAGTCACCTTATCCTGCGCCCAGTTCCCAGAACTAGCCCGGCTTCTGTACGCTTTGGCTTTCTTGGTACCGAATATAGCCTCCAAATCGCAGCTCTGAACTTCAGGAAATATCTCGTCAGGATCAACTTTTCGACTGCCAATACGTCCGTTGTACTGCTTCTCAAGAGCAGGATAAAGATTGGCTCTCAAAGCCCATGTTGGGATTTTCTTTTTCGTTTTCTCGTTTTCAGAATCGCTATCGCTATCATCAGTATCACTATCCTCTCTGTCTGAGATTTCGTACGTATCCATCGGAGACATCACCTTCGATTTTTTCAACAATGCACCTTGCTTTAGCGTAGCACCAAGAGAGTCGTTTACACCACCTTGCTTTAGAGTAGCGCCAAGAGGATCATGTGCAGCGATATTCGAAGTATTAGAACTATTTGTAAATGGTAAGTTTCGCTTGTTAGTAGATCCCATGGTTGTTTTTGTAACTGTCTTTGAAACTGAGTTGGTCATTTTGTTCTTGTGCGCAAGCGCAGCTGCTTTCTCTCTCATTTGTGTGGCAAGATTCTTCTTTTTGGCACTTGTTGTTTTTGATGCAGTGGCATTCAGCGAAGATAATGTGGAGGAGTATTCCTTTGATGTTAATGCAGTTTTAGATGATGTTACTGGCTTGCTCTGTACAAAAAAAAAAGAAGAAACGAATGTCGTCAGTGATTTTTCGATTTACGCATCAAACAAACAATTCCAAGTGGAACCGATATCGCATAGCATAAGTGCTAACTTTTTCTAGTCTTACCTTCGCACGCATTTCAGCGATTTTAGCCTGTCTAGCCTCTTTCTTTGCTTGTAATCCCTTTGAAAGTGCGGAGCCGCCAGAGCTGCTTGACGAAAGGCTTGAAAATCCAGAAAATTTGGATACCATATCCTTCACACTATGACCCGAAGCCTTTGAAGAACAACTTACTTCTGATGCCGGTGGTGATATATCATCATCATCAAAACTTGCTTCATTGATTTCGGAAATTGTTCTAGACTTAAGAAGAGGAGCCACAACTTCAGGTATTTCTTCTTGTTCGGCCGGAGGAAACCCACTAGGCCCGTCCGAAGCAAAATTTCCGTGGGAAGAAAGGACCGTTTCTTCACTGATTGTGGTTACTGAATTTTCTGGAATTTTCGAAGATTCATTGCATATAGAAGAAGTTGATACGTTCTGTATCTGACCAGAGGTTTCCTTATCTTCCTGCTCGATTTCCATTGTTTTAACTGGTTCGACCCCTGCACTATGATGCTCAACCTGCATCGAACTAATTGATTCTTTCCTTTGACATTTTTGTGGAATATGATCACTACTAGTATCCATAGGTGGTGGTGGTACCATTTTATCCTCTAACTTTTGGTTATTGTTATCGGGGATGTTATTCTTCGATATCTCCACTGTAGCAGAGATCTCTTTGTGCTCCACGATCGATTCGACAATAGTATTCGAATAGGAGGTACCAGTTATGGACGGCACAGACGGTTCTGCTTGATCAAGTTGTTCAAGCATTACACTCATCAGACGAGCCCTAAGATCTTTCTTTAAACCTGCTGTATCACAATCTCGTTCCTTCAGCTCTTTTTTGAGTTCGACAACCTTCATTACGAAGACCTTCAATTCGATATCCGATCGAGTTTGTGTTGATTGCTTTGGTAGTGGTTGACTCCAATTTTTCTGAGAATTTTTGATCGCTGATGATTGCTGTCCTGTCTTCGCAGACACCATAGGAGGTCGGTTGTTCGAAGACTGATTTGAATTTTCGTTGTTGCTTTTGACGTCAACATCGTTTTGCTTCGTATGTTTCTTTTGTTTCTTTTCGAAGTACTGTTTTCGCTCTGCTGGGTCTATGCACTCCCAAATTTTTCTTTTGCATGACTACAAAGTAAGTGGTAAAAAAATAGAAAGGATGATTGATAAATAAATAGTTAGAATACTTTTTGAATATCTTCTTCCAGTTGATATTCGATAATAGGACGGACACTACAACATTCTCTCGTATTTTTATGTTAGCTAAAAAATTATACTACTCACCTCGATTTCTTCCGCAAGTTTTCGACTAGGATCATGCTTTGGCTGGAATGGAATTCTGACCTGGGAAATAACTAATTCTAATGTACGGAGGTGGCTCATGTTGACTGTCGGGTAGATTGATTCCACAGATTCCTAACTATATTATTTATACCTACTAATTCAACGACGACGTTATGCACTTCGATTGACTGAACGAACTGATGTATCGTAATGTCTTTTTATCAAAGTCGGGTGCTGCTTTAATTGATCCTCTTGATGATCTGTTGGTGATCACGAGACGAGATAAACGGAGGTGGTAACTACTGATAGATGAATGAATGATAAAAAAAAGAGGTTTTGATTTTGACCGTGTTAAAGAAACGATCGCTTTGGGTTGAAAAAACAACAAAATGAACGAGATTTTTGAGTTTGTGAAGTATTTTTCTTGTTCTCAGCAACGGCCTCCTCGTCCGTTATTTTGGCAAAAAAAACGTTTTTTATTCCAGGCTTTATTACCAGAACGAATTCGCGCGTGCAGAAACGCAGCGACTTTCTAAAAAAATTGTTATGGGGTTAGCGAGAATTTAAATATTATCTTTATATTTATTTTGTGTACAAAAACTGAACTCATTTAGTTTTTTTTCTATTCCATACTGTAATACAATGATAGAAGTGTCTTTCGCTAAACGTAAAGTCAGATTTTACTATAATTTGATCCTGAACCAAAACTTAAACAATCAACTAAAAAAACTGTAGAAAAATAGAACATTTTTTAAATTGCATAATTAACACCACATAACTATCCGACAATTTTTTGTCATCAAAAAATAAAAAGAGAAATAATAAACAATTCTGTAGTGTTTTCCGAAGATTTCAAATAATGATAATGATAATGTAATCAATCAATTATTTTTTTAGGCCGCAATTGTGCGGAACGTTGTTCGTTCAATGGCAGCAATGATATCATCCACATGAGGGAATACCGCTATTTCTAATTCAGTTGCATATGGGGTAGGAATATCAGCACCACATACACGTTCCATGGGTGCATCTAAGTAATTGAAGGTATCAGTTTCCATAATCATGGCCGCAATTTCAGCTCCAACACCGTGCTGTGGAAATCCTTGTTCCAAGGTTACACAACGTCCTGTTTTCTTAATCGATTTGAAAATTGCTTCACGATCGAGAGGACGGATACTTAATAGATTAATAACTTCACAAGAAACTCCCTTGGCTGCCATGATCTCGGCAGCTTCCAAGGCTTTACCAACCTCCTTACTGAAGGTGATGATGGTAACATCCGATCCCTCTCGTTCGATTTTTGCCTTACCAATCTCAACGACCCAGTCTTTCGATTGTGCTTCATCTGACATGGGGAACGAAACGCCGTACATAAGTTCATGTTCCAATACCATGACAGGGTTTGGGTCACGAATGGCCGCCTTGATAAGACCCTTAGCATCTTCACTGGAATAAGGAGCGACAACCTTAAGTCCAGGGATTGCTGCAAACCAAGCAGCGAAACATTGCGAATGCTGTGCGGCGGTTCCAGCACTGTACCCATTAGGACCACGAAAGACGATAGGACAGGCTAATTCTCCTCCACTCATATAGAATTGTTTTGCGGCACTATTAACGATATGATCAATAGCTTGCATACTAAAATTGATAGTCATAAATTCTACAACCGGTCTAAGTTCATGAAATGCAGATCCGACTGCCATTCCTGTAAACCCTGCTTCGGTGATAGGTGTATCGATGACACGTTTTTCACCATACTTTTGATACAAACCTTTCGTTACCTTGTATGCACCCTGATACTGAGCAACTTCTTCTCCAATAATATAAACAGCCTCATCACGTTCCATTTCTTCGTCAAGACCCTCACAAATTGCTTCACGGACTGTCATCTCCTTTGTTGCAAACCCACGAACAAAGGAATTCTTGCCTCGAGACTATGTATATATAAATAATATGTCGATTTTATAATAATATATATAATGCATACCATTTATCATGCGTTTTAATATGATGTGTACGAATGTTGTGTAATTTGCCACGTGAATTTATGGGGGATTGATATGAAAAAAGAGCCACCACGACACACCATAGATGGAAAAGGAGCGAAAGCATGAGAAAAAGTGATAGTGATATCCGAAAGAAGTTATAATACACCATCAGAACGGAAATGTGCCATTATGTGAAGGGGCATCACGACGACAACGACAAAAATATCCTCTTCTTTTACTTACAAGGACTTGACTAGCTTGGCCTCGAAGGGCCAGTCTACTCATTGAAGAAGAAAACATCTCTGGTTATTCTATTGATAGTTTTATGATACAAGTAGTTCTTGTTCGACAAGGAAGGTTGGTTAGTAGTACGGTACTTTTGTTTGTTGTTTGTACTTTTACCGGTATTTGGTCGAACGTCGAACATCCACATCTTTTCAATCTGCTTCCTCTTCGCCATTTTATCACACGTCGAATTTTTCTGCTTGTCAGCTGTTTATTTAGGGACTCTAACGCGCGACTCAATCGACTCACTCGACTCCGCCGTCAGATATCGGAACAAAGCAAAGATTCGATTTTTTGTTGTTGTCAAAGCATTACAATAAAATGTACAGGAAGATATGAGGTATGAGGTATGAGGATAACAGAGTAATGGGTAAAACGAATTCGGTCTCTGATAACACAGGGACGCAACACAAAAAGCACGATTTTGAATTGAAAAGATAGAGAACAAATCAAATCCTTCATCTCGGGAACAAGCACGGAAAAAAGGAAAAACGATGAGTAGCAGGTCGTGTGGTGTTCCCTCGTTCTTTAGTAAGACCGTCCTCTTTCTTATCATGGGGACTTGGTTACTGATTGCTTGTTTGACATCATATTATTTACTCTTGCAGCAGAATTATTACACGAATAGAGGCACTAATAATAGTAATAATAAAAATAACAATAACAACAATAACAGCTGGGTCCTATTGGGAGGTCTTACAGCGACGACGATCTCCTTTCGAATCCGTGCAACGGATACTGCAAATTTAAAACATAATGTCAATGACATGTCAGAAAGTCGACGACAGCGACTCGTTGTGACTACCGACCCAAAATGGGAGGATGTTGTCTTCGAACGAGAATTTGTTACACATGTTCCGAATACTGGCAACAACAACGAATATGATGACAACAATGACACTGCCTCAGAAGTACTAAATATAGATATAGAAGAATCAGGTAGTGCATTGGTACATTCCGTTACTGTGACAGATCTTACACCGAATACTCGTTACTATTATGTTATTTTTGAGTTCACAACTATGGACGACAATGTCGATTTATCTTCTAATACACAACCGCAACATCAACATCAAGGACAGTTTATGACAGCTCCCAATGAAGGAGAGGCTCGTGATTTTCAATTCATCGCTTCTGCATGCTCATGGACAGGTTCGGACGTACCAATATATACGCAAATTCTAGAGCAAGAGATTCTTCAGTCGACAGCAGTAGCAGCGGTAGAAAGTGCTACTACGACAATTGAAACAAAACCTTCTTCGCTCTTTTTTTTTCATCTTGGAGACTTCCATTACGAAAACTTGGATGTTGATAGTCTAGAACGACGAATTGATGCAATAGATAATGTACTAAGTAGTGCTAAACAACAGCGATTGTGGGCAAATGTACCACTTGCCGTTATGTGGGACGACCATGATTGGTTAGGAAATAACAGAGGTGGAGATACGTCTCAGATTGGATATGAAGCAGCCCTTGAGTCGTATCGAGTGGCTTTCCCACATTACGAGCCCCTACCGTCTTCTTCTATCGATGACAAATGTAACAATAATAATAGCACCAACAGTGAAAATGCTACTACTACTACTACTACTACTTCTAACAACAACAACGACGACGATGACGGCAACTGCAATAACAATATCAACAATAATAATTTATACGGCAATCGTGGTGTGTATCAGGCATTCACCATCGGAACGGTCCGATTCATCATGAGTGATTTGCGAAGCGAAGCTTCGGAAAGTTCGATATACTCGCCCGAACAACGCGAATGGTTGTTTAAAGAATTGGAAGATTCAATGAAATACGATTTCGTTGTATGGATGTCGACCGGACCTTGGATTGGGACAGCGAAGGAAGGATCTGATACTTGGAGGGGACATTCACGTGATAGGAAAGAACTTTCTCTACACATTCAAAGAACGGTGACGAATAAGAATTTGTTAGTCCTTGCCGCTGATGCTCATATGGTTGCCTTCGATGACGGAAGTAATACATTCTATGGTGAAAATGACAAAGAAAAACAATATGCTACTGGACTCAATACAACATCACAAGATCCAGAATATACGAGATCTTTTCCTATCTTACAAACTGGTCCATTGGATAGAATGGGAAGCGTCAAAGGAGGTCCATATTCTGATGGGTGTCATACTTACTTTTATGAAAGAAATCACCAATACAGTGTGATTAATTTCCAACTTGAAAATCGCGATGAACCTCCTTGCTTAACGATTCGATCTTACGACCAAAGTAATCTCATCTTTACAAAGAAACTTTGTGGACCAGATATTTTTGGTAACAGTCGAAATGTCGAGGAACATCTTGAAGAAGAAACAGTAGGGAGCTGCAAAGCAATGTACTTTTCTTCGACAAAAATGACTTTGCTTATTATTGCTGCATGTATGTTAATGGTTGCATTTGTTCTGACTTATTTTGTCTTCTTGGGTTGTTGTGTTTCATTTGGTATAGCTATGATGATTCTTATATTCCTTGTGGCTACATTTGCGGCTGGTTTTATCATTCCCGTAGCCTTGGGCATTGAACAATATGAAGCCTTTGAAACCATAGTAATTTGTATTCTACAAATTACGACTGTCGTCCTTTATTTGTCAGCGTGGCAATTTTGTTCTGACAAGAGCAATAATGGGGAAAATGACGCTACTACTGTGCATAATCACGAAGAAGAGAAAGCTTGTTGACGGCACAAAAGCTTGAATGTGTATCGTTCACGAGAAGACCTCAGAAATAGAAGAATATATAATTTGGGGTAAAAATAGAAAAGATTAGAATGTCTAGTTTGCCTCACGCTATTCGTCCATTTAGCTAGCTAATACTGATCTAATGTTACGTCTTTCATCCAGCCATCTATTTAATTGAACAATCAATACATTTAAAAGAACGTAGCCCGTAATTTTGTTCATCGCAAACCTCATACAAAGTTTTCTGCATAGCTATTGTGAGAACAGAAGTATGCTTGATAATCTTAAATCGATTATATCTTACAGTGTAGCGAGAAGACAGTATTTTAAACTCTATTTTATTTTATGATAATATTTCCCCCTGTTGAAAAATTATTCAAGTCAATTGACATCATCGTTATCATCATATTCAATCGGAACTGCGTGATTCAAGCATTCAGTAAACTGAAAAACCAATGTGTCTGCGTGTGTGTACATATGTGTGTGTGTTTTTGCTCTGCTCACTATCGTAATTTTGATCCAGCATTGATCCATCTTTGAGCGGCTGAAGCAGATTCACGAATCAAAACAGACAAATCGAGATAAACAGAAGTTTCACCCCCACCCCCACCCCTGTATTCTTTATCATCAAACAAAGGATCCAAAAAATCAAAAGCTAGATCCAATAATCCTGAATAAAACAATGTTAGTATTCCAACAGAAACGACGGACCAAATCCCTAATTCATTGTACTGTACAATGGATGCCATGAAAAGGAACAAATCGACGAGGATTTGTACAAAATGGACATATGCTAATGCCATCCGACCTGTTATCTTGTTTGTAATTTGACTGCAGCACATACGGAGGGAACATATTTGATCTAACAATACTTGTTCTAATCCACTCCCTCCTTGTAATAGTGCACCTTTTGTTCTTCTTTTATTACCAGTATTTGGATATTGTGCCTCTTTGCATTTGAAGATCACCCACTCTAATAGTATCCAATGTTTTTGTGTCTTGTTCACACTAATTTGTAAATCAAGTGCTTCTTTTTCTTGTTGAGTCAGTACATCTTTTGCGACCATTCGGCTAAGACCACGGTCTGTTAATAATATACGAAACCGTCGTGTCTGGGATGCCCAAAACAATACGTGGAAAGCACGTAATTTGTGACTTATATCCTGAAGAAATTCTTCTCCATCTGATGTGTACGATGATGATCGTCGTCCGAAACGGTTGTTGTTTCGACTAACATGTGTAGCAAGGATCATTTCTATATCATTTATTCGACCTTGAATATTCCGACAAATTTGGTAAACGGATATCCAATAATTATAAGCTTGAGTGACGAAGAAAACCAATACCAATGTTGTCAATGGTAACAAACTTTTCCAAATCTTGTTCAAACTGTTTAGGAATTGAAGGACAACGAGGTTACATGATTGTTGTTGTAGATTAATGATAGTTGCAGGATGTTCCCAAACGTTCCAGTCACCAACAATTATCTTTCGCAATAAACAACACAAACCGAATGTTGATACCATTCTCAAATATGTATTGGTTATTGAGTTATAAAATACAGTTGAATACCATTGACGCCAAAGCCATATTTGAGAAGGAATATATCTGTCGATAATTATCCCACCATTAACACCAATAATTTCATCAAGTACGATATCAATAACATCATTACTCGTTGCCTGTTCTTCTAGATCTTCAATCGTTGGCATTGGATTAGGATCTTTGGGTTGGTTATCATACCGTCGATGTGATGATAAAAATGAAAAATATTCTTGTCGATATCGACTACTGCGATTGCCATTATTGCGACGACGATTCGATGCAGCATCTGCGATAATAATAACATTCGACAGAATTATTGCGTTGGTGATGATCCGAAAGGCTTTCATTGCCAATGCGATGTTTAGATAAATATTCTCAGCGTTTTTCGTAGCTATAGTTGAGATGTGGGATGCCCATTGTGCATTGTGTGATTGTGGTTATTAACTACAGATCCACAGATCCACAATCCACTTCCACATACCATTTATTTAATTCGAGACATCATGGATCATGGTCTATTTTTTTGCGAAAATTGCGCGCAAATTCGACCCCCACCCACCTACAAAACATTCAATACTAACAAGGATAGACATACTGGACAGTACTTGATATATAGATGGAAAGTGTTCTATATTCAATATGCAATCGTGAATAATAATATTCAAATAAATAAATTTTACATACAATGCACTGTACTGGTTTTGGTTTATATTTGTTATTACCAGCATATTTTTGAGTTTTACAATTCTTTGCTGTTGTGCTTAGTATCTAATTCAGTTGCAAATTTTGGCCATGATTCACTAAGTGCAGCCCATTTCATGGTCAAAGTGAACTAATACGTAATACTGTGTGAATCGATACTATAGGTACTTCTTCGATTGACAATGCACATTGACAATGCACATCAGAAACAATAGAATTCATCCTGTAGATTGATGGATGACAGTCAGGCTTGCATTTGCCATCTTCAGATAATGGATGTTTCTTGTAGATTGATGGATGGCAGTCAGGGTCGCATTATCTCCCACTCTGGAGGCCCTAATGAATTGGTCAATGCCGTGAGTAGAACTTCATCTTTATGGTCAGTCCATGGCCGAGATGATGATTCTGCAGCAACAGCAGCAGCAGCGACAGCGGCAGCGGCTCTAGCAGTAGTAGTAGTAACAGTATCAGCACACGTTGTAATGTCTTCCGAAGTACTGACTTAGACCCTCTTAGATATCATAGAATAATCGAGTACTGTCCCTATCAAGACTGTACTCACTTCTCCTTTATTAGATCCTTAGTTATACTATACTCTAGAGTAGTCACTCCTACAGGTTATGAGCCTTTATTCACAAGAGTTTGTCCATATCGGATAGTTCTCAGAGTAATTGCTTCTACCATAGTAGACGCAACGCAATTCTCCTTTGAAGTACCACCCTCTACCGACTCCAATTAAAAGAGCTATGCTATCGTTTAAAATGAATTTTTGACAGAAATAAATTTTTTACGTAAATCCTGGTACTGTCCCTACGCGCGCAGTACCACAAAGGAAACTTTTTTTCCACATTGGTCGTAATCTTCTGAAGAAGATCCCTGTCCAGTTCAACTTCATTTTCCCTCCCCAATTTTTGGCCAGTAGGGCTGTAAACCTAAACAACATGGACAATACGCCCAACATACTAATTTCAGCATTGTCACTCCTACATGTAAGAGTGTTGCTAAGAGCTGCTTTAGTCTTTGCGAGTGCTTTTTGTCACCCACCAATGACCACCACTACCACCAACAACAGATGTATCCTTTGTTAGGAATCTACCTTTTTGTTGTTGTTGTTGTTGTTGTTGTTGTTGTACACGAACAACCTCTCTATTGTAACAACTGTCTTTTCCTTCTTATTGTGTGCAAGATTATAATCTTCCGGAGACGGACCCATTCACGGAAAACTTTATTTCCAGGATGAGAATTTATTCTCTCACCTCATCCACTTAGAACGTCTTGAGGAGTTGGTGTTCTGATTCTTCGAAGTGTACCACCACCACCGCAACCAAGACTAGTCATTCGTGTAGTAGTAGCAGTAGCAGTACCAGCATGTTGTTGTTGAAGCTGCGACGCGATCTCTTCTATCTCGTATCGTTGTTGACTTCACTACTTGTTGCTGTTATGATAGCAGTCGACTGTTGCTGTTATGATAGCAGTCGACTGGCCGAGGCGCTTTCTTCTTCTTACTTCTTCGTCACCATCATCCACATTTTCAAATTTCTTCATGGGACTCATTATTCATGATTCGATTTCAAAAAAACCCGGATATTGAATACGAACTACGAAGTCATGAGCAAGAATTATTTGTTCGGTTGTCGAAGCAAAATCAATCAAAAGCAATCAAATCAACAGGCGAACGAACCAATGCAAGAGGCAGGATCCACCTTTCTTCGCGAAGAATAGCTGTACAAAACTCGTATTTTTATATCTCTATCTCCGTTTCATGACAAGACTATCATTGCTTACACTGGAGTAACTGGAGTATTTTCGATCGACCCCTCTGTGCAAATAAACACAACCATGGCCATTCAAAAGAGTAAGTATAGGATAGCAACGTCTCGTTTCGCTGTTTTTAAAAGAGTGTCTTTACGACCCTTGTTGTTGAACTTTTTTCTCGGGTCTCCGTTATCTTACATACTGCCCGTTTTTGTTTGTGCTTATTATTGATGTGCTACTCTACGTCTCTATCGATGACTTCCAATCTTTCGTTGTTGTTTTTTAAATAACAGAAGCATCCGTATCTGAACAATATTGTAAAAAATTACTTGATAAGGATGCTGATATACCAGATGCATGTAAGAGATTTGCTAGCATCAAGGCTCAACTAGATGCCAAAAAAGAGGAAAATCCATTTGCAGGAATGGGTGGTGGTGGTCGAACTCAAGCTAGAAATGCTACTCTAATCCGTCGTATGAGTACACGTCACAGTCAAAAAAAAGATGGGAAAAAAGATACATGGTTCTAAAATAAAAAAAATGTATTTCCTGCATATATATATAACAAACAAACAACGGCAAATATACATACATTATCAATTACTTAAATATACGAGGAATGGAAACATGTTGAAAAGATACAAAAGAATGCTACAAACAATCGTGTTTTTTTCCTGAATTTCGACTAAACATCTCCCATAAACAGAGAAGTTTTGTATGTGTATTTTTGTTGGTCATTATGTCAAATGTCGATATCAACAAAACATACTAAACATACTACTACTACTACTATTGTGAACGTACATACTGGTAAACTTGTAAGGGAGGAGTGAGTGACTTGCATTTATCTTTTCTGATGCTACCTTCTCTCTTAGAGAATATATATATATATATATATACATTATTTAGTATTTGAATTTTATTTTCATTCATTCGCTTGTGTGTGTGTGTGTATTTGCATAATCTAGCTAGATTTCAAAATCAGTTAGGAATTCCCTCGAAACAGTTAAACAGTTTCCAACAAAATGCGAAATGGTGGATGATAGGGCATATTACTATAAGTTTCGGCTCGTATCATTATTCCCATAGGTTTTGAATTCTCTACTTGACAAATTTTGTTCGTTACAATTCATTTTCTTCAAACATTTTGAAACCAAATAAAGAAACAGAAAAAGACGACATCAAGATGTAATTGTATGCAGCAGCAGCAACAAATCCAACATCATTTGTTTTAGTGCATACCGATTTGTTTAGAAGGGATTACTACAGTATGTTAGTCTTGATATGTTTTGTATAAATACGGTGTTAATCATAGAAATTATTTTTATATATATATTTTTACAGTCGAGATTCCGGCTCGACTTCCAATACAGCTGCCGCACCCATTCCTGTTCCAATGCACATAGAAACAACACCGAATCGTTGTTTACGTCGATGTAATTCGTTTAGCAACGTTGCTATTTGTCTTGCACCGGTACAACCAAGAGGATGTCCAAGGGCGATAGCTCCACCATTCGGATTCACCTTAGATGGGTCTATATTCAGTACGTCAACGCACCAAGAGGCCTGTGAAGCAAAGGCCTCGTTGATTTCAAAGACGTCAATATCTTGAATTTTCAAATTACATTGCTTTAAAACTGCCGGGATTGCAACAGCGGGACCGATTCCCATGATTCGCGGGGGGACACCCTTTACTGCATATCCTCTCCAAATACCGAGAATATTTAAACCACGAATGTTCGCCTCGGCTCGAGTCATGATCAATACTGCAGCCGCACCATCGGTTGTTTGTGAGGAATTACCCGCTGTTGTTCGACCAGTTTTTGTAAATATTGGTTTCAGTTTAGATAGAATATCAAGCGTCGTTTGGGGACGAATGCCATCATCTTCTGTGACATTTCCAACGGGAATAATTTCATTTTTGAACTTTCCACTTGCTCGTGCTCGAGCTGCTTTTTGATGTGACTGCACAGCAAATTTATCTAAATCACGTCGTTTTATTCCGTACCTAGCAACTACATTGTCACTTGTTACACCCATGGGAATCAAACAATCCATGACGGACGTCTTTTTGTGTGCTTGCTTCATAGCATCCCAGTCTACATCTGGAGGAGTTATAGATGACATAGGATAAAAAGACATAGATTCCACACCACCACCGATACCAATTTTTATCTTTTCAGTTGCGATAGCATCGACAATGTTCGCTACAGCTTGTAAGCCTGAATTACATTGTCGATTGACCCATGAAAGTGGTGTAGAATCTGCTGGAATACCTGCAACCATATGTGCCATTCTCATTGCAGCATATCCAGAAGGTGGCATAAGACAATTTCCAAGACATAAATCCTGTACGTCTTCTCCCTTGACACCAGTGCGTTTCAAGGTAGCCTCCAGAACGGTAGTCAACAACGTAGAAGGTGGAACCTTAGCCAAAGCTCCCTTGCGAGATCTACAGAGAGGTGTTCGTAACGCCGATACAATTACGACATCGTTCGGGTTTTTCTGTGAGGTGCTCATGACGTATTTCGTAGCGTTTAATTGGATAGTTATTAGTGTGTCTATGTTGTATCGTTTGCTGCTTTGTTGTGTTGATTTGTCAAGGTCAATGAATGTAAGAAATAAAAAATCATGTGAATGAAAAAGATTTTCTATTGTCGGCAAGGGACGTTGCGAAACTACGTTTGTTCCTTGTTGTTGTACTTACTTTGTTATTGTTTTTGTTAATGATGTACAATACTAAATAATACTGTAGGTTCCCTGCGATCGTGATGTCAAAATACGATTTTTGGAGGGGGGGAGGATGAAGTGCGCTCAAAAATAATTAATAATAGGTACGCGCGATCTGTGTCATTCTTGATGCTTCTTGTACCGCACTTCCAAACTCACCACCGCTCAGTAGAATCCTACGCAATTTGTACTGTGCTCTTTCGAAAGATGCGGATCCATGCAAGTAAAGATCGCAATCGGAAATTCAACGTAGAAAAAACGCACAAAGCATTTCATACACGCGATTTT
>Ga0115007_10001159_pt1 | contig 17069 bp, 8 predicted proteins | sample ArcOceMetagenome_2_FD_87166 | JGI IMG/M metagenome (GOLD analysis project Ga0115007, IMG submission 87166) | Marine eukaryotic phytoplankton communities from Arctic Ocean - Arctic Ocean ARC135M Metagenome | ecosystem: Environmental > Aquatic > Marine > Oceanic | place: Arctic Ocean | collected... | reverse complement strand
GAAGAAGAACCGTATTTAAAAAAATGAATGTTTGTTTTTTTAAGTGCAAGATGCCCTACCCGTACCTACTAGTATTGAGACAAAGGGAGGGCATCGTACAATCTCCATTTGTGCCCCTGTACCCTACCTACCGCTCCTGTTTCAAGGAGTTTCGGCCTCCGATCTTCCTACGAAATCGATATCCTTGATACCGATTCATGAGAGGGACTTGTCTGAGATTGCTGGCCCCCTCGACATTAAATAAATGATGAACTGTAAACTGTAAACTGTAAACTAATCATCAACCATCAAACTAACTATCAAGAAAAACAAAAACAGGCTTTTACCCGGTAGTTGTGTACCCGAGTAAGGTCTTTTAGTTGTAATAAGATATGCAGTACGTCTACACTACTAGTTACTGGTACTATTAGCCCTCGTAAACTTGACAGTTTGTACGGGTGTCCTGTGACACCCCCCGGAACTTGCTCTTTGCCAAGCTTGCGGTTCCACAACTCTCGTGTATCTTTCGTGTACCTGTACGAGTTTTTCAGCTGTACTGTATCATGAATCATTCATGTATCATTGGAGTACAATGTCTTCCTCTTGCACTGCTGGGTGTTGATCCCCGTCCTGAACAAACAGACAAGATAACAAAGAAATAGATCAGTATTGCAGCATAAACATTTACACACAACACACAACACACAACACACAACACACAACACACAACACACAACACACCCAAGCCATCACTTACGTCAAACACAACGCCATATGTTCCATCGTGATTAATCACTTTCACAACACCAGGATATTTGTCGTCCCAATCTGGCAAACCAGCAAGGACTGGATCGTCAACTTTAAATTTAGCATTCGATTCTGCATCGGTAAATTCTTCGCCGTCGTGCTCAGGCGGTTGCGGTGCAACAGCCCCGTCACCACCCGTAACATTGACAGTGGGTGCCATAGCAACCAATCTTTCGGCATCACCGATTTGTTTTTGTTGCTGCCGTACCAATTGGAGTAGATTTTTCCATTTGATGGCTTTCAAATTTTTGTCGGCGACTTTTTCAACCCCAATACGTTTTGCAAAGGCTTTGAATTTGGTCAACAGAGCTAATTTGCGTTCGGTTAAAGCCGCCGACAACAAAGCATCTGTGTCTGCCTTCATCACTTCTGTTTTGGTTTTGGTTTCCGTGGCATCTCTCGATGCCGTTTCAAATGCTGCCAATGTTGCTGTGGCGGTGGCTTCTGCTGCCAATGTTGCTGTGGCGGCGGCTTCTGCTGCCAATGTTGCCGTGGCGGCGGCGTCTGCTGCTTTTGAATTATCACTCAACAGGGATAATTCCACTTGCACACCTGTGCGAAACGCAACACCACGAACAAACGAGACACCCGATGACAACATGGCTGACAAATGTTCGGGTTTCCAAAAAGAAGTGAAGGAAAACAATAATTCTTCCACTCTGTTGCGATCGGTTTTTAAAAGACCACACAACTCGAGTGTACTTCGAATCCTTTTTCGTTCGTTTTCATTCGTGGGCCTTTCATCTACGCCGTCTTTGGTTGTTTCTCCTGTTGTACTGTTGTTGTTTATCAACGCATCAAAACCACTAATCCATTCCCTCCACCATGGAGAGACGGTTGTCGTTATTGTATTCTGACAACCGGCACATCTAAATTTGGAAACAAAATTCACAAAAGGTGGATCAACAATTGGTCGTTGTGGAATTTGTGCACGAATGTTACATGTTGGACACCGTGTCACCGAGACAATTGCACACCGCAATTTTTGTCGGCATTTGTATGACCGCCACGTATGTTGAATACTTTCTGCACCTTCACGACGCAAAACGTGATCTTTGCCTGCGCTCCGAAAGACTTCAACCCAAAAGGATACGTTTCGATTTGCATTTTGCCTTTCAATGTTTTCCAAAGCAGCAATTTTACCTTCCAAGAAATGCAACTCGTCCGATTGTTCCCTCAGTACCGTTTTTGTAGATGCTCGTAACATACATGCATCAAGCAGAATCGAATCCGTTTTCATTTTATTTGTGGTGGCTGAATTCTGTTCTGTGTTGTTCGTTAATATTTTTTTGGTGGGCGTACCGTTTTCTACGAAATCGTGGGCGATACCGGGTGTTCTAGCTTTGCGGCATGCCTCTGCTGTCGCAAACGAATGTTGTGCTATTAAATTTGGGGTGGACATTTAGCCCTATCCTATCTTGAGGAGAGGAGTTGAAGTTGTTTTATTGGTGTGTCGATGAAGTTTGGGTTGTTTTTGCTCCTCGAGTTTTGGTTTTGTGTTGCCTGCTGAATTTTCCTATTTACAGACTGGACTTTGTGAAATATCAAAATAATGCATCCGTTCCCAAAAAAAAACACCAAAGGAATCCGGGAAAACTAGCTAGTGCTGCGCCCGCGCCCTTGCTTGGTAACACAAACATGCACCCAAGGATAGACGATGGAAAGTTACGAAGACAACGCACTTACTCGGCTACTTCCCATTCAACAGTTGATTCTGAAACATACAATTCACCAAGAAAAAGTCAACTGGAAGGAAGAAGTTCAAGTCGATTGCACGTTAAAGGAAGTAAAGCTTCAGCACCGACTGTCAATATGAGTGTGAAAACACAAGGAGGCAACAGTACTTATTCTGGTACCAGTAGTACGTCCAAAAGGAACTCTAAAAAACGGGGAAGAAAAAAAGAAAAGCCGACCAAAAGATTGCCCGTCAACGAAGGTGGTGTAGAACAAAAATTAGGAATCCGAGATCAAGCGAGAGATTGTCACAACAGAGTTGATGATGCAATGACCAAGTTTCAGGAAGTATTGAACAAAGACCATTATCGACTGCAAGATCGGCGTGCGGGCACAGGATCCAGTTACGATGTGTTGAAACAAATTCAAACGGAAACAGAAGTACTGACCGAGAATTTGAATCGAATTGGTTGGGAACGTGATGAAGTCATGGAAGATTTGGGCAATTGGATGGCAGAACGTAGTGGCGAAGCAGTAGGTATCGAATCTCAATTGAGGAATCAATTGTTTGACAGCCAAGAAAGAGTAACCGACTTGGTGAAAGAATCCATCAATGACATGGTTGCACGAAAAGCATTGATTACCGCGACCAGCAATACTTTACAAAACCTTTTTGAACGGACAGTGGAAACTGCGGCAAGAGAAATCAAAGAGGGAGTAAAAAAGGGTGCTGAAATTGCTGTGGCGTACGAAAAAGAAAAAATGATAGCCTCAAAACGTGCAATGGAAAGAGCTTTGCTTGACAACGAAGAAGAAGAACAGAAAAAGAAAACCGAAGAAGCCACCGAGAAAAGTGCAAGTGCAAATGCAGATGCAGTATCGAAAGCAAACGAAGCACTTCGAGCACAACCAGATCCTGCTGTTCTTAGTTTTATTGTACAATTCAAAACATGTCGAGATCGCATGAACACCGCAGAAGGTCAAATTCGAACATACGAACTGGCTTCATTTGCTTCCGAGGATAAATTCAATCGTGCCACGGAAGAATGGACTGTGAAAAAAAAAACGTTGGAAGGTCAAATTAAAGAGTCCAGTGATGCACTTCGATTGGCAGAAAAAAAATTAGGTCGATCACACATGAAAGCAAGAGAAAAGGAAGTTCGTGATCGTAAACAAGCTGAAACAACTTCATTCATAGAGAAAAAATCCAAAAGAAAAGGCACTGAAATGTTAAAAATGCAAATAAATACCTTGAAAAATCGTGTCCAAGAATTGGAAGAAGAAGTTGAAGCAACTGACAACAAAGTTGAAGAATTTCGAATGGAAATACAAGATTTAGAAGAAAAACTTGAAGCAACCAACGACATGGTCACAAGAGCAGCGTACGATGATATTAAAAAACAATTGTTTGAAGCGTCTGACTTGGTTGATCAAGCACGTGCGGAAACAGTTTCAGCACAAAAGGATACAGCAGATGCCAAAGCCGAAACAGAAAAAGCATACGAAGAAAAGGCAATGGTATTAGATCAATTGGCCAAAGCCAAAACAAAAATCATCGAACAAGATGCGGAAATTGCAAAATTAAAACAAGCTGTTGAAGAAGCAGCAGAAGAAAGGAAACGGGCACTTGCTGAACAAAAAGCACAATACGAAAAGTTACTGAAAGAAGAACAAGCAAAGACCGAAGAACAAAGAAAAAGAGCGGAAGAAGCGGAGGAAGCAGCAGCTAAACTGCAAGACAAGATCGATGCACTCGAACAACAAATCATTGATTTGAAAGAAGCGCACGAAGCAGCCATGGAGGCTCTTCGTGAGCAACATCGTGAATTTGTGGAAAAATTAAAAGCAGAACACGAAGAAGAAAAACGACAAATGGAAGAACAATTTGCGGCAGAAAAAAAAATACTTGAAGATAAAATTGCAAGGTTTGAACAAGACATGACTATGATAAAAACTGCAACGGACGAAACCATTACTGCTGCTTTAAACGAAGTCAAATTGGGAACAAGTCAATTGACCAAAATAGCAGTATCTCTCTATGGAAGATCTGAAAGGCTTCGAAAAGTTGCCGAAGAAGGTTTGTTGCCTCCCGATCAAGAATCTGTAGAACTGACGGAAAATGTCGCATCACTTTTGATTGGCAGTGCAGTTGATCTTTCTGAAGTAAGTCGAGATGCAGTAGACAATTTGGCACAAGCATCTTCCGCAACAAGATTATCTACCGCTTATGCGAACATATTCAATGTGATTGCAAGGACGGAAGCCTATGATCAAGGTTTGTTGGGTTACATTCAGTTCGTGGAAGGTACATTGAGCAATGATTTGTATTCCAAGTTCACTGAACAAGACAGCCAAGCTGCCATTGCATTTCATGATCAACATACAACTATTGCAATAAATTCCGATGAAATTCGTAAATCCCAACTGCCGGAATCGATGGATGATGACATTGATGTCGACAGTCTAATCACCAGTCGTTCAAATGCTACTGAGAAACGACTTGTGCAAAGAAAAGCCAGAGAAGGTGCTGCCAAACGTCAAGCGGAAACTTTAGTGGCTGTCAAACATTTTTTAGCAGCTGAGACACAGCGATCTGAAGAAGCACGAAACACTTTGTGCAAGTTGGACGTGGAATGTGGCAAAGTGCAATATTATTTGGAAACTGGAGGATTAGAAGAAGAAGGCCCATCATTGGCCGAAGTGTTAGAATCACTAAAATCTTCTCGTGTTGAAAGTACTACGGTTGCAGACATGGCAATGTTGGGTCCAAACGTGTTAATCACTCACCCAAGCATACCATTGGATATTGTTCGACTGACTAGTCATGCGTTCAACAGTACAATCCGTACTGTTCGTGACTTGAAAATAGCCATTGTTGAAAACACTGCGGGAGCCGATGGTGGTGAATCAGAAATAGTACAAGATCTTCGTCAACAAACAATGGCTTGTTCAATTGAATTGCAACAGAAACGAAAGGAACTGGCCATTGCAGCTCAATTGAACACTTCTGAAATGGGTCAGATGATTGATCTCATGACCAAGCTTCAACAAAATGAAATATGTTTATTCAAACACGATAGTAATCTTCAAGATATGCAAGACGCAGTTGATACAAATAGATCACATGCACTGGACAGTTGCACCGTGTTGTTGGAGACATTGGCCAATGCCAGTGTTGAGAAATCAAAGGACCGAGAACAACATCGTGATACACAATTGGCAGAAGAAGAAGGTGCAATGTTAGAAAAGGTAGAAACTTTGGAAACAGCAATAGAAAACGCCACAAAAATATACCAACAACTTCATTTGCAAGCACAGTCGTTAAGAAATGAGTTGTCACGAGCCGAATCACTGAAAGGTCAACTTTGTGATTTTATTGGAAGTTCTGGTCAGTTGGGAGATCAAAAAAAACTCATTGAACAAGTTCGAAGTGCACGAAGTGTATGGATTGATAAAGCCATTGGGGTTGGGATCGAACTTTCAGGAATTTCTAACACGACCAGAAAAAACATGGCAACGTTGTTTGGTACCATTGAAGATTGGGTCAATAGTGGTGGTAACCCAGAACCAGGACAATCGATCAGCACGGAAGATGCTCAACTTACATTGCAATCCATTCAAAAGCTTAAAAATTTCAAAATTGAATTGTTAAACTCTCATGTTGTGCAAAACCCAGAACTTTCCAATGAAGATGTCAATACTCTCGTTCCACTGATAGTGAATCAAATCGATGTTTTCAATCAACTTCTTGAAACAAAAGTGCACGTTGTGGTTGAACCAAATGAAGATGAACACAAAACCAAAGTGGACAAATTGACCAAAGAATTAGAAGCAATCAACCAAGAAGTGTTTCTGACTTGGAAAACAACACAACAAGCGTATTACAATAGTTTTAAAAACGAAGCGACCGAAAAATTATTGCGTGTGCAAGAGGAAATGTTACAATTGAACAAACAACTCAAAACCACGGTGAAAGAAAAGGAACAAGCAATGGCGCAGGCGACGGAAGCCACGCTGGCATTGGAAACTTTAGAATCCGAAATGGAGGAAGCTGCCGAAGAAGCGGCCAACAATGCACCAAGTTCACGGGCAAGCAGCCGCCGCACAAAAAGTAGAAAAAGTACTCGAGGTTCGTCTCGTGGAAACTTTGGGTCTTTAATGACCGTGGCAATGGAATTGGAGCAAGCAGAAGCAACAGCGGACATGCATAAAACAATGGCAAAAGTAATCGTTCATTTGTGTGGCATTACTGAAAGATTGCAAAGTGTCGCACCACCCATGCAAAAACAACAAGTTCGGACCGTTCCCGAACCAGTTGCTGAATTGTCTACTGGAATCATGCAACGAATCAGCGTATTGCAATCGATGGCGAAAGGCGATGATTATGAGAATGCGCTTCTTGATACAATGGGTGCCATCAACGAATCAGCATCGAAATACATGCTTACCACCATTGACCATTGTTTATCATCATTGGCCAAACAAGTGGCGTTGGGGGTTTGGATTGGTAAACCACATAAAACAAAAATAGTTGCACCGAAAACCATCAAAGCCAGTTTGCGTGTTTCAAGAGGGACTGTTAGAACTACTGGCAACAAACGCATGCAACGACAAGCAAGCAAGAAGAAAACAAAACAAAATGTTTTAAGAAGTGAATTGGCGACTCAAAAAATGTATGTGAATGAACTAGAAATGGAGTTGAATGCTTTGACTTATCAAAATCAAGGGCATGGCAAACTTGAAGAAATGGAAAGAACGATGAAAAAGTCAGCTGAATTGAAAAAGTTAATGGTGGAAAAGAAATTTCTATATCTGAAGAAGAAATTAAAACATGATCATGCAAAGAAACAAATATTGGAAGAGACCATGCGTAATAACAATGAGGAAGAAGAAGTTCCTGAAAAAGATCTTCTTGCTGCAAAATTTCATACAAGGAAAGAATCTGCCATTTTAGAAACACATATGGTGGAACTTCGACGATTGGATGCAACCAGTAAACGTTCCGAAATACAAGTGTATAATTCTTTGGAAGATGTGATTACATTGTCCAACAAAATTAAAACTGGCCAACAAATCCATTCATTGAGTCCACAAGGACTGCAAGAAAGTAGAGTTCGACGAGATTTATTGAGACTTGGAATCATGGCAAAAGCAAAATCAGGATCACCATCATTGTCTCCGATCAAAAACAAAGGAAGGTATTTGAATGGCATGAATGGCACACCAAAATTAGTTAGCAAAAAAAAAATGAACACAACCCTACTGCTCTACGACCATCCCGTGCTAATAAGAGGTAACAGAAATGGACATACATAATAAAATAAATAAACAACTTGCACTTGCACAGAACAAAAATACATGTACTAGTACTAGAGTACCTGTCTAGACATACATACCTGTAAAAACATTTCAAAAATAAATTTTTCTCTAATTATTTTTTATATAAACTATATTCGGAGCTACCGTACAGGTACAGTATGTACCTGGGACCCACCCGTACAACATGTCATGTATGTATGAATGTATGTATGTCATGTGTACCTTCTTTGTAGTATGTACACACACTAGTACAGTACCTGCTGCCGCAGTTCGACCCTGTCAACTTGAATCAACACTTCTTTCCACCGGTTGCCATCCAAAGTTTGAATTCCAATTGTCTTCTTTTTTTATCTTCGGTTTCAGCCAATGATTTCATCATCAATTTCTTCAAATGTTTTTCATGTGTCACTCTTCGTTTATGATGAACTACTTCTTCTTGTCTTCTTTTTTCTAACCTGGTTTTGGTCATTTTTTTCCTTTTTTCACTCAATTTCATGTCCAATCCTTTTCTAAATGTTTCCAACTGTTCTTTCTTTTTTTTACTGTCCAACATCTCCTTCAACACAATAAGGTGACCCAATGAATATGCTTTTGAGGTGGCAGACGTGACCAATGTTTCATTGGCTTGGCGTTCTGCTTCTTCTGCTTCGCCAAGCAATGTGTCCAATGCCGTGACGGCATCACTGCATTGTGGGTACTGTCTTTCTGCTAACATGACCAATGCTGGCACAAATTGACAAAATGTCATTGTCGTGTCAAGAGACGTGTAACCTTTTATCATTGTTCCTGTTGTTTTTGCAAACAACAGGAACAATTCACCTGCTTCAAAACTTGTTTTTTGATTTCTTGTTCGGCCAGCAGAAACGGGTCTTCTTTTTCTTCGTGCTGAAACGGGTCGTCTCTTTGCCGTGGTGACACTGCTGGCACTGGTAGCACTGGTGGCACTGGTGGCACTACTGGTAGCACTGGTAGCACTGGTGCCGTTTCCACTTCGTTTTCTTTGTAGTCTTTTTTTTCTCACCACAACAGGGCGCAACCATGTATCGGTGGAAGTCATTTTTGATCTGACATTGTTTTTGCGAGAAGGACTTCTAGAATGGACTAAAGCACCTCGCAACCGAAGAATGGAACGAAGCGAACGACAAAAGATATTGCAGGGTAAACCGTTCCTACCGCGGCACAATCGTTCGTAAAAACGACGGACTCTCGAGGTAATCCAACTCGCACGTCGAACATTGTTGGAATCATTGGCATTTAAATTTGTATACTGGTGTTCGTTGTCGTCGTTGTCGTCCTCTTCGATGGTTTGATACTTTTTGCAAATGATTTTCAACGCACCTTTCACTACAATTGTTTTGATGTACTTGTCAACAGGACTGTCTACAACGATGGATTCGTATTCAACGTGGGTCTTCTTTCTGTTTCTGCTACTGCTTCCGCCGCTGCTGCCATCTTCTTCTTTCTCTTTCTCTTTCTCTTCCTCCCCATCATGGTTTGCAGTAGCCGCCACAATTTCAGTCTTTTTAGTAAATGTGGTACGCAATGATGGATTTGCATTCACTTCCAACAAGTACGGTTTTAATTGGTCATCAACCATGACATCAAAACCTAACAATTGAAAATGATCATTGGCCGTACGGGTTGATTTTTTCCCCCTCCTGTTTCCTTTACCACTACTACCCAGACTGTTAGTACTGCTCCCTTTACTGCCATTGCTGCTCCCACCAGTAGTCTGACATGTTTTACTTCGCAAAATAATGTCACTTTGCAATGCTGCCGATGTTTGAACAATTAAATGTTTAATGTCTTCCATCATTTGATCCACGTCTTCACCCATGTCACGCATTTCTCGGAGCACTGACGTCAATGTTCGCTTCGTACCCTCGGAACGAGCACTTGGGTTGGGGTCTAATATACTGCTGTGTACGTAGCCAGTATGATTGTGTTTGTTGACTGAATAATTGCTCAAATGGGCACACATGTTGGCTCTTCTTTTCTTTTTGGAGGAGGACGACGACGAAGAGGAAGAGGAAATTTTTTGGTACGGCACAGTACAGAATCGAACTAAACCTTCGTCGCACAACCATATCGACAAAGGGTCCAATGATTCTACCAAAAGATACAATCGGAAATCAAATTTCAAGCCAGCCAATTTCAAATACGGGTTTCCTATGTATTTTTGAACCACGGAACGTGGAATTTTCTTTTCCACATAATCGTGCCGACCGGATTCGGGGACGGTGGTGGTTTGAATGGTATTCTTCAAGTCGTGCCAACCTTTTAAACCAGTGAATAAATGAATGCCTTTGCCTTGCGATCCGCAACTTGGTTTGTAGATGAAATCTTGCGAAGAAGATGTTTTGTCTAAATATTCTTCAAACAGATTCAATTGGGATGGAAGACAAAAGGTTCGAGGGGCGCATCGAGAATTCCTCGCTCGACCCATCAATAAACGAAAGGCTTCGAGCGAGGAATTCAATGCGTCTTTGGTGACGGCTTGTCCGAGTCCCGGAATGACCGAGGAATTCAATGCACGTTTGTTCGATTGGGCGGGGGATGGTGGGGGTGGAAAAGTTGAAGGCCGAGCATAGGGTGGCGATGTGGTGGAGATGGTGGAGGCAGGAACGGCCAAGACTTCTTTGCTGTGGTTGGCAGCATCTTTTAATCTCTCTTGACACCAGTGTATGGTGGATTCTTCAAGCTTTTCCACCACTTGAAGAGAAAGTTCCTCTGCAACTTCTCGCACCAATGCCACGTGGGAGGTGATGTAGATCTTGATTGGCCGTGGCATTGGCAGTGGGTTTCAACTGGTGATCATTTTGTTACAGTTTTTTTTTTAAGTTGTGTCAGGTGGGGGTTTGGTGTCTCGAGTCTGTCGAAGCCCAATCCTCTCCTTTTGGACTTCAACGACCAACATAATTATGTATCGTACGTACACCTGTTAATTGTTGATACACTTATTGTTGACCCCTTGCATCGCACGTACACCTGTCAATTGTTGGTACACTTAAATTTGACATTGTCAATCATTACACAACATGACCAAACAAGTCATGACCGACATCGATTTTTGAGAGTTAGAGTTTCAGGTCTCAGAGGTCAGCAGCGCCAGCGCAGCTGATTCATTTGCCAATCCACCACCACTCCAGCACCACCGTGATGTCCTCCCTCTCGATGTCCCCCACCACCACTCTTCGGCACGAACTACAAGAAAAAGCTAGACGCAGGTCACCTCTGCCCTCTGCTTTTTCAACGTTGTTGTCCACGTCGTCTCTTTCCTCGTCCAAATCCACCTCCTCAACAATGCCAACGACAGTGGATACTTCGTGGTGTACCGATGAATTTCTTGCAGCAATCCCAAAGTCAGACATTCATGTCCACCTCGATGGCAGTCTACGCCTTGAAACGTTGGTTGAACTGGCGCGCGATGCACCCAACATTTCTCTGCCGACGGAAGACATTGCTGAATTGCGCAAGACCATCTTCAAACCCAACTACAACAGTTTGGAAGAATACCTGTCCGGTTTTATGTACACCTGTGGTGTCATGCAGACCGGGGACAATTTAGAACGAGTTGCGTACGAATTTGGCATTGACAACTACACTGAAAACGTGCGCTATTTTGAAGTTCGATTTGCACCTCAATTGCATGGTTCCATCAAAGAAAATGGGTTGAGCATTGTCACTGTGTTAGAGCGAGTCAACAAGGGTCTGCTCCAAGCACAAAAGGAATTCAACACTGTATTGCGCCAAGATCAGCAAAATGGTCGACGAACGACGGAACCGCACTATGCCTACGGTATCATCGTGTGTGCCATGCGTATGTTTTTTCCAGGCATGTCGAGTTACTACGATGCCCTGTTCAAACTGCACCCTCATGCTTCCCCGAGTGATTTGACAGCAATGGCTTCCGTAAATTTAGTGCAATCGGCCAAAGTTGCCAGAGACGACCATGGTATACCTGTGATTGCCATTGACATTGCAGGGGCTGAAAAGGACAACGAAGCTACCATTCATTTAGAAGCCTACAGATTGGCACATCGATATCAATTTGCCAAAACGGTTCATGCGGGCGAGGGTTATGGTCCTGAATCGATTTGGCAAGCCATTCGTGATTTGCATGCGGAAAGAATTGGGCATGGTTTTCACATTCACAGTGCCGACAAAGTCTACGACGCTAAAAATTTAGACGACAAAGGCAATGGTGAAACGTTTTGTAACAATTTAATTAAATATGTCAGTGATCGTCGAATCACAATGGAAGTCTGTTTGACCAGCAATTTAAACACCATGCCTGAATTAACGATTGAACAACACGCGTTACGGAAAATGATTGAAGGTCGATTGTCCGTGACACTTTCCACGGACAATCGATTAATAAGTAACACCACAATGCAACAAGAGTTACGATTAGCGGTACATACCTTTGGATTAAGTCCAAAACAATTGAAAGAATTGGTCATTACTGGGTACAAAAGGTCGTTCTATCATGGACCATACACTGAAAGGAGAGAATACGTTCGAAAAGTGATGGATTGGTACGACGAAGTAGCCGTTTCTTTTGGTGTGCCGTTGAAATAAAAGATAAAAGTGTTATTGATTTGTTGTTAAACTGTGTAATTGTGTAGCACTGTAGCACTCCTCTATTGTCTATTATTACCTCCTTCAATGGTCTCTTTTTCTGTACACGTGTACTACATACATGTCAAGTGTGTAATACCTGTTTATGAATGTGTACACAATCCAAGGACACCTTTCAAAGTTTCAAATCATTTTCCAAACGTCCTTGAGTACTTTACCATGGCACATCACGGGAGATCTCATAAACATGTCCAAATAACGACACACGTGGTTCGGCCCTTCCCTGTCCCGATTTTTTTCCTCTTTAGGGGCACTTGACATTAAAATATTGTACAGGGCTTCCGTTTCAACCAATTGCAAAGATAAGTGTGAAGCAACGACTTTGACAAACATTGATATTTCAATGCATCCATCACCATTGCTGTCATGTTCGGCCAAATTGGTCAGTATTGTATCGTCAACCACAGAATAACAAGCGTTTTGCAATTTTCGACAAATCAAACAATAGTGCAAATCAATCGCCGACGCACCACCATTGCCACCAAATATATTTTGCAATGCTTTCATTTCATTCAATGTTATGCTGTAACCCAATAAATTAAATTGCAATCGCAAACTTTGGATAGTCGACACTTCAAAATCAACACCACTGAATAAAGATTCATTAAACAACTCGCAACGCTGTGCTTGGTGTTGCATTTTATGAATCACGTGGTCTAAATGAATTGCAATCGGCTTGGCGATCAATGCAGTACTTCGGCTTGGTACGTTGGTTGGTTCGGATCCAATGCTTTCTGCAATGTCTGTAATGGATCCTTCGATCAAAAACGTATCTCCTTGGTGCCGTTGGCGGTATTGTGCTTGTGGTGAGTGTACATTGGGTGGTCCGAGGGCATGCTTCATTTCTTGCGTGATTGAATGCAACAATTGGTCAAATTGCGCCAATGTGATTTCATCGTCCAAAGAATAATGGATGCCCAACAAAGAAATGTACGCGTGCATTTCTTTCGTGGTAAAGGGTACCATTGTGCGCAACTGCTGTTTGGCTCGACCAATGGTCATTCGACATTCTTCTTCGGTGGAAGATGCGTTCGAAGACGGTGTACTGTTGATGATGGATTGTTGTTGTTGCAACAATGCATTCATCCTCTCTGTTATGTTTCCACTCCTACTGTTGTCGACATCGTTTCCACTGGCACCACCGCTGGTCACGCCACCACTGTTGTTGTTGTTGCCGTCCTTTTTCGTATCTTTGTGACTATTAATTCGATCACGACCATGGCGCGTTAGAAATGCACGACGATCGTGGTTGTACCAAGATGAAATTGCTGCTCTCATTTTTGACAACAGTACTTTTAATCTTGGGTTGGCAATCTTTTTACGAACAATGAATGCACGGTGGATTAATGTCTTGGTTCGTTCATCCATCTCGGTACTACCTTGGGCGTCACCGTGTACACGTTGCGTCTCTTTCTTTTCTTCGGGTTCCTTTTGTGCCTGTTGTGCCTGTTGTGCCTGTTGTGCTTTTCGTTGGTGTTGTTCCTCTTCTCCTTCTTTCTCCCCGTCTTCCTTTCGTTCCGCTTGCGGAATAACCGCGTGCACTCGTTTTGTACGGTTGTTCCTTCGATCCCTTTCACCGTTTTCTCTCTTTCCTCCACTTTTCTTTCCTCCACTCTGATTGTTCGGCAACGTATTGCTGCCCATGTTGGCGGCCATGCTCAACGCCAATCTTAATTCATCAAATTCAATTCTGCCCGATCGATCCATGTCAATTGCTTCCCACAGTCGTTTCAACTGTCTTGGTGTGTAATTAAAATGCAATTTATGCAACCCGTTTGCAAATTCCATTGGAGTGACTGACCCATTGCGATCGTCGTCACAGATCATAAATATATCCCAATCTCTTAATGCCCTTCTACTGAGGGCTTCGGACAAATTTGCCAACAATTTACGAGGATCGTGGTCTTTGTCGTCGTCGCATGATTCGTTGTGTGATTCAAAGGTGCGATGGTACAATTGTGAACTTTTCCATCGCAACGACGATTCGGTCGGTGACCTTGCAATTCTTTCAAAACTTTTCCGGACTTGATCTTCCCGCAACGATCGTTTAATACGTTTGTTGTAGTCCGTCACACTGGTACCACTGCTGCTGTTTGTAAGTCGCGAGGCATACGCCTCGTAGGCATTCATGGCCGTGATCAATTCCTTCAATGTAAAGTACCCACGATTCTTTGCATCCAAAGCGGTAAACAAATGTTTGGCACTGTCGTGGGTGCCATAAGTGTTGATGCCCAATTTTTGCAATCCTGCATTCAAATCAATGTACGTGGATTTTATACTTTTTCGTCCATCAAAACCACCACTTGCAAAATACGAGGAAAACAAATCGTAATTTGTAATCGCACGCCTTGTTTTTTGTCGAACCATTGATTTGATCAATCCAATTGCTGCACGAAAATGTTCTGGGTTGGGCAAAGAGGCCTGAAAAAAAGTCGACAGGTCGTTTTCTTGGGCAGTGGTCGTGTGGCGGGTATCTATGCGGAGGTGGGCGGTAAGTAATTGATTTCGCAGGTAGTGAAGGTTGTGGGGAGTGAAGACGGGGTCATCGGTGGTTGCCGGTGGTGAAGAGGATGATTTGTTTTCGGAGGAGTTGTGCATCACCAACCGCCTGGGTTGTTTTGTGGAACGAGAGGCAGTACCCGCACTTCGTGGACGACGTCGGCCACTCTTTCTCGACGCAGTGCTTCCACCACTATTGTTGTGCCTCCTGCTGTGCCTCGAAGAGGAGGAGGAGGAGGAGGAGGAGGAGGAGGAGGAGGAAGACGCCGTTGTTGTGTCGGGTGATAGAAACAGAGTTTTGTTTCGCGAAGAGGTGGAGTGCTTGCTGTTCTGCCTCCCGTGTTGTTCGGGTGTGTTGCCATTGCTGCTTCCACCACTCAGCATCTGTGTGACCGAACGAGCTTGGTTTGGTGTCAAGGGGCACAGAGATAACAGTTTCCGGGTGAGTGCTTCCTTGGACAATGTCTTTTCAGACGTCAGTTCGGCGTACAACTTGTCCATGGACCTTGACCAGTCTTCGGGATTGGACAAACGATTTTCTAATTCTAATTGAAGGTCAGTGAGATTGTTGATGGGCCTGTCGTCGTGTGGGTCTGTTTTCGTCGGTGTACCTGTGTATCCAAGTTCTGGGTTGCGCGTGAGGTCATGCACCGCGGCATGTATGCGTGAAAGTTCGTCCAACAGCGGCATTAGCATGAGGTGGTTGGTGCTAAAATTCTTAACAGGCTAATCACAAACACAACAAAAAAGGCAGATGATCGGATGATCGGGGGCGAGGCTTCAAAGCTGGACACACAGCCCCTCTGGCCTCTGGCCTACACAGTACAGTATGCTGACTCGAAACAGGCAATGTTCTAGTTCATGGTCTTGTCATGAACAATCAACTCCCTCGTAGAATTTCATGCTTCATCTTCGTTTGGTTTGCATATAACATCTTTGCTTTACTATCCTTGATTCGATCGGTTCCAGCACCAACCCCAGAAGATCTACAAACACCAAAGAACAAACCCAAGCACCTCCTTCGATCCACACACGGATCCACAACAACCACTACCACAGTCGCACTGTTGATCCCAGTGCGATCACGGCACGGTACAACACACGTGTCAGAACTAAGTATTTTTCAAGAACTGTTGCCCTCTTTCTTTGACACGATCCAGTGCGACAATTCCCTTTTTGATATTCGATTCGTGCTCTACGTGGGTTTTGATGCAGGCGACGAATTTTGGGATGATCCAAACAATAGAGAAGGGGTGTACAGCACGTACGAAGCCATGTGGAGTAGAACAGGCCACAAGTATCCTGCGGTACAAAACCTGTTGCCGCCCACCCTTGTGATAAAGAGGTACGTTGGCATGTTGTCCGCGCCTTGTTGGATTTGGAATCAATTGTTTACCGATGCATATCACTCGCCCACTCAATCAATCGATTACTTCATGCAAATCAACGACGACACCAGAATATTAAGTACCTGTTGGGCTCATGATTTGTTGACAGTCTTGGACAAACTTCCTTACCGTCTTGGTGTTGTTGGGCCCATGGACATACAAAACACCAAAGTGTTGACTCAAGCAATGGTGGCACGAACCCACTTCGACATCTTTGAAACGTTGTACCCCCATGATTTTAAGAATTGGTACAGCGACGATTGGTTGTCCATGGTATACAATCAAGGAAGAACCTACATGGTTGATAAAGTCAAAATGTTAAATACGAATTCACAAGGAACAAGATACAAACAGTATACCAAGATTAAAACAATGTTACATTTACAAGTTGATCAAGGTCGAAGACAAATAGAAAGATGGTTGGAACAGCAAAGAGAAGCGGATGATAGATGATGGTAGTGCACAACAGTACAGAGGTAATATACATGTACACAGGTGTACGTGTACGGTAGTACGTAGTACGGTACATGTAGTAGTAGGGTACCTGGATACAGTATTAATGTGTGCACCTGTGCACCTATAATACCGTGGTACACATGACGAAGGTTCAGAACAAGGAGCGAGAGAGTCCACGTACCGCTACTGTACCGGGTACTACAGGTACGAGCAGAATTTAGAATCATAGATCTCAAAAATAGATAAAAATATAATTTTTTTGATAGGAGCTCCTTTTACATGTATGATGTACCTACTGTATGTATG
>Ga0115007_10001158_pt1 | contig 17072 bp, 19 predicted proteins | sample ArcOceMetagenome_2_FD_87166 | JGI IMG/M metagenome (GOLD analysis project Ga0115007, IMG submission 87166) | Marine eukaryotic phytoplankton communities from Arctic Ocean - Arctic Ocean ARC135M Metagenome | ecosystem: Environmental > Aquatic > Marine > Oceanic | place: Arctic Ocean | collected... | reverse complement strand
TAAAGCTGCGGCACACCATGAAGACCATTGGATTTTTGCCTACTGTTTGGGGAATTCCAGCATTAAATTGCGTGTCAGATGAGGTGATAACAAATATACGCAGGCCGAAAGGTCACTCAGCGGTAAAATCGCTCTGACTAACTCCTGACCTATATTTCTTGCTTTGATGCGTTGCGTCATCTTAATCTCACCCACTATAACCCCTTACGTGGGTTATTTTGGGTGCATTAACATGTGATTAACTGAATGCTGGTTTTCGCTGCAAACTCACGGGTTTGTAGTGATTTTTTTAGTCAAGCTGTGTCTATCCGCCATTTCTATATTCTTGAATACCTTGCCGATACGGGGTCTCTTTTGGGCGTCTCGTGACGCGAATTATTTCAGCAAATTTTCAGCCTGCCTGTCCTAGGATTAGTTTTGCGAAGTCGGTTGCTTGCGACGCTCAGCTGCATGCCTTATGAGAGCGACAACTGAGAGGGACTCGGACCCTTTCCTATACTGAAAGGACGCCCATGGCCCGGCGCAATAAAATTTACGAAGGCAAAGCAAAGATCTTATATGAAGGTCCAGAGCCCGGCACGATTGTCCAATACTTTAAGGATGACGCCACTGCCTTTAACGCAGAGAAAAAAGACGTCATCGACGGCAAGGGTGTTCTTAACAACATGTTGTCTGAATACTTCATGAAGGGTTTGACCCAGATTGGTGTTCCAAACCACTTTATCAAACGCTTGAACATGCGGGAACAGTTGTGCAAATCTTGCGAGATTGTGCCGCTCGAAATCATTGTGCGCAATTACGCGGCGGGCACTATGTCCAGCCGTTTGGGCATTGATGAGGGCACACAATTGCCGCGTCCAATCGTTGAATATTGCTATAAAGATGACAGCCTCGGTGACCCATTGGTTTCTGAAGAGCACATCGCGGCCTTTGGTTGGGCCAGCCAACAAGACATGGAAGATATTTTAAGCCTCGCGTTGCGGGTCAATGACTTTCTATCTGGTGTGATGTTTGCCGTCGGTATCAAACTGGTCGACTTCAAAATCGAAGTTGGTCGAGTTTATGATGGCGACTTCCAGCGCTTAATTGTCGCGGACGAAATCAGCCCAGACAGCTGTCGTTTGTGGGATATGGAAACAGGTCGCAAGTTGGACAAAGATGTGTTCCGCCGCGATCTGGGCAGCCTTGCAGATGCATACACCGAAGTGGCCACCCGTTTGGGCGTTATGCCTAAAACATCCACAACACCAACAAAGCCAACCCTGGTCAACTGATCTGGGTAGGTTTTCGAATTTGATTGAACTAAGAAGATAGAGGCGATGGTGCTATGAAAGCTCGAGTACATGTAATGTTGAAGAATGGTGTGTTGGATCCGCAAGGTGAAGCTGTGCGTCATGCTTTGGGTGCAATGGGTTTTGATGGCGTGAACGGCGTTCGTCAGGGCAAAGTCATTGAACTTGATTTAGCAGATGGCACGACCGAGGCCACTGTGAACGAGATGTGCGAAAAGCTGCTCTCTAACATGGTAATCGAATCCTACACGGTGGAGATGTCCTGATGCACGCAGCGGTCGTTGTTTTTCCTGGATCTAACTGTGACCGCGATCTTGCGGTAGCTTTTGAAGCGGCGGGTGCCAAAGTGTCTATGGTTTGGCACAAAGACACCAAACTGCCAGACGGCGTTGATATTGTTGGTGTTCCGGGTGGATTTTCCTTCGGTGACTATCTGCGTTGCGGCGCAATAGCTGCCAACTCACCGATTTGCAATGAAGTGAAAGCCCACGCAGATCGTGGTGGGTATGCCATTGGTATCTGCAACGGTTTTCAGGTTCTTGCTGAAACGGGTGTTTTACCCGGCGCTTTGCTGCGCAATGTGGGCCTGAAATACATCTGTAAGACAGTTGGCTTGAATGTTGTGACGTCGCAATGTGCCTATACTGAAGGGTATTCTGCTGGCGATATTATAGACATTCCAATCGCGCACCATGATGGCAATTACTTTGCCGATGACGATACAATCGCGCGTTTGCAAGGCGAAGATCGCGTTGCGTTCACTTACACAGAGAACCCAAACGGAGCCAAAGGCGACATCGCGGGCATTCTATCTGCCAACAAACGCGTTCTTGGCATGATGCCACACCCAGAGCGCGCAGCTGATGCGGGCCACGGCGGTACAGACGGACAGGCGCTGTTCCGCGCATTGTCTGGCATTCTAACACCTGCGTGACTTGAGCCTCGCCAACCTTCAGTCTAGGTTGGCGCGATGAAAAGCCAGCGCGTCTTCAGCCAAAATAAAGCGATGGGTTGGCGTGTCCGGCTGTCTTTAGTGTTGCTGCTTACTCTAGCAGTTGTGATTGTTTCGGTGACCAATAGCCTTTTAACGGACCGTTTCACGGAAACCACCCGAAATAGGGCCGAACTACGATTGGCACTATATTCCGGTAATCTGTTGTCCGAATTGCGCCAGAACGCGATTGTGCCACAGCTGTTGGCGCGTGACCCTACATTGATCGGTGCGCTTAATTCTGGAGACTACTCCCAATCAACACAGCGTTTGATTTCCTTCGTTGAGGAAATTGGGGCGGCATCTTTGGTTTTGCTCGACAGCGATGGCCGTACAGTTGCAGCCACTGACCGTAACCGTTTGGGCGAAAGCAATCGAAACACTGCGCATTTCGTGAATGCGCTGCGCGGACAGGGCACAATCTTTACCGTAGAACCACGCGAATCGGGTGGGTTCATCTTTACTTACTCTCGCCGCGTGCAATCGGCTGGTGAGGTTTTGGGCGTTATTTCTGTTGAGATCGACCTGCAGAAATTTGAACGCGCTTGGGCTGGCATTTCGGATGCATTGATTGTGACGGACAGCGAAGGTGCTATCATTTTGGCGACTGAGCCACGCTGGCGTGGACGTATGGAAGCCGAGGCTTTAGCCCGCGAAGACCCTCAAAGCGCGATTGAACGGGCCATTCGGGCCACATCTGATTGGACCACCTTTCCCCCTGACGCATATATGAAGGGCGAGGCCGTAATGCGCCTCGAGAACCGGATCGCGTTTCGCGGTTGGCGCATGGTGTCATTCACCAGCTTTACTTCAGTGCGCGAACGAGTGAATGGCGTTTTGGCCCTTGAAATCATGGGGTTCGCGATTCTGCTGGCCTTTGCCTTTTATTTCCTAAGCCGTCGTACCGCGTTTCGTATGGCGTTGTTCCAACGTGAATCGGCAGAGCTTCGCGCATTGAACCTACGCTTGCAGCGGGAAATTGCCGAACGTGAGAGGGTCCAAGAGACGCTTGCCGTGGCAGAACAAACGTTGGAACAATCCAGTAAATTGGCCGCCTTGGGCGAGATGTCAGCAGCGGTTAGTCACGAGTTGAACCAGCCGTTGGCGGCGATGAAAACCTATCTGGCTGGTGCGCGTCTTTTGCTAAATCGTAATCGTCCTGATGAAGCGCTTTCTGCCTTTGGTCGCATCGATGGTTTGATCGAACGAATGAGCGCGATTACACGCCAGTTAAAGTCATATGCCCGCAAAGGTGCCGCAGAGCTCAGCCCAGTTGATATGGGTCTTGCGCTTACTTCGTCGCTATCAATGATGGAACCGCAGTTGCGTCAGCGTCAGGTCGAAATCACGCGCATAATTCCTGATGAAACCGTCTTTGTAATGGGGGATCGTATGCGCATCGAACAGGTCTTGGTGAACCTGCTGCGCAATGCGCTTGATGCAACCAAACTTGAACGCAATCCACAGGTCGATATCATCCTTGCCACTGGTGACACCGCAACTCTCACCGTGCGCGACAATGGGCCGGGGATCGAGGACAAGGATCGGTTGTTTGAGCCATTTTACACCACCAAGCAGGCGGGTGATGGGGTCGGGCTGGGCCTTGCCATTTCATCAGGCATCGTCAACGATTTGGGTGGTCGACTAACGGCACGCAACGGTCAAGCAGGTGGTGCGGTGTTTGAAATGCAGTTGCCGGTATTAGCAGAAGAGCCTTTTGACGAAGGCATGAACGAAGAAAATAATACGCACGCTGAAGTATCAGCGGCAGAATGAGGAAGCAAAGTAACATGACCCAAGCCATGAAAATCGCCATCGTTGATGACGAACAGGACATGCGCCAGTCGATCAGCCAATGGTTGGCACTGTCGGGCTATGACACAGAAACATTTGCCAGCGCTGAAGATGCGCTGAAGGTTCTTGGGCCAGAGTATCCAGGGATCGTGATCTCGGATATCAAGATGCCGGGCATGGATGGAATGCAATTCCTTAAGAAACTGATGGGCAACGATTCTGCACTTCCTGTGATTATGATCACAGGGCATGGTGATGTACCGATGGCCGTTGAGGCGATGCGCGTTGGTGCGTTTGATTTCTTAGAGAAGCCATTTAACCCTGACCGCATGAGCGAACTGGCTAAAAAAGCCACTGCATCACGTCGTTTGGTTATGGATAATCGTATTTTGCGCCGTGAATTGTCTGACGGCGGCCAGTTGATGAAAAAGCTAATTGGCGGATCACCTGCCATGGAACGTTTGCGTGAAGACATCTTAGATTTGGGGCAGGCCGACGGCCATGTTCTGATCGACGGTGAAACAGGGACGGGTAAAACGCTGGTGGCTCACGCGTTGCATGCTGTTGGTAGTCGTGCAGGTAAGAAATTTGTGTTGGTCAGCTGTTCTGCACTGGAAGACGAGGCGCTAATCAAACGCTTGTTTGGTCCGATGCAGCCAGAAGATGGTCAATTGCCAGCGATTGAAGAGGCCCGCGGCGGAACACTGGTGCTTGAAGATATCGAAGCACTGTCTGAAGCCACACAAGCACGCCTGTTAAGCGTGATCAATGAGCAGGGCACGCCCGCCGAAACGCGCATCGTTGGGATTTGCAATCTGCAAGAGGCAGGGCGTAACTGTGAGGACGCTTTGCGGTCGGACCTTTTCTATCGTCTTGCTGCCTTACGCATTACCGTACCGCCGTTGCGTCAGCGCGGTGAAGATATTTTGACTTTGTTCACCCGTTTGGGCGATCAGTTCGCGGATGAATACGGTTGTGACGCTCCTAAGGTTTCGGCCCAAGAAGCTGCACAGCTGTTGCAGGCACCTTGGCCAGGCAACGTACGCCAGTTGATCAACGTGGCGGAACGTGCGGTTCTTCAATCGCGCCGTGGTTCGGGCAGCATCGCATCGTTGTTGATGTCTGATCACGACGAAATGCAGCCTGTTATGACGACTGAGGGCAAGCCGCTGAAAGAATATGTTGAGGCGTTTGAGCGTATGTTGATAGATAACACTATGCGCCGTCATAAGGGGTCTATTGCTCAAGTGATGGACGAGTTGTGCCTGCCACGGCGGACTCTGAACGAAAAAATGGCCAAGTATGGCCTGCAACGTTCTGACTACCTCCAGTAGAAAATAGAATATGAACGCAAGGATCAATTGGTCCCTGCCTTTTATCGCGTAGAAGAACCAATTTCCCAACATGTTGATGATTTTATTGCCAATTGCGCAAGCCTAGGCCGATTGTCCATTGTATTTGGGTCCCAAAAGTCATTATCTAGGGGTAAGAGTTACTTACCTTTGTTGTTTAAGCCTCTTTTTGAGTTTCGCTGTTGTGGACATTGGCTGGCTAGAATGACCGCCACGTTCACGCAGACCGATTGAGCCCCAAAAGGGCTGAGAGAACGCTGCCATCTTGGAATACCAATTTGTGGCACTTAATGGATGCGCGCGACTATCGTTGCTGCGTGTCGGAGAAGAACGCGATGACGCGCGCGATAGCATTTTGCATCACAGCAGACGGGCTTTTGGCCTGGTTTTGCCGTGCGTCCATGATCGCCCTGACAAGACACATTCCCAAAACGGCGGCCCATCCGGGTGCGGCCGTTCTTGCGTTGTGCAAACGGATAATATGCCTAAGAAAATGCTTATCGATGCCACCCACGCGGAAGAGACCCGCGTTGTTGTGGTTGATGGAAACAAAGTTGAGGAATTTGACTTTGAATCCGAAAATAGACGTCAAATTGCTGGCAATATCTATCTAGCCAAAGTTACGCGCGTTGAGCCGTCACTTCAGGCTGCCTTTGTTGATTATGGTGGAAATCGCCATGGTTTCTTGGCCTTCAGTGAAATTCATCCTGATTATTATCAGATCCCTGTCGCGGACCGTGAGGCCCTGATGGAGGAAGAACGTGCGTATGCCGAAGCGCAAAAAGCACGTGAAGACGAACGTGAAGACGAAGATGAAAAACCAAAGAAACCACGCCGTTCACGGTCGCGTTCGCGTACTCGCGCTGCAGAAGTTTCTAGTGACGATGCTGTCATTTCAACCGAAGTTGAAATCGACGGTATGGAAACGATTGACCTATCAGCGGATGATGCAGTTGAGGGCTCTGATGCTGAAACTGTTTCAGATGTACCTGTTGTTGAAACAGAGGCTTTTGCTGAATCTGTGGTTGAAGAAGCCACGTTTGAGGACACGACTTCGGAAGAACCAGCTGTTGAAGCGACTGAAGATCCTGCGATGGGTGGCGAAGCTGATGACGCTGAGGTTGAAGAATCCAAAGGTTCTAATGCATCTTCCAAAGATGACAGTATCGAATCTGTTGCAGATGAAGACGACAGTGATGACATTCGTCCTGTTCGCAAACCGCGTGCACGCCGTTACAAAATCCAAGAAGTTGTTAAAGTTCGCCAAATTTTGTTGATCCAAGTGGTCAAAGAAGAACGCGGCAACAAGGGTGCTGCCCTTACAACATATTTATCCCTGGCTGGTCGGTATTGTGTCTTGATGCCAAACACGGCCCGTGGCGGTGGCATCAGCCGCAAGATCACCAACGCACCAGACCGTAAGAAACTAAAAGAGATTGCAAGCGAGATCGAAGTGCCACAAGGCGCAGGTCTGATTGTTCGTACTGCTGGTGCCAAGCGCACCAAGGCTGAGATCAAGCGCGACTATGAATACCTACAACGCATGTGGGAACAGATCCGCGAGCTGACTTTGAAATCTATCGCACCTGCGAAGATTTATGAGGAAGGCGACCTGATCAAACGTTCTATCCGGGATTTGTATAACGGAGAGATTGACGAAGTGTTTGTTGAAGGTGAACGCGGTTATCGCATCGCCAAAGACTTTATGAAGATGATCATGCCGTCTCACGCCAAAAACGTGAAACGCTATGAAGACACTTTGCCATTGTTCGCCCGCTTCCAAGTGGAAAGCTACCTGTCTGGAATGTTTAACCCTACTGTACAGTTGAAATCTGGTGGCTATATCGTGATCGGTATTACCGAGGCGTTGGTTGCTGTGGATGTGAACTCTGGTCGTTCAACCAAAGAGGGGTCCATCGAGGACACCGCTGTGAAGACCAACCTTGAGGCCGCCGAAGAAGTTGCACGTCAGTTGCGTTTACGTGACCTTGCTGGTCTGATCGTCATCGACTTTATCGACATGGATGAGCGTAAGAACAACGCCGCCGTTGAGAAGCGCATGAAAGACAAGCTAAAGACAGATCGCGCCCGCATTCAGGTCGGCCGTATCTCTGGCTTTGGTCTGATGGAAATGTCACGTCAACGTCTACGCCCTGGTATGATTGAGGCTACAACACAGCCTTGCCCATCTTGCCACGGCACTGGTTTGATCCGCTCTGACGACAATCTTGGCCTGTCTATCCTGCGCCAAATTGAAGAAGAGGGCACACGCCGTCGTACACGTGAAGTGTTGGTCCGTTGCCCAGTGGGGATCGCCAACTTCTTGATGAACCAAAAACGTGACCACATCGCGCATATCGAAGTGAGTTATGGCATGTCCGTTCGTATCGAAGCGGATCCATCTTTGGTCACGCCTGATTTCACGATCGAAAAGTTCAAAACTGCAACCCGCGCGTTGTCTGTTGCGAATGCTGCATTTGTGGCGCCTGACACCTCGGTTATGGACAAGATTGACGAAGCTGACGCTTTGGCTGCGGATGCCGCCGAAGCGGCAGATATTGCGGCTGAAGCAGGTGGCGAGGTCGTTACCATTGATCAATCAGTAGTGGCGCCTGTTGTGACTGATGAAGATGGTGAGGGCAAACCAAAACGTCGTCGTCGTCGTCGTCGTCGTCGCAAATCTCACGGTGATGAAGCTGCTGCAAACGGTGAAAATGGTGAAGATGGCGAGCCTAACGATGCTGCTGCTTCGGCTGTTGCCGCTGAGGGTGATGCAAACGTTGAAGCATCTGCTGAAGCTGTGAGTGAAGAAACTGTAGCTGAAGATGCACCAGTGGCCGATGTAGCTGAAGAGAAGCCAGCCAAGCCAAAGCGCAAACGCGTGCCGCGCGTTAAGAAGGTAAAAGAAGAAGTACCTGCTGACGAGGCTGTTGCAACTGAAGCTGCGGCTGAAGCACCTTACGAAGAAGCAGTCGCTGCCGAAGAAAAACCAAAGCCAAAACCAAAGCGCGTTCGTAAATCACGCGCGAAGGTTAAGGTTGCTGAAGTTGAAGAAGCACTAGCATCTGCGCCTGAAGCGGTTGTTGAAGCGGCACCTGCACCAGTTGTTGAAGCACCAGCGCCCGTTGCTGAACCAGCACCAGCACCTGCGCCTGAACCGGTGGCAGAAACAGTGCCAGAAGAACTAGCCAAGCCTAAGCGCCGTGGTTGGTGGTCACTTGGCAAATAAGCCAAGCACATAGCCACAGATTAGGGCGGTCCTTCGGGATCGCCTTTTTCTTTTGTATTAGCTGGATTTGCGGATCACATAGGTCTGGTCATTGCCATCGGCATCGCTGGATACCAATTCATGTCCAGCCTCCATGCAGAAATGTGGTACATCGATCACGGCTGCAGGATCGTCCGCGACCATTGTTAGCGTTTCACCGACTGCAATCGCCTGTAGGCGCTTGCGTGCTTTGAGGGCGGGAAGAGGGCACAAAAGCCCACGGGCATCGAGATGTGTTGTTTCATTACTCATACCAGCTAGATAGGGCGATTGTTTCAAGCTGTCCACAATGATGTGACTGATCCTTAGGTGACGCGCCTGCTCAATTGACATATGGCTAGCCCATGTTTGGAATTGATATCTTTGATGCAGGCCTGATCCCTGCAATGTCTGTGGCCCTGATTGCTGGTATCGTCAGCTTTCTATCGCCCTGTGTTTTGCCGATTGTGCCACCGTATTTGGCATACATGAGTGGCGTAAGTATCAATGAGATGAATGACGAAGCCACGGGGCGCCGCAAGGCCATCACGGCAGCGCTGTTCTTTGTCATGGGGCTAAGTACTGTCTTTATCTTGCTGGGATTTGCCGCGTCAGCTTTTGGTGCATTTTTTCTGCAAAATCAAATGTTTTTTGGCCAAATTGCAGGCGTGACGATCATCGTGTTTGGACTACACTTTATTGGCATTTTTCGCATTCCATTCCTTGATCAAGAGGCGCGGTTAGACGCGGGTGACAAGGGTGGTTCGTTCTTTGGGGCCTATGTTCTTGGTCTTGCATTCGCTTTTGGCTGGACGCCCTGCATTGGCCCGCAACTGGGTGCAATTCTAGCTTTGGCCGCGTCTGAGGGATCAGTTGCACGTGGAACGCTATTGCTGGGCATTTATGCAATTGGTTTAGGCGTTCCGTTTCTGTTTGCAGCATTGTTTATCAGCCGTGCAATGGGTGTGATGAACCGTATCAAACGTCATATGAAGACAATCGAGCGTGTAATGGGCGGCTTGTTGATCATTGTGGGCTTGGCCCTATTGTTCAACCAGTTTTCTACCTTTTCATTCTGGCTTTTGGAAACCTTTCCGTCTCTTGCAACACTTGGCTGATTGATCTGTTTCATATGCCTTACTCTTGCCAAAAACCCGCGTTTGGGTGTTTGTAATTCAAGGGTGCGGATATGAGCAGTGACATCCAAAATACGGTCAAAACGCGTCGGGTGTTCTATACTCCGGGGTATGATCCGATTCACCCACGCCGATATCGCGATTTGTACCACACTGAGGTTGCCGCACAGGCAGCTATTTCAGGCTATTAGTTTTCACTTAGCCCCAAACAGGGGGGTGGCAACTATGGCTGTCTGGTCGACATCATCATTGATGTTGATGCGGTTCATGTTGACGCTGAAGTGCTGGTTTGGTCTGACATTGTGTGTGATAGCATTGCCAATTCGATTGCTGCGACCTGCTGGCAACTTGTTCGAACGGCATGGATTTACATCACAACGAGTGCATTGTGGCGGTTGATGAAGCTGCGCAAAGGCCCAGTTTTAGCAGCGCTTTACCCTGTTGGGATGCTGTTGATTCAGCTGCTTCTGGCATGTCTTGCATTTTATGTGGCGGCCCTGCTGAGATTGGTAAAGGCGTGTGGTTGCTTGAAACGGCGATCTGCGGGCCAGTGACGGTCTGGCCCCGTTGGTTGACGCAGACGATCATAGCGAGCCTTATCGGTGGCAGTATTGCGTTTTGGGCCGTGTTGCGCTGGTTTAAGGCTAAGGATCCAAATTCTTCGCCTATTACCTGATGTATGATTACGCATATTCTGCGAAGCCGCGCAGTGCTAATCCGCCCAAACTCGAAGTTCGTATAGCGACAATCCATTTCAAAATCGCAGCCGTAATGGATAGCGATGTGGATGATATGTTGGTTTTTGGACATTCTTCTGGTGTGCATTTGGGCGTGTCCATCCTGTCTGATCTGATCTGTTCGAATGGTGTGTCTGCCAACGGACCAAAGCTTTCGTTCTTATCGTTGGGGCAGGTGGTTCCGATGGTGTCCTTCTTGCCCAAGGTCTATTGATTGCGCGCAGACCTTGAGTTTTTTTGACCCAAGAAAACATAACATGGGTTGATGTCACAGCGCCCGGTGATGGCTGTGCCTTTGCCCTGTGCAATCCTGTATCAGTGTCGGGGGTGGCAACAGATGCCAAACGCTGGCCATTGGTTTTCTCAGCGGCCTTCACCCAAGCACTCAGCCCTGCGCGCTGGAAAGAACTGCGCCGAAATTTCTTTCGGCTGCATTTCCAATATATGTTCGCCTTTGATCGCCCACGTGATTATGATTATTTTCAGATTACAGCGGGCCCAAAAAACTGGGTGATCGCTATGCCAATCGTCCGGCGTCAAAATCACGGATCGATTGCTCCGTTTCTAAAAACACATTGGTGGCCCCATGACAGATCTTCCGCCAAAGCTAAAAAACTGCTCAAACAAGGTGTCATTGCTGCACTACATGCGCTTGTTTCGCCAAGACATTATATTGGCGCAACCTGCTACGCCTGTACCGCGCGTGGGTGGCTGAATTTCGCACGCCGTTATTTCACAGTTAGATGATCAATCAGCCTGAGTTGATTAAGACAGTTCTAAAAGATCGACCTGATGATTTCCCCAAATCCAATCGCATTGGGGAGGGGTTGCGCCCGCCGCTGGGAAACTCGGTATTCCTGACCAATGGAGATACGTGGAAACGCCAGCGCCGCATTATCGACCCCGCGTTTGAGGGCGGACGCTTACGCGAAACCTATCCAGCGATGTGGGACGCCGCAGAGGCGGCTGCGACGCGCCTAAACCAGTGCGATGGTGATGTGGTGGCGATCGAGGAAGAAACCAGCCACGCGGCTCCTGATGTGATTTTCCGTACGCTGTTTTTAATTCCAATCGAACATAAAATTGCGCGCGATGTGTTTGATGAATTCCGTATTTATCAGTTCAAGCCAACCGATCCTGAACATTGCAGCCTTCCTGCCATTGCCCAGATGGATGCCGTGCCTGTTTCGCCGTGATACAAAAGTCAGCGCGCGCAAGATCAGGGTGTTGATTACACAGCTGACGACAGAGCGAATGGATGCGATACACACGGGCACTGCACCGAATGATCTGGCGACCAAGATCATGACAACTGCCGACCCTGAAACAGGTGAGACGTTCGAAATTGAAGAGATGGTGGATCAGGTCGCGATCTTTTTTCTTGCAGGTCATGAAACCAGTGGTTCGGCGTTGGCGTGGGCTTTGTATTTGATGGCGTGTTATCCTGAATGGCAGGAGAAGGTGACCGATGAGGCGCAGGTTTTGACGTCTGACCAATTTGGGTTGATTTTCAAGCTACGGATTTTACGCGATGTGTTTCGCGGAACCTTACGGCTTTATCCACCCGTTCCGATGATGGTACGCGAAGCGTCCTGTCCTGAGCAGTTTCGCGATCGTGAAGTTAAGGTTGGCAGTTAAGCAGTAATTAGCCCGTGGTATCTGCATCGCCATGAACGGCTTTTGGACAATCCAGATGGATTTGATCCAACACGGTGGGGCATGGAGAATGGTAGGAAGTGTCAGCGCGACGCCTACATTCCGTTTTCAGCAGGCAGTCGTGTTTGCACGGGCGCAGGTTTTGCCAAGGTTGAAGGGGTTTGATCCTGTTGTGGAATTTCCGATTCGAATTGGTGGATGTAGAACCACCTATTCCAGTGGCGCATTTGACCGTAAGATCGCGTGATGACATCCGTTTGCGAATTGTCCGTCGCTAACATTAAAAATGTCTGTCGCTAACATGTACCAATGAATTTGCGCCTGACTTAGGAATACTAAACGAAAGTATCATTTACGGAGGCGTATTAGATGTTGGATCAAGTCACACAAATTACGAGCGGCGCAGGCTTTATTGCAGCCTTGGATCAATCAGGTGGGTCTACGCCAAAGGCCCTTGGACTCTATGGTGTCGATGCATCTGCTTACGGTTCAGAGGAAGAAATGTTTGCCGAAGTTCAGCGTATGCGTGAACGCATCATCCTTGCCCCAGATTTTGACAACAACAAAGTCATCGGCGCGATCCTGTTTGAACGCACAATGGATGAAACCATCGGTGGTAAGCCTGTTGCGCACTACCTTTGGGAAGACACAGGTGTTGTTCCATTCTTGAAAATCGACAAGGGTCTTGGGGATGAAGCCAACGGCGTTCAGTTGATGAAAGAAATGCCAGAGCTTGAGGCCACATTGGCCAAGGCAAAGGCGGCAGGCATCTTTGGGACAAAAGAACGTTCTTTCATTAAATCGGCCAACCGCGCGGGCATCATAAAAGTCGTTTCCCAGCATTTCGAGATTGCGCAAATGGTGATCGCTGCAGGTCTGGTTCCAATTATTGAGCCAGAGGTTGATATTCACGCCCCGGACAAGGCAGAAGCCGAAGACATGTTGCGGGCTGCATTGTTTGCAGAACTGGCGCTATTGCCAAAAGGTCAGCAAGTGATGCTGAAGCTTACGATACCTGAAAACGCAGGCCAGTATGACGAGCTTGCGGATCATCCGGCAGTAATGCGCGTCGTGGCATTGTCCGGTGGTTATTCCACGGATGAAGCCACTGCGCGTTTGTCACGTAACAGCAAGATGATCGCTAGCTTTTCACGTGCTCTGACCCAGGGGCTGCAGCGTGATATGTCGGATTCTGAGTTTGACACAGCTTTGGCTGCAAATATCGACAAGATCTATAAAGCTTCGGCTTAACACCTAAGGTTTTTGATCACGCTCGGCCTTGATCGCCGCAAGTACATAAAGACGGATAGCAGAGGCTAAGCCAATATCTGCGGTCCGATTTACATCAATTTCTGATGCCAGTGCGTTGATAGGAATTGATTTTTTTGTCGACATGCGCCGAAACTCCACCCAAAATTCATCCTCTAGTGAAACCGATGTTCGGTGCCCTTTAAGGGTTAGTGAGCGTTTGACAGGTCGTCCGCTCATGACTTTGGTGTATCTAGTTTATGGCCATCTAACAGGCGCACAACGTTGTTGGTCGTTTGCGCCTGCTGGTCTTTTTCTGCTTTGGTCCGCCCGAACTTAGCCGCGTTGGCATCGGCTTGAGTCTGTTTTTCGACCCGTGCCTTTGCCTTGCGAAACTTGTTTAGGTTGACCGGTTCGCTCATTTTGGGCCGATCATGTTTTCTGGACGTACAACCCGCTCGAATGTTTCGGCGTCTACAAAGCCAAGGGCGATTGCTTCTTCCTTGAGGGTCGTACCATTTTTGTGGGCTGTCTTGGCAACCTTGGTCGCGTTGTCGTAACCGATCTCAGGGGCCAGTGCGGTCACCAACATTAGGCTTTCGCGCATCAGGCGTTCAATACGATCTGGATCAGCTTGCAAATCAACCATCAGGTTGTCGGTGAAGGCAGAAGACGCATCGCCCAACAACTGCATGGATTGCAGCACGTTATAAGACATCATCGGCTTGTAAACGTTCAACTCGAAATGGCCCTGTGAGCCTGCGAAACCAACGGCTGCATCGTTGCCCATGACGTGGATACAAACCTGCGTCAGCGCCTCGCATTGTGTCGGGTTTACTTTGCCCGGCATGATGGATGAACCCGGTTCGTTTTCTGGCAATACCAGTTCGCCCAAACCACAACGTGGGCCAGAGCCCAAAAGGCGGATGTCGTTGGCGATTTTGAACAGGGACGCGGCAACAGTTTTCAGCGCGCCAGATATTTCGACCATGGCGTCATGTGCTGCTAAAGCCTCAAATTTGTTCGGGGCTGTCACGAAGGGCAGGCCGGTGATTTTCGCCATATTGGCGGCAACCATAACGTCCCAACCTTTTTGCGTGTTCATGCCCGTGCCAACGGCTGTGCCGCCCTGTGCCAATTCATAGATGCGCCCCAAGGCGTCGTTGACGCGGCGGATGCCCATCGCAACCTGATGCGTGTAGCCTGAGAATTCTTGGCTTAGTGTCAGGGGTGTTGCGTCTTGGGTGTGGGTACGTCCGATTTTAATGATGCCATCGAATTGAACCACTTTGGCCTGCAATGCCGCGTGCAGCTTTTCCAGACCTGGCAACAACACGTCGCGTGCAGTCATCGCCGCAGAGATGTGCATTGCGGTTGGGAATGTATCGTTTGAGGACTGACCCATGTTGCAGTGATCATTCGGGTGCACTGGATCTTTGGAACCGATCACGCCGCCAAGCAGTTCAATTGCGCGGTTCGCGATGACCTCGTTTGAGTTCATGTTGGACTGGGTGCCGGAACCTGTCTGCCAAACTACCAATGGGAAGTTGTCGTCGAATTTACCTTCGATCACTTCGCCTGCCGCCTCAACAATCGCGTTGCCCAGTTTCAGGTCAAGCGATCCCTGGGTCATGTTGGCTTGTGCGCAGGCTTTCTTGATCACACCAAGGGCGCGGACGATAGCGATGGGTTGTTTTTCCCAACCGATTGGAAAGTTGATGATAGAGCGCTGTGTTTGCGCACCCCAATACTTGTCCGAAGGGACTTCTAATGGGCCAAAGCTATCGGTTTCTGTACGGGTGTTTGTCATCTGGGCGCTCCTAGCGAATACGTTGCATAGCGTTTACCGCTACAAACCCTAACAGGCAATTGGAGTCAGTTCGCTAACATGCTCTATTTGCGGAAGCTGTCCAAAGATACGACTTCTGCTGGTTTTGAGGGTTCATCATCTGGGTCAGATTCTTCTACGACAAATGGTTTTGGTTCTGGCATTTGAACCGGTTCGTTTTCGCCCCGCTCTTCGTCGATTTCGCCATCAAAATCTTCGTCATTTTCAGCGGCTTCAAAGCGCAGTCCAAATTCAACGGATGGATCAACGAAAGTTTTGATCGAGTCATATGGAACAAACAACGGTTCTGGCGCATCGCCAAAGTTCAAGCGAATACCAAAACCATCCTCGCCAACTTCAAGGCGGTCATACCAGTGCTGCATCACAACGGTCATTTCCTCAGGGTAGCGATCAGACAGCCAATCCGCCAATTCGGCATCTGGATGTGTGGTGCGAAACGTAATGAAGAAGTGGTGAGAGCCGGGGAGACCATTGGCCTGCACGTCCGTTAGAACGCGTTTGATAAGGCTGCGCATCGCGTCGTGCATCAGATTGCCGTAGTCGATGGTGTCGCTCATGGCGGATCCCCTTATCTCAATTGCAGCAACCATACCCTTTTTCACGGCGGTGAAAAGAGGGCAGCGCAAATTGGCCCCGATCTACAAGAGAGACAGTCCCATACCAGCCAGCGCCATCACGCCCATCGTGGTCACAAGGCCGAGTTTGAAGCGCAACATCAAGATCGCAGCACCTATAGTTAGGATTGTTGCAATGACGTTGATGGAGGAAAACGCTGGCAAGGGCATGGCACCACAATTGTTCACCTGATCAAAGATAACATGCAAGGCAAACCAGATTGAAAGGTTCAGGATAACACCAACAACAGCGGCGGTGATGGCACTAAGGGCCGCTGACAATCTTGGGCGTGATGTCAGGGTCTCGATGTAGGGGCCGGCAGCGAAAATCCACAAGAAACAGGGTGTGAACGTCACCCAAAGTGCCAGTAAACCAGCCGCTATCGCAAGGCCAATGCCGCCATTTGCTGCCCCCGCAAGGATCGCGACAAATTCTGTGACTAAGATCAATGGCCCAGGTGTGGTCTCAGCCAAGCCGAGTGCGTCGATCATTTGGCCTGATGTCACCCAGCCGTAATCTTGAAGGACGGTTTGGCTCATGTATGCCAACACAGCATAGGCACCGCCAAAGGTGACAACTGCCAGTTTGGAAAAGAACAGTCCTAATTGGATTAGGAAGTCAGCTTGTAACAGCCATAGCATGAGCATCGGTGTTGCCCACAGTGCAGACCAGATCAAAACGGTGCGCAGCGTCTGACCTGCAGGGATGTGGACGGGGGCGGTTGTTGCGCTGTCGGCTTTGCTTGTGACGTACCCATAAATAGCAGCAAAAGCGATGATCAGAGGGAAAGGTAACCCAAACGCAAACAAGGCGACAAATGCCAATCCTGCTAAGACCCAAGCAGAATTCGTGCCTAAGGCTTTGTTCCCAAGTCTTAGAAGTGCTTGTAGCACAACGATAATTACTGCAGCCTTGATGCCCACAAACGCTGCTTTAACAAGGGGCACTTGGCCATACGAGATATAGACGAACGCCAGTGCAAAGATGACCAATGCGCCGGGCACAACAAACAATAACCCCGCCAGTAGCCCGCCAAACACACCGCGAATGCGCCAGCCCGCATAGGTCGCCAATTGCATTGCTTCAGGGCCTGGCAACAACATGCACAGTGACAGGGCACGCAGGAACTGATCCTCGGTCAGCCAACGGCGGCGT
>Ga0115007_10001155_pt1 | contig 17122 bp, 14 predicted proteins | sample ArcOceMetagenome_2_FD_87166 | JGI IMG/M metagenome (GOLD analysis project Ga0115007, IMG submission 87166) | Marine eukaryotic phytoplankton communities from Arctic Ocean - Arctic Ocean ARC135M Metagenome | ecosystem: Environmental > Aquatic > Marine > Oceanic | place: Arctic Ocean | collected... | reverse complement strand
TTTCTTTGTTAACATCGTATGGATCCCACAACGTGGACGATAGAGACCGTTCATATTTTCGGAATATCCAAGTAAATCAATCCATGGCTTTTTATCCTCAAAAACATTCCTGAAAGCTTTACTCGCTATATAAAAATCAACATCTAATTTGCTCCAAGCATCATACTTTAAACAATTTGTAAGCTTTGCCTCCCACTGTAAATTTTGTTCTTTATAACCTCTAGGATTTTTTTTATGATATTGATAACTTAGACGTAATGCCTGGTTCAGTTCCTTGCCATACTTTAGTTCGTTATATGATGCAGCTAATTTTATACCCCCTGTTATGCAATGAGGTACTGTGTAACCAGTCATATCAGTCCTCTTCTTAGTTAAACCAAATAAGTCTAGTTCATACTTATCATAAGAATAAAATTGTTCAAAATATACTCCCGCGATATAATTAAATTGGGATTCCTGATCCAAATCGCTCTCCTTTGTCATATCTATAGGTAAGAAAAACACATCTGTTTTTTTTATTTCTAGAATCAGACCATTAGGACCCCAACTTCTGTCTTTTTCATGGACTTTTATTCTCTCATAAAACTTGCTTTTTAGACCTATCTTCAGTAAGACATCTTCATTTATTTTATAAGAGGCATTTAATTGAAGTTTAAGGGCATCCCATATCCCGTGGATATACCTAGGGTACAGAGTTCTTAGGTTTATTTTAGCCTCTATCTTTAACACGTCATTATTATTTGGTACTAATGTAATAATATTTAATTTGAGCTCTTGACGAATATCTCCCCTAGGAAATTGCCAAAAACGAAACGCGCTATCTTTATCAATCCCCCCAGAGACAACATTAATCCTCTCGAGCACCTTGTCTAAGCTTACAGCATGGACTGGAGTGAGAGTTAAAAAGGTTAGGACTATACCCGTTACTATTATTTTAAATTTATTCATTTTGCCTCCTAGTTGACGGATGATGCTTTATAGATTTTTATTTTTTAGGATCGTTCTTTGAAAATTATTATAGAATCTTATTTTTTAGAAAACTACGTACCTTAAGTTTAGAATACGTCTTATAAATATATTTTTATAGTATAATCATATATGTTTTTGATGAAGGAATGAAAATGCTCGTGCTGCCTTTCCTCTCAAATTTATCTACTCATAGTCTAAAATATTATTGTATCTTTACTAAATACAAGCACTTCGTCAGCAAAATCTCTTTGAATAGATTCACCATCTCGTTGTTAAGTATTTCAGGAGAACATACAAAATACCTCCAACATTTTCATGTTGAAGTTTTAGAATTCAAAACAATATAGTGTCGAATCTTTAGATGAATTATTATTTTTTCAGAAATATTTATTTACTTATGTCCCAGTTAATAAAATTATTTACGCGAAAAATTGACAACTTGCCTGGAGTTATAGTAACCACATTTTTTGCATACGCAATAAGCTATTTTAACGCTTCCGCAATTTTTACAAAAGTTGTGTTGGACTAAATCAATACGCATATTAGCGTGTCTTTGTATCCTTGATCGACTACGTGATTTTCTTTTTGCGGGTACAGCCATATTTTAAACCTTTTAGAAATGATAGTAATACTATAAAATTTATTATTTTTTTATTTAACAATAGTAAAAAAGTCAGTTCCATTTGCTTTATTCATTCTATTAATAAAATATTAGAATAACGTGTTCAGAATTGTATTTTACTATTACATAGCTTATGAATCAAGTAATTCTTTTATGATTTGAAACTAATAGGACAATATCTCTTCTATAGCTTTCTCAATAGATGATACCTGCGGTAGGACTTCTTCCTCTAACGCTGAGTTGAACGGAATATGAGTTTCCAAACCGGCATGCCGTTTGATTGGAGCGTCAAGATAATCAAAACATTGACTCGCAATCTCGGCAGATATTTCCGCCCCTAATCCCATGAACTCATTTGCTTCGTGTATTATTAAACATCTATTTGTTTTCTTTATGCTTGTAAATAATGTTACCCAATCAATTGGCTTCAAGCTAACTAAATCAATAACCTCTACTGAAATATTATATTTATTTTCAATATTAGTAACTGCATTCAAAATTTTATATATCATATATCCATATGATATAATCGTGAGATTAGTGCCGGTCTTTTTAATTTGGGCCTTATCAAAAGCTAATGACCAATCTCCTTTAGGTAAAAAGCTACTAGCTATTTTTTGACGGTAGAGAAATTTATGCTCTAAGAATAAAACGGGGTCTTGACTGTCAATAGCATGTTTCAGTAATCCGTAGGCATCTAAAGCATTTGATGGTTCGACTATTCGAAGTCCTGGAATATGAGCAAATAATGCTTCTACATTTTGAGAGTGGCACAACCCTCCATGGATGTAGCCTCCGACAGGGATTCTAATTACGAGGGGACAACAAAAATTTCCGTTAGATCGATATCTAAAAGTACTAAGTTCATTTTTGATTTGCATCATTGCCGGCCATATATAATCACCAAATTGTATTTCAATAACAGGCTTTAAACCTCTTACGGCCATTCCTATAGCCACTCCGACAATACTCGCCTCAGCTAGTTGAGTATTAAAGCACCTTCTTATTCCAAACATTTGAGTTAAATTTCTAGTAGCTTTAAAGACACCACCTTTATTACCAGCAACATCTTCTCCGAAAACATATATGTTTTCGTTACTAGTCATTTTTTCTTCTAGAGCTTTATTTATTGCATCTATAAATACAAAGGATTCTGTTTCATCGAGATTTAAAGATTGTAGAGAATCATTCTTCTCAGATGCACCATCGCTATAAACATGATCAACCGCGCTTGATGATAAGGGATCTTCTGCTTGCATTGCTTTATCAATATTGTATTCAATATCTTCGTTGATTCTATCTTTTATATTGTTAACTTCCGAGATTGTTAGAATATTGTTGGTGACTATAGTATCTTCAAGATTTGATAAGGGATCATTTGTCGTAATGTTCCCTAGTTCATTATAAGATCTGTATTGCTTTTGGTCATCTGATGAACTGTGGGGCATTAATCTGACGACATTGGCGTCTATTACAACTGGACCATTATGCTGAGCATATTTGTGCGCAACATTAAAAAATTTGAAACTTTCTATAAAGTTACATCCATTTATTTTATACGATAATAAATTATCATACAGTTTTCCAAAAACAGATATATCTCCTTCTGGTTTTTGAATATTTGATTTAACACTTATTGCATAATCGTTATTCTGTATTAAAAAGATTATAGGTAATTTGTCAATAGAGGCCCAATTAATCGCTTCGTAAAATTCACCTTGGCTCGTAGATCCTTCACCGCCACACACTAAAGTTACATCTGGTCGACCATTTTCTCTGTTAGACAATTCTTTATTTGCAAGAGATGTTCCGACAGCTTGTAAAAATTGTGTACCTACTGAGGATGAACTTGACACAATATTAAAATCTTTATGCCCATAATGATGAGGTAATTGTCTTCCTCCGGAGCTGGGATCATCTTTCTTCGCTAAGAATCCCAACATCATATCTTGAATGGACATTCCCATTCCAAGGCATAAAACTTGGTCTCTATAATATGGATACACCCAATCTTTACCTTTGTTCAATGATAAAGCTGCTGCAGCTTGCACAGCTTCATGGCCAGCAGCACTCATATGAAAGTAGGCTTTGCCTTGTTTGATCAGAATCATCATTTTTTCATCGAGGCTACGTGATGTGTACATAAGCTCAAATGCTCTAATAAGAGTTTTATTATCAGTATGAGTATTCATCATAATCCTTTCTTATATGTTTAATAAAAAAATATATTTATCTCATAGGAGTCTTCAAATTTAAATATAAGATTATTTTAATAGTCATCTTAAATTATATTTTTAAGAATATTAATCGTCAAGTGATTTTGATTAGAGTTGAATTATTTGTATAAATAATGTTAAAATGAATTCTACTAAACGTTATTTGTACTTTGAAATATATATTAAAAAATAAATTAGGATATGTTTATATATGTACAATAAATATATATTCGGAACACCTGTAAATTATATAAAATCTAAAATAGTTATATTACCAATACCATTTGATGGTACATCTTCTTATCGAAAATATTCCCAGAATGCCCCCTATAAAATACTTGAAGCAAGTAATCAAGTCGATTTATTTGACATAGATTTTGGTAATTTGTACAGGCGAAACGTATATATGGAAAAAATATCTCCTCTAATTATAAAAATTAATAAGTACATTTTATCTATACAAAAAAAATTTTTCACGTCTTTTGATTCAGCGGAAAAAATAAACTCTATTATGAGTGCAAATAATAATTTTATATATAAATGGACACTAAATGCTTTAAACGCAGACAAGATACCTATATTGTTAGGTGGAGAGCACAGCATCATTTTTGGCGCAATCCAAGCATGCTTTAATGTTTATAAAAGTAGAGAGTTATCTATATTACACTTTGATGCTCATTCAGATATGCGTTTAAATTATGATGGTTTTAATTATTCTCATGCATCCATAATAAATAACATTCAAAATAGAATATCTACACCAAAGCGCATTATACAAGTCGGTATAAGAGATGTATCCTACAGCGAATATAAGCAGATACAATTGTCTAACGAAATATATTCGTTTTTAGATAAAGATATTAGAAAATATAAACTCTTAGGTTCATTCGACGTGCTTTCAGAAGATATAATCGAAAAATTAGGCGATTTAATTTACATAACGATTGATATTGATGGCCTGGATATTCCTTACTGTTCTAATACTGGTACTCCTGTACCAGGAGGGCTTAATTTCGACCATATAATACATATATTAAGTAACATTAAGAAAAAGAAGAAGCGGATAATTGGTGCGGATATATGTGAAACATCAAGCTCAACATTAGACTCTATTGTATCAATGAGGTTATTATATAAACTCACAGGTGTACTTTCATTTTAGTTAACAAACTTATATAAGGATTATTTTGAAATGTTAAAAAAATATCTTATACTTCCAGCCCTCCCTTATGCTAATGGGCCCATTCATCTAGGGCATTTACTGGAACATATTCCTATAAATATAATATATAATTCTTTTAATATGTATAATAGAAATACCTTATATATTTGCGCATCAGACTCTCATGGAACTCCAATAGAAATGAAAGCAAAGGAAAACATGCAAGATCCCTGTTTATATATTGAAGAACACCGGAAATCGCACGAGCTTAGTTTTAATCAATTTGGAATTACATTTAACGGTGGATATCAATCAACACACCAGAAAGATAACATCGTAAATATATATAAAATTTTCAATATTTTGGAAAAAAACGGCAACATTTTCAAGAATTTTACTCAACTTTTTTTTGATAACGTAAAGAAACGCTTTTTATCTGATCGGTTCGTTAAAGGGCAATGCCCTTTCTGCAAAGAAGATGATCAAAACAGCGACAGCTGTGAAAAATGTGGAAGTACTTATGACTCTACAACACTAATTAAACCGATTAGTATAATTTCTAAAAGCACTCCTATCCTAAAATTCAGCAAAGATTACTTTTTAGATTTAAAGAAGAATTCAAAGAATTTAGAAAGATGGATAAGTAACAATAATATAATTAATAAAGATATTAAAAAATACGTGGAGTTCTGGTTTAAAGTTGGATTAAAACCATGGTGTATAAGTCGAAACAGGCCCTACTTTGGCATTAAATTTCCGAACAATAAAGCAAAATATTTTTATGTCTGGATAGACGCCCCTTTATGCTATATTGGAATTACAAATTTAAAGAGATTGAATGTAAAGTATAGCGATTATTGGAAAAATTACAGCGCGTACATTATACACATAATTGGCAAAGATATTATTTATTTCCATACTTTATTTTGGCCATCTATATTAATTGGAATAAAATATAAATTGCCCAGCAAAATATTGGTACACGGTATGTTAACAATTAATGGACAAAAGTTGAGTAAATCGAAGAATAATTTTATTACGGCCCAAAAATTTGGAGAGACGATCAACCCAGAAATATTGAGATATTACTTTGGTTCCAAGTTTGGCAATAATATATCTGATATTAATTTTAGCGCGTCAGATATCGTGAATAAAACTAATGGCAATCTGATTAACAACTCGATTAATCTATTAAGTAGGACAATCGCACTTATTAATAAATTTTATTCCAATTCCCTGATGAATATAAAAAAACACGAAATTAAAAATTTCAATGATATTTGTTTCTTATCAAAAAAATCAATAAGCATGTACATCAAATGTAATATTGCTGAAGCAATATCTTGTGCATTACAAATATCTAGCATAGGGAATCAGTATTTTCAATCTACCTCTCCATGGAACACCATCAAAACAGACCGATACAAAGCCCACGAGGATATTTGTCGGAGCCTATGGATAGGCAAAGTAGGATTTTTATTGCTAAAGCCTGTAATACCCAATATGACAAAACAACTAGAATCCTTATTAAATATAAATATTGTAAAATTTACAAATATTTTTGATAATTTTTCTCAGAATCAGAAAGTTAATCAATATGAAGCAATATCGAAGCGAATAGATCTCGCAGACATTAATAAAATATTTAGCCGTATTTAATCAGATAATTTTTCTCTCCTATGCGAGATATTAAAAAAATTTGATATTCTAGCCAATCGTAAAATAGTTTATCTTCTTTTAATATAGCGCCTAACAGGATAAAGGTGTTCTTGTCACGCTGAGCTTGAGACGAGGCCAAACCTTTATCTAAGTTAGTAATAGATATGCTTTCTATAGAGAGATTGAAATTAAAATGCTCAATAAGTGTTCCGCCTATTTTAACTTGTTCCATTTTACCCAATATTGGCACGCAACCAATGAAAAGAGACCTCTTTATAAGCATATTCGCATGCTTTATTTTCTTTACAGACTGATACTTTATCATGCTATATAATTTCTGAAATCCCCAATAATGATATACTTCAGCATTAAGTAGATACTGCCCACCTAAAGTGTATTTGTATGTTAAAGAGTTATTTATAATTGTACATAAGTCTTCTCGAAAAGTTATCATAGAAAATATCATATTTCCTGTAAGCATTATTCTCCGCAGGACGGATTCGAACCGCCGACCAAGTGGTTAACAGCCACCTGCTCTACCACTGAGCTACTGCGGAATAATTTTTATGATTATCACAATTATTGTATCATAAATATATTACTTTTACACCTTTTTATTTAAAGAAAATTACTTTTTTAATTTTTCTATAAGCTCAGGAACAATCTCCTCAGCGTTGCCAACTAAACCATAGTCTGCTACTTGAAATATCGGCGCTTCTGCATCTTTGTTTATTGCAACAATTGTTTTAGAGCCTCTCATTCCTGCCACATGCTGTATTGCCCCAGAAATTCCTACTGCAAAATATAACTTCGGAGCCACGATTTTTCCAGTTTGCCCTACTTGCCAATCGTTAGGGACCCACTCTGCATCACAAACGGCTCTGCTTGCACCCACTGCGGCTCCTAAAGCGTCTGCTAAAGGAAATATTAGATCTGGAAAACCTTCTTTACTTTTGACGCCTCGTCCACCTGCAACGACAACGTCCGCTTCGGATAAAGATGGACGGTCTGATTCTATTTTGTCAAAATTCACAAATTTAATAGAGTCCGCTTTAATTTCATAAGCTACTTCTTCTACAGTGCATTTATCTTTAACAATGCATGTTCCTTGAAAATCTGTAGGTCTAACAGTAATAATTTTAATTTTACTCGAGATTTTAACTGTTGCAATAATGTCTCCAGCCCACATTGGTTTCTTGAATACTTCTTGATCAATAACCTCTTGAACATCAGAAACCATCGAAGATCCACTAAGTCGTGCATTTACTCTAGGCATAGTCTCCTTTATAAATACACTTGAACCCGCCCATATATAGGTAAAATTCAATGAAGATGCTATATGCGAAATACCTTCTGCATATGAATCTGCTATTCGATTTTTAAGATTATTATCAAATATATAAATTATATTATCTACTTTATCCGTTATTCCTTGACCTATATTGTGGGCTATCTCTTTATTTTCAGCCATAATTAAAGCGGTAATATTTGATGTAACTTTACTAGCTGCCAATACCGCACAATAGGATGTTGTGACAATCGAAACATTATCGTGTTCTATTACTATAAGATGTTTATCTGACATTACTTCTCCACTAAATATAATATGAGTTTCTTTTTTTACAATGATTTGGATTCATTTGTAAGTTTATCCATAAGTTCATCCACGTTCTCTAGAAGCGATCCTGCTTGACGCTCCGGTTGAGTTTCCAATTTTACTATTGTAACATTATTTTGCACATCAATGTTCATTTCTGATACACTCTTGATAGCAAGTTTTTTTCTCTTTGCTTTCATTATACCTGGTAATGAAGCATACCTAGGTTCATTCAATCGTAGATCTGTGCTTATTATGCATGGCAGTGTCATAGAAACTGTTTCAAGGCCACCTTCAGATTCTTTGATTACTGTAACACTTTTATCTTCTAAATTAACTGTCACTGTATTCGCTTGGCTAGCGCTGCCCATATTCAGTTTTTCTGCTAGGTATTCTGACATTTGATGATTGTCAGTATCAATCGCTTGCTTTCCCATTATTATAATATCAGGATTTTCTTCCCGAACAATATTTTCTAAAATATTGGCGGTATATTCAGTATTGACAAAATAGTCACTGTTTTCATGTGTTGCCAAAATCCCTCTGTCGGCGCCCATTGCCAACGCAGTTCTGATATTTTGTTGAGATTCTTTATCCCCTACGCTGCACACAACAACTTCTCCTCCAAATTTCGCCTTTAATCTTAATGCTTCCTCTACACCTATTTCATCGAATGGATTGGTAATCATATTGATTTCTGAGGTATCTATGGACTTAGAGTCGGAAGCAATTTTTAATCTAGCTTCATAATCAGCTACTCTTTTAACAGTTACTAAAATTTTCATAAATTCTCCTATATATTTATTTAACAAACTTTTCTTTTTCAATATCTTTCTCAATACTATTAATGTCTGCTTTTTTAATAGCATTTAACTTCAGTACTTTTTTAGAAGATAGTCGTCTTTTTATTTCACTTAGCTCATTGTCTGTAGAATTCACTTCCAGTTCCTCAAACTGAGCGCTTAATTCATCGTGTTCTATCTCATCTGCCATTACAGTTGCCGCGTTTGCCTCAGCTTCCATCATTGAGATTTTATCTTCCATACTATTCAAAGCTTTGATGGTGCTTTTTTTTCCTGCGATATTGCTCATTGTTGCAGAGATACTTTGCGTCGCAGAAGCTTGCTTAGCTCTTGCTATCAATAAATTTTTTCTGATTTTAGCATCATTGATTTTAGTGGTCAAGGAATTCAGAGCATGCTTTAACTTCTCAACAGCATTTTTCTGTATTTTCCAATGGTTTTCAAGATTAATAGATTCTTGCTTATATGTGGCATATCTTTCCAATGCTTTTCTTGCTAAGTCATCTCTATTTGCCTGCACGGCAACTTCAGCTTTTTCTCTCCAGATGTTCATCTTTTTTTTTGAGTTGAGATACTGAGTTAATAACTTCTTTTCGTCGGATATAGCAATAGCGACTTGACGTTTAGCGTTCATGAGTTGTTCTTCCATATCAATAAGCATCTGGGTAAGCATTTTTTCAGGATCTTCAGCTTTTCCAATGACATAATTTACATATGATCTTCCGATTAACAACAAACGCCTAAAAATACTCATACGGGCTCCTATTTTTATTACTATTATAATATTTAACTGACATAGATAAAAAAACACTGAAATAATAATACAAATTTTTTTGTTACATTCGATTTTTAATGTATATATTTTTATAGATAAATATATAGTGTGAAAAATATTTTAAAACTAGTAAAAAATTCGTGGGATAGTTTATAAAAATTTTGTTAAATATCAAAAGGTGCCGAACAATTTCGTCTACAAAAATACTTTAATAAGTCTTTTATATGGATAAAGTGCATAATCGGTCTTCCGTGAGGGCAATGGCTGTTATTAGATATTTTATTCAGATTATATTGAATTTGAGAGGCATATTTTCGGGTTATAACAAAGCCTGATTTCCATGAGCTGCGGCAGGCTTTTTGTTGAGAATACGCTTTAATAAAATTATATCTAATAATGCTGTAGTCTGTAACATTATTAAACTCTTTAACAAAAAGCTTAATAAACTGTTCTAAAGAATAATTCTTATAACAAGATAGATATGATCTAAGGTGTATGGTATTTTTTTCCTCAACGCTAATATTAAAACCTATTTCATCAATTATAGAGATATTCTTTCTAATTATCGAAAAATACGTTTGATTTAGAATTATTTTATTGTTTTTTTTAAGGTGTATATAAGAATTATTTTCGCGAGCATATCTATAAGAACTCATAAAATATTCATACAATATACGTTCATGAGCTGCATGTTGATCGACAAGTGTCATTCCGTATTTTGATGTAAATATTAAAAATGTATAACTTATTTGTCCCACATATGTTGATTCAAGCAAATATTTATTGTATCTTTTGGAAATCATGATAATTTCTAGTTAAATTGTTTTTGTTTAAATGATCTAAGATAATTTATATTTATTAGTGTATTAACATTTATTTTTAAAGAATATAAGGCTTATATGTCAATAAATAATTTATTTAAAATTCCATAATACTTTATTTCTTAAACGAATAGAAAGAATATTTTTGCTTTAAACATTTTTTGAAGCCTATTGGTGAAGAAAAACACCCTAATCGCTTTAACTGGTATTAGATTAACAAAACAATCGTGAAAAAATATAATTAAGTATATGTAAGAAAAGCAATTCATATTTTATATTTAATTTGTTACGTCATTTTATAAATTTCAATTTTTCAATTATATTTCTTGTATTTTCAAAAAGATTCCTTTTATTAAGCTTAAATTTTAATAACTCTAATTTAAGTATATTTATACTTATATTAGCAACATTTAATCTTATAGAATTATTATACATAGGTTCTTTTCAAAGAGGAATACATTCAAAAGTTTTTTTTGCACCATAATATTATAGGTTGTATCCTTTCACATAAACAATTGAATTGGAACAACCCGGTACTGCACCCCTTACTAATAATAAATTGTCGGAAACGAGAGTTTTTACTAGCTGGATATTCGAAACAGTTACTCTCTTATTACCCATTTGCCCAGGCATTTTTTTTCCCTTGAACACTCGTCCAGGCTTGGTAGAACAACCAATTGATCCACCATGACGAAACATTTCGTGTGTTCCGTGAGTTGCAGAGAATCCTTTAAAATTATGTCTCTTCATTACACCTGCAAAACCTTTTCCAATGCTTTTACCGGTTGCCTTTATGTGGCTACAACCTTCAATGTCGCTTACATTCAAAGTTGTACCGATCGTGGTTTGATCAAATATTTTCTTAGGGACAATAAATTCTTTTAGATACTTTTTAGGCTTAACATTCATCTTGTTAAAATATCCTAATAGTGGCGAGGTAATGTTTTTTGAATCAACATCTTGATAACCAAGCTGGATACTATACTTATTACTATTACTATAGAAAAATTTATTAACTACTATATTGTCATCGACTTTTAGTATAGTAACCGGTACTACTTTAGAGTTTGTAAAAATTTGAGACATTGCTATTTTTGTAGCAAAAAGTGGTATATTCATTTTTATTTCCTTAAGAAAATACATTTTTTTGACTTTATTAAAAATATGTATGATTATTATCATACCATAAAAATATGTTTATAGAACATATTCTAAATTTAAAATATGTAGTTTTCTAAAAAATAATAATATATAAGGAAATATAATAATACTTATAAAATATTATTGCTAATTCAGAGGTAAAAATGGCGAAAAAAGGTAGAGAATTAATACAGTTGGTATCTAGTGCAAAAACGGGCGTATTCTACGTTACTAAGAAAAACAAAAGAATTTCCAAAGAAAAGTTACGACTAATGAAATACGATCATAAAGTAAAGAAGCATGTAATGTTTAATGAAACAAAACTAAGATAAAAATTGGAGACCAACAATATGAAATCATATGATGTCGTCGTTATAGGATCGGGACCAGGAGGTTATTTAGCAGCTGCTAAAGCTGGTGCAAACGGATTGAATACGGCATTGGTAGAAAAAGATAAATTTCTAGGGGGAACATGTTTACATAGAGGATGTATTCCGACGAAATTTCTTTTAAATGCTGCAGAAAAATACAGCGACATAAAAAAAATATCCGACATCGGCATAAATTATAAGTATATAAATGTTGACTGGAATAAGATAATTAAATATCGTGATAAAATAATTAGTAAACACGAGAAAGGTGTCCAATATATAGTAAAATCAAATAAGGTCTCTTTATATAATGGACAAGCCCAGATACAACAAATAGAAGAAGATCGAAACATTATTAAAATTGTCACTGACAACGCAGCTAATATCATCAAGACAAAAAAAATTATTATTGCTATAGGATCACGTCCCAGAAGAACATTTATGGACGTTAAAATATCGGGATCTAGAATACTTAATTCAGACGATATTCTAAAAATCAAAAATATTCCTAATTCCTTGGTAATTGTTGGGGGAGGGGTAATAGGGTGCGAATTTGCTTCCATATTCAGTCAATTCCACACTAATATTACAATTTTGGAAAGTTTTTCTACAATTTTGCCGATGGCAGATAAAGATTGTATTTCAGACCTGCATAGATCGTTTACCAATAGTGGTGTGAAAATAAAAAACAATGCTCGTGTTACTAATATTGTCGAAGAAGATGATTCTATCACAGTATCCTATACTGTTGGAAAAGACTCTTTTACATTGACAAGTGAATATTGCTTGATTTCAACTGGCCGTCAGGTAAATACTGATAATATTTTTTCTTCTGAAATAAAAACTACCACACGTGATAAAATTTTGGAAAATGAATTTATTAAAGTCGATAAATATATGCATACTCCCTTCAAGGGAATATACGCGATTGGTGATTGTGTAAACACCCCATGGTTAGCACACGTAGCTTCCGCAGAAGCAATTGTGGCAGTGGACCATATATGCACAAATAATAGTTCTAATACAATAGATTACAATAAAATACCAACATGCGTGTATTCATCGCCTTCAATTGCTTGGTGCGGTTTATCTGAAGATAAAGTTTTATTATCTAGAGAATATATCAACATCGTTAAATATCCTTTGATACGAAATGGGAAAGCCTCTATAATGTTAGAAAAGCATGGCTTCATAAAACTGATCAGTGATAAAGAAACTCATGAGATATTAGGCGTTCATATTCTTGGAAAAAACTCTACCGAGTTGATATCAGAACCAGCATTTGCTATGCAAATTGATGCGACAGTAGAAGAAATTGCTACGACGGTCCACGCTCACCCTACTTTATATGAGTCCATATATGAGGCAGCTCTAATGGCTTTCAATACAAAATAAAATACAAATTACTTTTTTTATAAGGAGTCACAACATCGTGCGTGAGAAAATCATAATGCCCAAAATGGGCGAATCTATCATGGAAGGAACCATTGTTAAATGGACAAAAAAGCCGAACGAACTTGTAGAAAGAAATGAAAATATTGTGTTAATATCTACGGATAAAGTAGAAGTAGAGATTCCTTCTCCATTGAAAGGTTATTTGCATGATCTCAAATATGATGAAGGAGATGTCGTTCCTGTCGGAGAGATTCTAGGATATATTGATAGTGATAATATTTCTAACAATATAGAAAATCAGGACAACGCTGATACGAAAAAAACTGCTGAAAATATTAGGACGGTAGAGCTTGTTGATCTGAAGAAATCTGATCCTGAAGAACAAAGCGATGGAAAAAAATTTTTATCCCCATTGATAAAAAAGCTCATTAAAAAATTTAATATTAATATTAACGAGTTAGAAAGTATTCAAGGCTCTGGTAGAAATAAACGAATTACAAAGACCGATATTATTTCGTTCATGGAAAATAAAACTGTTAATCAGAGCAATGATACTCCAGAGCTTAAGGAACCCTATTCAAAAATCAATAATGAAATGGGAAGCTCATCTCTAGAGGGAAAAAATATTTCAAATATACGTCGCACTATTATGAAAAACATGTTAAAATCAAGAGAAGTTAGTGCACATGTCTCAACATTTTTTGTAGTTAATTACACAAAAATAGATAAACATAAAGCTCAATATAAAATTGACAACCCTGAATCTACTATAACATATACTAGTTTCATATCTTTAGCGGTTATAGAAACATTAAAAAAACATCCTTATATCAACGCAGAAGTGAGGGAAAACAAAATAATTTTTAAAAAGACTATTAATTTGGGGATCGCTGTTGCTATAAAAGATCCAGAGCCTTCTTTAATAGTTCCTGTAATTAAAAACGCCGAAAATTTAAACATAATTGGAATATCTAGAGAAATAATAGCTCTTTCTAACAAAGCTAAAAATAGAAAAATCACCTTAGACGATATCCAAGAAGGTTCTTTTACAATAACGAACCCAGGCAATTTCGGCGCGATTATTGGAATTCCGATAATTAATCAGCCTCAGCTAGCTATTCTATGCGTAGGATCTATATCTAAACAACCTGTCGTGACATCTAATGACGGTATAGATTCCATTAGCATATGTAAAATGGGATGGATTTGTTTATCTTTTGATCATAGAATTATTGATGGAGCTACTGCAGATGCATTTATGAGTGATCTTAAATGGAAGTTAGAAAATTGGTCATAAGGAAAATAATTTTTATGAATGCAGATCATATCAAATAAATTTTCTGAAAATAGACGATTTTTCACGCTGAGTTTACAGTTTAATTTATTAAACACTTTATTTTTTTTTGGGATATGTATATTTTTTACACAGATACAATAAAGCAGCTCGTTGCTGCTAAGAATATTATCTTTGTTGCAGCCATGAATAAAAAAAATCAATTCTCAGAAACAAGCGAGTATTTAAAACACACGCGGGTATAAACGCTTTCTCCACTTTTCGGTTGATATACCTTAAAAAGATTTTATAAATTCTTTTACTAATCGCTATTTTTTACCAATTTCACTAAAAACAAATAAATTACCTTTTCTGAAAATTTTTATCTAGGTTTTTTTTATTTTTCGACAATTTATAAGTTCCGAAAAAGATAGTCTAAGCCAGTTTTTAACTTAAATGTGCAATTTGGATTATCTTAAATATTTGGAAATACAATTTGTTTACATATAAGCTTAGATATAAAGCTTCAGATAGAAAAAAATAAGTGTGTGCTCAATCTGTTATTATTTCTTTGTCACGATTCAAGGCCAGTGCTATAAAATTAGAGAAAGAAATACTTCGTGGCATTTTTGTTATCCTCTAAAAAAATATTTTCACTTCGTAAGCGCTTTCTAATTTTATCAGAAACACTCCAGTTTTTATTTTTTCGAGCTTTCTCTCTTTCAGATATTAACAAAGTATTTTCTTTTGATAGAACTCTGGTTACTTTTGGCATTAAATCTAAAGATAGTACTAAATCAAATGTTCTTAATAACGAGATCTTTTCACCAGTATTTAGAATTTTATCCTTACATAGTTTCCATATTAGTTCAATACTCTTCGGGGTGTTAAAATCAAACGAGATAACTTTTTGAAACATTTTTTTATATTGATCTACGATATTTTCATTGGCATGCAGCTCACTTTGATTCGAAATCAGTAACTTTTTTATTAAGTAAAGTAAATGATTATATGCAACTTTTGATTCGGACATTTTATCCCAGTTGAACAAGAGTTTAGACCTATAGTGAGTGTTTAAGCACATATACCTAAAGTGAATTGGTCTAAAACCTTTTTTAAGTATATCATTAATAGTTATAAAATTATTATTTGATTTACCCATTTTTTTATCATTTACCAGCAAGAATTCTGAATGCACCCAATGCTTAACCCATTGGGATTTTAAAATTGATTCGGACTGCAATATCTCATTTTTATGATGAATAGGAATATGATCAACGCCGCCAATGTGAATATCTATTTTATTACCTAGATATTGTAACGCCATGGCTGAACACTCAATATGCCACCCGGGGAAGCCAATACCCCAGGGTGAATTCCATTTCATGATTTGTCCTTTGAATTTACTATTCGAAAACCACAGCACAAAATCTTCTGGGTTTTTTTTACTTCTATCCGTGATAACTCGGCTATATGAATTTTCTTTATTACAATTCATATTTAGTTTTGTATAAACTGATGCTAAATTAGTATCAAAATAAGTATTACCATTTTTACAGTAAGAATATTCCTTATCTTTCAAAACATTTATCATATTTTGCATGCTTACTATATGTTCGGTGGCGCGGCAAACTACACTTGGTTTATCTATATTTAGCACGTAGGAATTTTCAAAAAATATTTTTTCATAAAGCCTTGATATATTCCATGGAGAGCATCTTAATAAGTTTGCGCTTGAATTAACTTTATCAACTGTTTTTGAAAATGTTAGGTGTCCAACGTCAGTAATATTCATAACATGTTTAATACGAAAATTTAAAAAAAGTATAACTTTTTTTAGTATATCAACTAATATATATGTTCTCATATTACCTAAATGCGGATTTTTATAAACTGTAGGTCCGCAACTATATATACTAAAAAAATTTTTAACAGTTGGCTTTAATATATTGTATGTTTTAATTATGTTATTAAATATTTTTACGTTCATTGTTTTACAATATTTTATAAGAGTATAAATATAATTTCAAAATAAAGATATTAAAATATGTTATATTATAAAAGGCTAAATATTGCTAACAAACTAATTGCATTATTTATTCCTGTCATAATCATTTTTGCTGCTTTAAATAATAACTTAGAAACTGTTATTGAATATATTATTGACTTGTTAGGAGTTGTCATAAATCTTTCGTTAAGATTTATTAGTATTATATCGTTTTGGTTAGTACTATCTAAAACACTAGATGTGAATGGCGTAATAAATAAAGCCTCAAAATCTATATCAACTATCCTACAAGATGTTTTTCCTGATGTTTA
>Ga0115007_10001149_pt1 | contig 17175 bp, 16 predicted proteins | sample ArcOceMetagenome_2_FD_87166 | JGI IMG/M metagenome (GOLD analysis project Ga0115007, IMG submission 87166) | Marine eukaryotic phytoplankton communities from Arctic Ocean - Arctic Ocean ARC135M Metagenome | ecosystem: Environmental > Aquatic > Marine > Oceanic | place: Arctic Ocean | collected... | reverse complement strand
TGAATAATACCGTCCCGCCTACCGAATAAATAAAGGTACCGTTAGCGTCGGTAACACCCGTGATATCGCCAGAGGTGTGCTGTAAGCCTTCCACAGGACTGTCTAAAAATCGGCCTTCTGCTGTTGCCGGTTCGGCATCATCACTGGATGATCCGCCGCCACCGCCGCATCCTGTTAGCGCAAGCATAACGCTTAATGTCGTTATTGCCGCAAAACGTGTGTTCCACATAGCCCTCTCCTTGACCTAATTAGTTCCGAATACCCCAGCCTTAGTAAAGCTGATCCTATCCTCTCATCCGTTGAATTGCCCTAACCATTTTTAGTGAGTCATTAAAGCGACAGTCATCACGTTTGATTCAACTCCATAACCGTTAACAAGAGAATCCTGACAGCTTATTAATTAAAAATAAATGTAAGGAATGCCATCCCCACTCGACTAACGCTATAGAAACAAAAAAGCTCCAAAAAAATAATTAAATAAATGTGTAAGGAATGGGCCACTGCCACGACTAAACACATAAGAAACAAAAAACGACTCATTATTGACCACTAAACATAAATCAAAAGGTGATTATCATGAAAGCAACTAAATCAATCGTAGCATCCGTCGGTACTGCTGTTTTATTAAGTGCGGCATCAATGGCTATGGCCGCTGAAAACCCATTTGCAGCACAATCACTCTCATCAGGTTATCAACTCGCCGAGATGGATAAAGCAGGAGAAGCGAAGTGTGGCGAAGCAAAATGCGGAGCGGATGGCAAGAAAGAAACACGTGAAGGTAACTGCGGCGCTGACGGCAAAAAAGCGGTAGAAGAGGGTAAATGCGGTGAAGCTAAGTGCGGTGCCGACGGCAAAAAAGAAGTACTCGAAGGTAAAAAAGCGTTAGAAGAAGGTAAATGTGGCGAAGCGAAGTGCGGCGCTGACGGCCAGAAAGCAATGGACGACACAAAAAAGAAAATGGAAGGCTAAGCGCATTGCCTTCTGCTCGGTTGATCTACTTTTAAGTGGAACGATCTACGCCTAAAAGAATAGATCAACGCGATTCGGGTTACCTTCACCACACCATCACTACGAAGGTAACCCGATTTTTTAAGACATTCGTTCGGAGACCACTTATGCAACCCGCTTACCCTACACAGCCTTTGTACGGCGCCGGTTTAGGCTTTAGACGCTGTATGTTGAAAGACTTACCGGCGACGGGCAAGAACGGTATCGACTTTTTAGAGGTCGCGCCTGAAAACTGGATGCGAATGGGTGGCCGTTTAGCCAAGCAGTTTAGAGCACTAACCGAAGAATATACCTTTGTTACACATGGCTTATCCCTCTCATTAGGCAGTCCGTCGCCACTGGATCGAGATTTTCTCGATGACATTAAAGCTTTTTTAGATACGCACAAGATTGCGACCTACACAGAGCACCTAAGTTATTGTTCTGATGATGGTCACCTGTACGATCTGATGCCCATTCCGTTTACTGAAGAAGCAGTCCACTATGTCGCCAAACGAATCCGCCAAGTGAGCGATCACCTTGAACGACGTTTAGCCATAGAAAATGTTTCTTTTTATGCGATGCCCTCGACTGAGATGACAGAGCAAGCATTTCTATTGGCCGTCTTAGCCGAAGCCGATTGCGACCTACTGCTCGATGTTAACAACGTTTACGTGAACAGCATCAATCATGGGTATGACGCCAATGCCTTTTTAGCATCAATCCCTGCAGACCGAATCGCATATATCCATGTAGCGGGCCACTACGAAGAAGCACCTGATCTGATTGTGGATACGCATGGAGCTGATGTCGTTGACCCTGTTTGGGTGCTACTAGAGCAAGCTTATGCCCAGTTTGGAGCGATCCCAACGTTATTAGAGCGTGATTTTAACATTCCGCCAATGGCCGAGCTGATGTTAGAAGTGGCAAAAATTAGACAGCGACAAACCGGTATCACACCATTCAATACACATGAGGTGTCACATGCCGTCTCCAACTAAACATATGGCTACACCGGCCTTTCAACAGCTTCAATACGCTTTTGCAGGGCATATACGGAACCCCGATCAGCCAATCCCCCGCCACATCGAAGATCGGCGCATGCGGATTTATCGCGAGCTGTTTTTTAATACCGTCGAGGGCTTTGCAGCCACCGCTTTCCCGGTGACTAAATCGATCATGCCTGAAGTATGGTGGCAACAATCGATCCGCGATTTTATGATCAACTACCGTTGTGAAAGTCCGTATTTTCATCAAATTAGCGAGCAGTTTTTAACCTACATCACACAGACTCGTGCAGCGACCGATAATGAACCGGGATTCTTGTATGAGCTGATGCACTACGAATGGATTGAACTCGCACTGGATATTGCCGAAGACGATCCCTTTAGCGATATTCATGCATTAAATAATCAGCTGATCGAACACGCGCCACAAGTATCCCCCTTAGCTTGGACGCTCAGCTATCGTTATCCTGTCCACCGCATTAGCCCTGAGTTTCAGCCCGATATACCGAGCGAGCAGCCCGTCTGGTTACTGGTTTATCGTAATGCCGACGACTGCGTAAAGTTTATGGAGCTGAACCCTGTGTCAGCCCGACTCATCGATTTAATGAGCCACCAGCCATTAGCAAGTGGTTACTCACATCTACTAAAAATAGCCGAAGAAATGCAAATGGCCGACCCGACACCGGTCCTTGACGGCGGCGCGCAATTACTCCACCAATTTTACAAAGCTGGCATTGTCTTAGGTGCAGCCAAGATCCCCAAGGAACTGACTCTATGAATATTCGTACCCTACTATTTAACCTTCAAGACACGCTCGCGAAGCTACGTTTTGCAGACGGCATCGCGCCATTGTTAATCCGCTTATACATGGCGCCTATCATGATGCAGGCTGGTTGGAATAAGCTGTCACACTTTGAGAATACCGCTGCTTGGTTTGGGAATCCCGATTGGGGGTTAGGTTTGCCAGCGCCAGAACTCATGGCCGGATTAGCCGGCGGTACAGAATTGATCGGAGGGGCTTTGCTCATTGCAGGCTTTGCTACTCGCTGGATTTCCATTCCGCTCATGATCACCATGCTAGTCGCAGCCCTAACGGTCCATTGGAGCAACGGTTGGTTAGCAATTGCTGATTCAAGTAGCTGGCTAGCGAATGATCGTATAATGGAATCCGTTGAACGACTGCAACGCGGCCGCGCCATCCTCCAAGAGAACGGCAATTATGATTGGCTGACAGGGCGTGGGTCATTCGTTATCTTGAATAATGGGATCGAATTCGCAGCGACTTACTTTGTCATGCTGCTGAGCTTGCTCTTTACGGGTGGTGGCCGCTATACCAGCGTCGATTACTGGATTGCTCGCCAATCAGGCTATCTTGAACATCAAAAAGGCTAAGTCGCATTAACCATCAACGCTCGGACTGACAGAGGATATTGGAACCTAGTGTTCTACCGCCGCTTTACAGCAATTTACAAGCGCATAGAGAACGTTAGCGTTCCATATTCCGTTAGTTCACTGAGAGCTTCCTGATTACTGCCACTTTGAAGTAAATTCGCATTATTTACTCCGAAGGTTATTGAGTAACCTTCCCATGAGTAAGCGATACCAGCCGTTGCCCCGATAAATTCATGAGAGTAGTCAATGGAGCGACTGTCTCGAAACGTATTCCCATTCGTAAATATTTGATTAAATATATAACCGGCATTTAATCCTGCATAAACAAACCAGCCCCCTTCTACAGCACTTAAATTAGCCGTTCGCGAGCTACTAAGGAGCCCCGTAGCATACGAATTATGTAAGTCACGACCGTATCGAAGGGTAACACCGGTATTCACCAAGCTTTGCAGGGTTCCTAGGCTGAGATTCGCACTGGTTAATATATCGGCATCATCAGCAGCCGAAACCCATGTCCTCCACGTTCTGCCGCGTGAAAACTGAAACACCAACTCATTCTTTAATTGCGTATCCCACCCTTTAGGCTCATCAGCCTCAATCAGTTTATGCACAAATTTTTGTGCGTCTTCTCCTAACGCCGCAGGGCCAACAATACCGACAGAAGTGCTTACTTGGTCTGCATAGTGAGGCGTCACAACAACGTAGTTATTAGTAAGCGCTAGTAATGCTGAGTAAGGAAGCTCGTTTTTATCCGGCACGGCAACGGTAATGTCGCTCGAGGTGTTCATCGTTTGCCCAATCGTATAAGCATTCAGCGCCATGATAATGTCATGATCAGGCATACTCCACATAAGAGGAGCGACCCAGAAATCATGAGAAGGAATACGCTTGGCGGCCAGACCGGTTTCAATGAAAGACACATAAATCCCGTTTGTGTAGCCATTATCGTTTCCGACGAAAAGGTCATTATCCAGCGTACTTGAAACCCAGTTTATTTCTGCACTAACGGGTAACGACAAACCTATACATACTGCACAGAACAGAGCGTTCTTAATCACCTTAGCCCCTCCTATAAGGCGTTATAATTTGATTATCACGAGCTTTCATCACGGTGTCCTGCCTCCAAGCGCACTCTCTCTACCGAACAAAACAGTATTATAACCAGTAGAAATGACGACTCGCTGACAGCCTGTCATTGATTGTAGGTCAGTCAATGCTTAGTCGCCTTCTTTATCCTTCACTTAAGTACTCGACAAGCCCTTTTTGTTGTACTTTCCACGGTCTTATCTAGGTGCGGCAATGCACCACATTCTGCACCTGAAGAGGTTTTGATAGATTACGCGCCTACTCAACCAACCCCGCTTTTTGGCCTGTTTCTTAGCCTTATAAAGGCGTAGAAAGGAAGATTTAGGCATGAGTCATTCACCATCTAGCCTCCATAAACACCGGTACCTCACACTCTGGCGTATACACTTTTTTGCAGGGTTGTACGTTGTTCCGTTTATGCTGATGTTGAGCATTACCGGCATCATCATGATGCTCTACACACCCGTCATCGAGCCCTTAATGCATCCTAATCTTGTGACGATCTCTGCTCATAGCGAGGCAGCGAATTATCAAACATGGGAGCAACAACGCCAAGCGGTCGCTACACGCTACCCCAATGCCGTTATCAATCAAATGATAGTCCCACATGCTGATTCTGAACCGACGCGCTTTGTATTAACGACGCCGGAAGGTACCAATCAGCTCACCTTTGTCGACCCTTACACTAGCCAAGTGTTGGGCGATCTCAATAAAGACAACACACTATATGCATGGGCGGATAATATACACGGGACTATCTTGCTTGGGTCATGGGGGGACGCCATGATCGAATTAGCCGCTATTCTGACCTTTGTGATGCTCATTACCGGCCTCTACTTATGGGCAGCACGTCGTCGTACAGGACAACCTCAATGGAAACCAAACCTGCACCGTAAAGGTCGCTCCCTATGGCGAGAGCTTCACACAATCATTGGCGCTTATATCGCTATCGCTCTGTTACTTTTCGCCATGACAGGCCTATCATGGACGGGTATTACAGGAGCCAAAGTACTCCAAGCATGGGGAAGTTTCCCCGCTGGCGTTTATGACGGAATCCCAATCTCTGACCTAACACACGCCGACCTCAACCCCGGTGTACACGAAGAAGTGCCCTGGAATCTTGAACAACTTGCCTTACCCGCATCCGGTTCTTTAGCTGGGCTACCGGGGATTCCTAAAGAGCAACCCGTCAATTTAGATACGGTGGTTAGCTATGCTCGCGATAATGGTATGACCTTCTTCCGAGTTAATTTACCCAAAAGCGAAACCGGTGTGTATTCCGTGATGGCCGCAACCATGAGCCGCGATATAACCGATGCAACTCAAGACCGCAGCCTGCACGTAGATCAATACACGGGGAATGTCTTGGCCGATATCACTTTTGATCAATATGGCTTGATGGCAAAATCGATGGCCGTTGGCATCCCACTTCACATGGGGACATGGACAACGCTTAACTTGGTGATCAATACGCTGCTATGTTTGATGGTTATCTTCTTATCGATTGGCGGGTACGTACTCTGGTGGAAACGCCGCCCCACTAACGCGGGCTTTACACTGGTCCCGCCTCCCAAAAGAGAAAAACCTTAACCCGCGATAATTAACGAACAATACTCTATACCTAGCGAGGCTGGGTATAGATTAAGCAGGACTAAACCGTGCCATGCGTATAGGCGTCATCGGTAGATGAACGGCCGCTGCCAACAAACCTAATAACGCGCTAACAATAATCGCAAGGTCGTACGACCCGAACCATTCAAACGTTAACCCCGCCCACCAACTACCAAAAAATGCACCTATTTGATGACTTAACATCACTATTCCAAACAACGATGCTAAGTTTTTGGTACCAAATATTTGCGCTACACTGCCACTGGTTAATGGCACCGTAGATAACCACAGCATCCCCACCAGACCACTAAACAAATAAAAGATCGTTTCCGTTTTCGGTAAGAGCAACAGAGCGATTAATAAGCTCGCCCGCAACCAATAGACCAACACCAGCAACCAGGGCTTATGCCACTTATCTCCCGCCCAGCCAATCAAAATAACACCCACCACGTTCATCAACCCGATAATGGCTAACGAATCAGAAGCAACCGCCGGGAGCAAACCACAGTAGGCGACTAACCCTGACATATGCACCGTAATAAAAGCGATATGGAATCCGCACACGAAGAAGCCAATATTCAAAAGCTGATACTCGCGAACGTTAAATGCTCCCCCAATCATCGACCAATCAAAGATACGCCGTAGCGATAAGGCTTTACTCAACGCAGGGTCAGGGGCCAACGTCAGGGAGGCTGAAGCGCTAGCCGAATGAGACTCGGGATCATTACGGCTACCGACAAACCCAAACACTAATAGCAATGCGGCAATACTGGTCACAGCACACCACATATAGGTCCCCGACCAGCCAGCAACAGGCGCTAGTTTACCCACAAACAGAGCAAACCCAAATTGCCCCAATGAGCCACCGGCTGTCGCAATACCTAAAGCAAGCGAACGGCGGTGTGCCGGAAAACGCTTACCCACAACCGCCAAAATGATAGGAAAAGTCGTTGCACCTGCACCAATTCCAATCAGCAAAGCATTGCCCACAAAGAACAACAAACCGCTGTCAGCCGCACTCGCTACTAACAAACCTATCCCGTAAACGGTAATACCTGCTAATAAAACACGCGCCGTACCAAAGCGCTCGGCTAATAGCCCCGCGATCGGCGCAACCGCACCCCAGACGAGGTTTTGCACAGCAAAACCTAACGATATTTCAGAAACAGGAATAGACAGCCCCGCACTCATCTGCGGCACCATGAGACTAACGCTCTGACGGATTCCCATATTGTAGGCCAATATCAACACTGCGCAGCCGAGCAGCCACCATGGGTTAACCTGTTTGATTCGATCCATACTCAACCCTATTGTGGCGTTTACACCACTTCAATAACGATAAGCCTAGCTTATCGAATAAAACGGAGAAGGGATTGGATAAAATTGCTTCCGATCTGCCATTCCTTAGCGCTGACGATAAGGAATTTGACAGTAGGTAATCCCTCGAATCGGCGATACGCCATTCTTTGTGAGATACATACCCAAGGAGTTCATTGAAGGGCTGATGTTGGGGGTAGGGCCCAAAAAGATATGTAATATTTTCGGCTTTTCATGCTGAGGGGCCACCAATGAAAACTTAAAGTAAGGCACTAACATGTGCGTTCCTTCACGAAAATGCACCGACGAATCATTAAAATCTGTCACGATCGGCGACACGATCCGCCACTCAGCTTCTTCCTGAAATGACGGGTGCTTCAAGATAGCCGCCATACGTAACAAATCGCTTTCGACTCGTTCGAATACATCAGCAAAAATCTCGTCAGTTTGGCAACCATGTACACCACAGGAGCTCGCAGCTAGGTCTTCGACATGATCAACAATTTGATGGATTAACTCACGTTGCCGTTCAGGATCATAAACACAGCGGCCCACCATAAAGCCCTGTTTGCGTGCACAGGTTAAAAGGTGATTAGGATCAAAACCAATACTAACGCCTTTACCTAGATCGCTGTAGCCACGCCATTGACTCAGCAGATTACCATTCGCCCGGAAAGAACCGGAGAAAAGCATATGTCCATTCGTTACACGCCGCGTAATCCAGTCCAAAAACTGATTAAGCAATCGAGGATTTGGATGGCCAAGCGCAATCCTTTCCTCCACCTCGGTACGCGTCAGCGTCACCATGTGATTCAACTCTGCCGAGTCATTCATATAACGAATATCACTGGCCCAGAGGCTGCCGCTTTCGACAATCCCCATCAGGCCAGAAAAGGTGGTGTAGTGGTAAACCGCTTCTGCCGGCACATCGGCAAAGAGCGATTCGGTCATCGATCTAATATTTTCCATGACGCAGACTATACGGCTCTTTTAATAATAGGTTTAGTAAACCATAGCACAGGTTAGAGAATATTCCGGCCTTGCTCCGGATCACGCGACGCAGCGGCTTGCTCTCTAATCTCATCCGTATCGCTACTGAGATCGTCATGTTCACCCTCTTCAGAATCACGCGCTATCATCGCTTTATCCGCGGCAGTTTTAGGCGGCGTAATCGCAGCAATTTCGCTAGGGCTGAGGGGCTTCACGGGTTGATGAGTATCCTGACCTGACAAAACAACAGGCACGCCTTGAGGAAAGATAATTTCACGCGAATCGTCCGGCATGCTGATACCGTTTTTCTCCAGTTCACGCATAATTAATCGCATCATAATAGATCCAACTTTGGCTCCGCTGTGAGTCCGTTGATCCACCCAATAATAAATACGTAAGTTGATCGTAGCTGAGCCCAGCGACTCGACCAGCACTTGGGGCTCAGGGTCGGTCAGCACGGCCTCATGATTGGTTAGAATATCCATCGATAAACTTTGCGATTTACGAATACTGGCGTCGTAACCAATACCCAACAAAAAACTGCCACGCGCTAATGGATTCGCCGTCCAGTTTTTAATCACATTGGTGTAGATGGTGGCGTTAGGAATTTGAATATGATTGCCATCAAAATCAACCAACGTCGTCGCACGCGCTGTCATTTTTTGCACAACGCCTTTTTGACCATTCACTTCGATCACATCGCTAATCTGAAAGGGGCGCTGCACACTCAATAACAAACTGGCGATAAAATTCTCGGCGATATCTTTAAACGCAAAACCAATGACTAAACCAATGACACCCGTACCACTAATAATAGCCACTGCAACTTGTGTAAGCCCAGCAATACGCAAGAAGAAATAAAAGCCAAAAAGGATGATAAACAGGAAAATCACACGCCCTAATACAATCTGTACTAATTGACTTTGGTTAGCACTGACGAAGGGTTTCGTTAACAAGTTCGCGAGTGGTCGAGCCGACATAAAGCACAGGAATAAGACCACTAAACCAATACATACCATGGGCAACACTTGCAGACTCGCATACCACAACCTAACGAGCTCAGTACGGACAGGGGCCATATCCAACACACTGGTTTTCGCGACCGATATATTATTGATCACGGCAACGACGCCTTCTACATTTTTAGCAATGTCCGTCGCCCACGCCACAAAACGCTCTTCGGTTACTTCACCAGAGATAAAGACCAAGCCTTGCCGCGATTCTACGTTTAGGTCAGTGTATTTATCCGCTGTCGATAAAATACCCTGCACCCTCGTTTGAATCTTCTTATCATTCACGGGCTGGTCTGCATCAATAACGCGTTCGGCATTCTCAAAAGACGCTGGCGGGTTAATAACTTCACCATTCATTATTGATGCTGTATCCGCACTGACCCATAAAGGCATACAACAAAACGTCAACAGAAAAAATAGATAGCTCAACCGACGAGATAGGGTATTACACATGTTATATCCTTTAATGAAAACCGTTACGCATCGACTGTCTAGTACAAATAGCCGTAGTCACAAGCCAGATAATATAAAGGCTTTAGGTAAAGAATGCATTATCTAAGGAACGGCCGGAAATTATTACCGGCTATCGGTTAATTTTTTCAGGAAACATGCAATAAATTATTTCATCACAAACAAAAAACAACCTTAACCTTCTGTTTTATATGAAATTTAAGTAACTGGCACACATATCGCTATACCTTAGGTAATAATCAGCCAACGAACTAAGGCTCGTTAATCCTTGTTCACTGATTACTTACATGAATAGAATACTATTAATAATTGCGGAGGGATCGCTATGTTACGCTGGGCATTAACTTTTTTTATAGTCGCTATAATTGCAGCTTTTTTAGGATTTGGCGGTATTGCCGGAGCAAGTGCTGGTATCGCTAAAATATTATTCTTCATCTTTGTTATATTGCTGATTGTATCTCTGATCTCGCATGCATTTCGAGGTAAACCACCCGTTTAAGAACCTTAATAGTGCCTTGTCAGTTAACGTGATTGACCAAAGTCAACGTTATAACCGGTTCAAGAGCACTCTTATAATGAGATAACGACAAAAGGCTCCTAACCAGAGCCTTCTATTACGTTTGTGTCATCAGTCCACTGTGACATTTGAAAACACATGATCAAGAGTCGTCAAGACCTGATCAACCTGCTCAGCAGTGATACACAATGCGGGACTCATATTCAGAATATTATTAAATTCCTCAAAACTACGATTCGTTCGACCAATCAATAAACCCGCTGCCTTACATGCATTAACAATCTGTATAGCTACCGATTCATCGACTGGTGCTTTGCTTTCCCGATTAAGTACTAGCTCAATACCACAGAACAAACCTTTACCACGGACATCACCGATCATCGGATATTTGTCTTTTAAAGCATGCAGACCTTGAAGTAACACATCCCCTAACTCTGCACAGTTTTCGAGTAGCCCTTCCTCTTCAATAATTTTGAGGTTAGCTAATGCCGCTGCAGGCCCCGCTAGGCAACCACCATAGGTTGATATATCCCGAAAAAAGCCCATTTTATCGCCATTCTCTTCCTGCAATAGCTGATAAACAGCATCGGTGGTTACCGTGCAAGAAATCGCTGCATACCCTGAAGCGAGCCCTTTCGCCATCGTGACGATATCAGGCTGAACACCATAATGCTGATAGCCAAACCACGCTCCGGTTCGGCCTAAACCACAGACAACCTCATCGATAACGAGCAAGATATTATACTTGCGACAGATACGTTGAACCTCAGGAAGATAACCTTCGGGAGGGAGGATAACGCCACCGCCAGCCGTGATGGGCTCGATAATGACACCACCCACCGTTTCAGGACCTTCACGCAAGATGACTTCCTCCATCAACTGCGCCGCTTTGATGCCGTAGTCCTCAACCTCACCAAACTGGCTGCGATATTCAAAACAGTGTGGAAACTCTACAAAGTCCGGGACAAAAGGACCAAACTGGTCACGGCGTTGCGACTGACCTGTCGCACTTAATGCCGCAATCGTAGTGCCATGGTAATCTCGCTCACGGTACAGAATTTTTGTTTTCTGACCGCCATATTTTTTATGGGCTATTTGGCGAATCATTTTAAAAGCCTTCTCATTGGCTTCTGAACCTGAACTCGAATAAAAAACTCGGCTCATGCCCGGCATTTTTTCTAGCAAACGGCTTGCATAAACAGCGGCAGGCTTACTAGCCATGGAGCCCGCAAAATAGTTTAGCTCCATCAGTTGCTCACTAATGGCGTCTACTATGGCTTTGCGCCCATAACCTACATTAGTCACCCATACGCCGCCCGCCGACGCATCGAGGTAACGATTACCCTCGGCGTCCCATAGATGTAACCCTTCACCTTTGACATACAGAGGCATTCCTTTTTCCGCTGCTGCGCCCGGTGTTAAGTGATGCCAAACATGTGCTTTATCCATGGTATGGATCTGTTCTGTGGTGTACTCACTAAATTGTGACATGGCGGTGTTCTCCTGATTCGTTATTGGTCGCGTTTCACTGCAAATGGTGACCAACTTTGACTAACTGGCATGATTTCGAGTGTGTTTACATTAAGATGAGCCGGTAACGAAGCTAACCAAAGCAGGGTGTCGGCTATGTCCTCTGGCTGAATAGCCTGCGCACCGTTGTATAATTTGTCATAGGCGGCTTGATCACCGCCAGTTCTGACCAACGTGAACTCACTTTCCGATAAACCCGGTGCTAAGCAACTGACACGGACACCAGTGCCAGCCAAATCACATCGCAACGCTAAAGAAAACTGCTCAACAAACGCCTTGGTGCCGCAGTAAACGTTACCGCCAGGGTAGGGCCAATTAGCTGCAATTGAGCCTATATTAATGATACTGGCACCACGTCCAGTTTCGATCAGCTTAGGTAATAGCGTATGGGTGATCGTGGTTAAGCCCTTGATATTAGTGTCAATCATGGTGTGCCATTGCGCTAAATCGCACGCTTGTGCCGGCTCTGTACCCAGCGCTAACCCCGCGTTATTAATCAACAAATCAATCTCATCAAAGGGCGTTGGCAGACTAGTGAAGGCCGCTTGTACCGCATCGGTATTGCATACGTCTAACGTCAATATCAGTACTGAGTACTCAGCTAACTCATCCTTAATCTGCGCTAACCGCTCTTCACGACGTCCCGTTAAAATCAAATTCCATCCAGCCGCGGCAAAACAACGTGCTGCTGCTAAACCAAAACCCGATGTTGCTCCTGTAATGACCGCTGTTCTACTCATGAAAAACTCCTTATGACATCCATAGTTGTTGGCTGCTGTACAACAACGTGACAAGCGACAGCAGCGTTAAAATAGGTAATGCAATGGTTCGATACGTTTGTGGTGGGCGACGCGTAAATAACCAATGTCCACACTGAACACCCGCCACCGCCGGAATAAGTAAAAGCAATACTGGCTGCCAGATCGATAAATCAACCACATCGCTCAGGAGTAGTAGCCCAATCGATACCAAATCAGTACAGGCTAAAAAAACCACAATCGTTGCGCGTTGAACTAAGGCACTTTGAGCGGTACTCATCAGGTAACAGATCAACGGTAATCCACCTACCGATGCCGCTGCCGTAAAGCCGCCGGACACACCACCAACAAACCGCGTATAAGAGGTGCGTACGGTTATATTAAAATTCGGAGAAAAATATAGCCCGATAGCCATGAACAAAATAAGAGCACTAATCATTAACTTAAGCGGTTGATCTGGGATAAATAGCAGCATAGACAAGCCAACCGGTATGCCCATTACGGCCCCTAGCGATAAGTTTTTTACCATACTCATATCCGCATCGCGCCGGGCACTGGGCAATAAACGAATGGCACTAATTACATCAATAAATAAAGTAACAGGTACACTCACCTGTGCGGGCCAGATAAGGTTTAAACCTGAAATAGCAATTGCGGCAAAACCAAATCCGGTATAACCCCGAACAATCGATGCTAAAAAAACAATGACACAAGCGATCTCAAAGTGAGGCATGGTGACTCCAGCGCTTTACATTAGCTTGATGGTTTGAAGTCAGGTATTGCCTCAAGCCGTGTAGCTAAAGTAGAGGGGAATCCCTTGCTGGTGATAGTGCCAGCAAGCAGGGAAAGTAGTACCAGATTAAAAGAATGCGTCGAAAGTGCGCTTTAAAGCATGGATGCCAGGCTCAATTTTATGGCTCGCTATCGCTGAAAAGCCTAAACGAAAAAAGTGATTAGGAGGTTGAGGCTGACTAAAGTGTACGGCTCCTGATTCGATAAGGATGCTATTTTTAGCCGCTGCCCACGAGACAGCCTCAGTATCAATGCCTTCGGGGGCAGCAAGCCAAACGGAAGTCGCTCCTGAGGTAATAGGCGTGGTTTGCATATCAGGCAGATAACGCTCGATAGAGCTGACCATGCGCTCAAGCTTAGATGCGTTTAACTCACGGATTTTACGTAAGTAGGTATCGTAATAGCCCAATGATAAAAAGAGAGCAACCTGCCGTTGATTATTGACAGGCGGGTGCCGGTACATCAACCGACGCAATGAACGGATCTCGGAAATGAGTTCCTCATCCGCGACCATAAAGCCCATACGTAACCCGGGAGAAATAGACTTGGACATGCTACCGATATAAATCACGCGGTTTTCCGTATCTCGCGCTTTTAAAGCGGGTGTGGGGGTCTTCTGCATATTAATTTCAGCATCGTAGTCATCTTCAATAATGACAAAATCATGCTCAGAAGACATATTTAATAACGCTTGGCGTCGATCTTCAGAAAGCTCGGCCCCCGTTGGCACCTGGTGGCTCGGGGTAACGTACAAGTAATCGCATGTTTTTAGCCGATCATCAACAATAATCCCATCTTCATCGACAGGCTGCATGTGTAGGTCCGTATCGAACATGGAAAAGATGTTATGTGCATCACGAAAGCCAGGTTCTTCTAAAGCAACTCGCGTTTCGCGATTACACAACAGGTTAGCCAGCAGATACAGAGAATTTTGCGTCCCTATCGTAATGAGTATTTCATTCGGCTCGGCATAAATCCCTCGTCGTGGTAGTAGTCGGGTACGCAGTTGCTCAATCAACATCGGATCATCAGAATCAACCAGATCATTAATCCAATACTTATTCCACCGCCCCGACATACTTTTGCGCGCACAATCCCTCCACTGCTCTAACGGAAAGAACTCATGCTGGACCTGACCGTAAATAAATGGGTACTCAAACCCTAGCCAATTATTGGGTTTAACAATATTGGGCTGAATACTGGGGTGTTTTTTAAAGCGATGGTGCCAGTTCAGCGACGTTTCCTGCTCGGTTTGCACCACTTTAGTGCCAATAGCTTCTGACAACTGATAGCTGCTGGCAACAAAAAAACCTTTACGTGGCCGCGATTCAATAAAGCCATTATCCACCAAGCTTTCATAGATCAAGACCACGGTATTACGGGAGATGCCCAGCATACTGGCTAAGCGGCGCGATGAGGGTAGGGGCTTATCAGTCGGTAAGCACCCCGACAAAATAAGATTGACTAGATGCTCTCGGACTTGATCTTGCAAGGTCCGCTCAGGATCAAATTCAATATGTAGGTAATGTTCAAGCACTGCCCGTACGCCTATAGCCAAGAGTTTGCTCCAAACTGAAGCAAAAAACACACCACCCACCTCATCTGGACTGACGCTTTAAAGCAACTGGATCTATCCCATCAACGCCCACAACTCCTAAGGTAAATACAACAAAACACCCAACGCTTATGTAAATTTTCAACTAATGCTCATTTGATGACTTTCACCGTTCAGGAGATGCACCATGACAGTTAAACAGATCACCCATTTTGTGAAAAAAGCCGCCACTCTCACACTGACCACCAGCATTTTGCTCTCTCAGATGGCCAGCGCAGACGATGCCATCACCATTGGTTACCAAGGCATGATGAATCCTTGGAAAGCAGTGATCGCAGAAAAACAACTCGAAAACGCAACAGGGAAAGAGATTAAATGGCGCCGTTTTGATTCCGGAGCCAAGGTAATCACAGCCATGGCATCCGGTGATATCGATATAGCGACCGCCGGTTCTAGCCCAATTGCCGCCGCCGTCAACCGCGGCCTTGAGATAGAGTTGGTGTGGATACTCGAAAACATCAACGAAGCCGAAGCTTTAGTGGTACGCGATGGCAGCGGCATCGTTGCTCCGCAAGACCTCAAAGGGAAAAAGCTAGGTGTTCCCTTTGTATCCACTACACACTTTCACGCTCTATTTGCACTGGAACAATTTGGCTTAAATGATGACGACGTCAAATTAATTAATATGCAGCCCAATGCTATTGCCGCGGCTTGGGAACGCGGAGATATCGATGGCGCATTCATCTGGGATCCCGTTCTAGGTCGTATCAAAGAATCGGGCCATGTATTAATTACTTCTGGCGACCTTAGTAACTGGGGTAAAGCCACATTCGATGGCATGGTCATTGATAAGACCTTTGGCGAAGAGAATCCAGAATTTGTTACTCAGTTGATCAAGCTGATTGCCGATACTGACGCAACCTACCGAGCAACGAAGGACAGCCTCACACCTGAGACCCCAATGATCCAAGGGATTGCAGAGATGACAGGCGGAAACGCTAATGATGTTGCTGGCGTACTAGCCTTATATCAATTCCCAGATATAGCATCACAAGTTAGTTGCACATGGCTAGGTTGTGGAGCCGAAGGCGGCGCCGCGAAAGCACTGCAATTTACATCTGAGTTTTTAAAAGAGCAGGGCAAAGTACCTAGCCTAGCAGACGATTACAGCGTGTTTGTTAACCCATCCTTTGCAGAAGCGGCGGCCAAGCTTTAAGCCCAACCTCACATCTGATAAGCAGCAACAGTCACCGGCTATCAGGCCTGACAGTCAACAGGAGAACGCTATGAGTCGTTTACAAATTCACGATGTATCCGTGCGCTACCCGGGTATGAACGGTGGCGAAACCGTCACTGCACTTTCCGGTATTAATTTCACCATTGAGCCCGGAGAATTTGTAGTCGCCCTTGGGGCTTCAGGCTGCGGTAAAACAACCTTACTCAACCTGATGGCTGGTTTTATTCAACCGAGCGACGGCTACTTAACATTAGGGCAAAGTAATATCGCCGGGCTACCTCGTGTTGCCTGCGGCTTAGACCTTGAGGACCAAATAACAGGCCCGGGTAAAGACCGAGGTGTGGTCTTTCAAAAACATGCCTTATTACCTTGGCTCAACGTACTGGATAACACCGCTTTTGGATTAAAACTGCAAGGCTTCAGTCATAAAGAGCGCAACGAGCGCGCCGCCGAGTTTTTACAACTAGTAGGGCTGGAAGATTTCCATAAACACCCGGTTTATCAACTATCTGGCGGTATGCAGCAACGGGTAGGTATTGCTCGCGCACTGACTAACGACCCTCACATGCTGCTACTTGATGAGCCCCTAGGCGCACTAGACGCCTTAACACGTGAAGTGCTTCAAGAGTTACTGCTAGATGTGTGGAAACAAACACAGAAGATGATGTTTTTTATTACACACAGTGTCGAAGAGGCGCTATTTATGGCGTCACGATTAATCATTATGTCGCCTCGTCCGGGGCGTATTACTCATGAGTTCTCACTGAACTTTAACCAGATATTTCTAGAGTGCCGCGATGCGCGCAAGGTCAAATCCTTACCTGAATTCATCGCGATGCGTGAACAAGTACTAGGTATTATTCACGGCGATGAAGCCGCAGGAGGGCTACACTAATGGAACCATCAACTCCG
>Ga0115007_10001147_pt1 | contig 17206 bp, 5 predicted proteins | sample ArcOceMetagenome_2_FD_87166 | JGI IMG/M metagenome (GOLD analysis project Ga0115007, IMG submission 87166) | Marine eukaryotic phytoplankton communities from Arctic Ocean - Arctic Ocean ARC135M Metagenome | ecosystem: Environmental > Aquatic > Marine > Oceanic | place: Arctic Ocean | collected... | reverse complement strand
TCAACAAAAATGGCCTCCCTTGTTGGAGAAACGAAAGCCAGCAGTACCACACCAAACAAAATGGCCTCCCTTGCAGGAGAAACTAAAGCAGCCAGCATTGGCAGTACCACACCAGAAGAAGTCTGGGCGGAAGATGGATGGTGGACTAAATGGAATGGTCCACAACCTGACCTGACCGTCGATGAAAAAGTAGCGTTGGCCATGGAAGTGGCACGAGGTGGTGAAATTACCAAGGACGAACAAGAACTCAGAGAATTGTACGCTCGTAAACCCAACCCAGTCGCGTACGATGGTTTTGAACCCTCGGGTCGCATGCACATTGCACAAGGACTACTTCGTTCCATGAATGTGAATCGTTTGACAGGCTCCGGTGTCAAATTTGTATTTTGGGTCGCGGATTATTTTGCCCTGATGAATCTCAAATTGGGTGGCGACATCGTAAAGATTCAAAACTGTGGACGTTATTTGATCGAGGTCTGGAAGGCTTGTGGTATGGACATGACCAACGTGGAATTTGTCTGGGCGTCTGAATTTATCAATCGGTTTCCTGAAAAGTATTGGTTCAACGTGATGCAAATTGCCATGCGCAACAACATTTCGCGCATCAAACGTTGTGGGATGGCGATGGGCCGTGAAGCGTCGGACAACTTGGCCACCAGTCAATTGTTTTACCCATGCATGCAATGCAACGATGTCTTTCAACTTCGCTGCGACATCACGTCCCTCGGTATGGATCAACGCAAAGTAAACATGCTTGCACGTGAATATTGCAGTCAACCTGACGACACGGGTCTACTGAAATACTTGGGCAAGAATCCCAAAACAAAACGAACAAACAAACCCGTCATTCTTTCCCACCACATGCTTGCGGGTTTGACCGGTGTAAAAATGTCCAAGAGTGATCCAGATTCGGCCATTTTTATGGAGGATACCGTGAAAGACGTCGTTCGTAAAATTAAAAAAGCTTGGTGCCCTCCCGGTGTGTTGGTGGAGAAACGTATGGTGGAAAAACCAAATGAAAAGAACGAAGACGGTACACCAAAGATGGAAGAAATCGAGTACACCAATGGCTGTATGGAATACCTCAAATACATTGTGTTTCCAAAAGTTGGGTCGTTTACCGTCACTCGTACCGATGAAAACGGTGGCAATAAAACGTACGACGATTACGCATCCCTTGAAGTGGATTTTCTGTCCCAAGCTCTTTGGCCCGGAGATTTGAAAACAGCGTTGTCCACCGCCCTGAACGGTCTTTTGGACAACGTCCGTGCTCATTTTACCAATGATCCTGTGGCCAAAGATTTGTTGAACAAGATGAAACAATACATGGCCGAACGTGCCGCCGCCAAGAACGGGGGTAAAAAAAAGAAACAGCAAAAACAAAAAGGTGGCAAAGGTGGCAAAGGTGGCAAAAAAGGGGGTGCGCCCAAAGGTCCACCCGCGGTCTACGATTTGGAAGACCCCGCCGTTGTTTCCTGTTTGGACATTCGTGTCGGTGAAATCTCCAACACTCGTTTGCATCCAGATGCCGACACCTTGTACATTGAAGATGTCAATGTTGGTGAAGAAGGAGGACCCCGTACCGTTGTGTCTGGTTTGGTCAATTATCTTTCCGTGGAACAAGTGTCTGGACCCTGCATTGTCGTCTGCAACATGAAAGCACGCAAAATGAAAGGCGTCGCGTCCCAAGCCATGGTCCTTGCGGCAGTGAGTGCGGACGGTACTTCTGTGGAATTGCTTCGACCACCGCTTGGTGCAAAAGTGGGTGCAAAAGTCACGTTTGAAGACACCTCTGGGTTTGGTGGTTTTGCCACACCCAAACAACTCAATGGTGGAAAAGGAAAAGCAGCACTGGCGGGCATTCTTGCCGATGCCGCGTTTGCGACCAATGCAAACAAAGTGGCTTCGTTTCGCGGGAATCCTATGGTTGTGGCAGTGGCAGAAGGCAGTGATCCTTTGCCAGTGACAGTCGCTAGTTTGACTGCCTCAAAGATCAAGTAAAAGTAAAAGTAAAAAGCACCTGTCTAGTCAGGTGTCAGTGTACATGTAGTCAGGTACTATACAGGTTACAGGTACTACAGGTACCTTGTGTACACATGTACTACAGGTACTACACACGTAAAGCTAAAAGTCAGAGATTGTAAAATTAAAGACTACATCACACAATTCAAATACCTTCTGGGTCAATGCCTGATCGAGGTCATGTATGAGTATGAAAATCTACATGTGAACTTCAAGGTGTAGATAGAACTCTAATAATTCCTAATTTTACCCCTCTCAACATTCGCAATCAAAACAAGATTGGCAACAGAAACCAACCATGAAAGAGGCCGAACATTTCCCGAACCCTTTGTACATCAAACAACTCTCACCATCTGACGGTGGGACATCGGCACATGTTTTCACTATCACATTAGAACACACTTCATCCTCGTCAATCCATTCACATTGAGATGTGGCAGGTGGTGATGTCAAACCCATACTGTCTGTACAACTAACCGCATCTGTGTAGTCTGCAAAAAAGTTAGTGCTATATAACGAGTATCGATACTCTCATACAGGTGTACTCATACCAAGAACACCTCAAGACACATACATGACACATATGACATCAAACCAACATACAAAAAACAGCTGTCCTTACCGGAGCAATCACAAAGACTGGATGAATTTCCTAAGATCCACAGCAATGTTTCGTTCTGGATTGTTGCTTGATTAACACAATTATCTTTTTCAGTCGAAACAGCGACCGCCCTTGTCCCGTTGCTTTTGTTGACGAACGGTATGACTTGAATTTTTGACAGTACACGTATTGGTGGCAGTAAATAAACGTAGAGAACAAGGCCAAGCAGAAACAATACAAACAGCAACAAACTCGCCATGATCAACAAGCTGATCTTGAGACACAAAAGATTTCTTTTCTTCATCATTTTTTGTAAACGACGGTAACGATTAGGTCGTAATCCTTTTGAAACACCTGGATAGCCATGATCGTAGGGCCACACCGTTAATCCATGTTGTCTCAATTTACCAATCATCCAATAATTAGCAGACACTTGAAATTCTTTGAATTTTTTATTTAAGAATCGTTGGGTTTGAGCAACAGCACCACCACCGACGTCATTGGCATTCGTAACTACAGTGTGATTGTTCACCACATCGTTGCCCACAGTAATGGAAAGACTGTATTTGCTGTTTGCTTTCGAATGTTCCTTGTGGTCTTCGTCTATATTTTTTGCGCCTTCTGAGGAGAAAGAAGATGAATGGTGGTACGTGCAATTTAATCCAGTCAACGATAAATCAATGATTTCTTTTTTCTTTTCCACGATTACTTGCGTCTCTTCCTTTGGGAGAATCGCCGTCGTCGTTCGTAATCGACCACCACGACGTATAATGTGTACTCGGCCTTCTTTTGTGCCCAATACAACAACTGGGTCATGTTTCTTTGTGTCTTTGATGCAATGCGATGCATCCACTCGATCACCTCGATCGATGAAAAACTTTTCTTCCAACTTTTTGTTCGTGGTTATTATTTTTGTTTCGGTGGAAATATCGATGTTTGTTTTTGTCTTTGATGGTGATGTTTGTGCAGTTGCCGATTCAGTTGTTGTGGTGGTATGCAGCACTACATAGTTAGGATGCAAAGCTAAAAACATGGGAGTTGCGGGCGGTACCCAACTTTTCATGGGTATCTTCATCATGATCTCACATTTTGGTCGTCCAAATCGAACGCGGTAAGCCATAGTACCACAACACGCAATGACTTCGTTCACTTGGTTCAACCACGTCAGAGCACGTATTGGTAAACCTCCTGGTAAAATTGTAGTCGCTAACACTTGAGAAGAAGAACGGCGCCAAGCACAAATGCCGCCGTCACAAAAACCTATCGCAAACATGTTTTGGCTGGGTTCATTGACGGCCAGCGTCGAACATTCATCCGAAATTTTAGGTGCAAATGCGGGTGCGAACGAATCGTACACTTTCAGATGCATCACGTCGTTTTTTGCCAGTCGTTTTAATCTCTCAACTGCTGCTTGTTTGGTTTCTGGCTCTTCTAGTATTTCATCTTCGGGCATCAAAGTCCACAACCTTGGTCGGTCGTCCCCAATCAAAAGGACGGCACCGGTGTTCAAAATTCTGGCGTGGGATATGAAATATTCTTGAATGGTCCTTTTTCCAATTGTTCTACCCCCACTGAAACGATAGACAAAGACTTCGTCCCATGTGACGCAAACAACTGATTTGCTGTTGTTAGAGATGTGCAAATATTGTACTGTTGAATTGGATTCTATGTCGACATTACAAATTTTTCGTGCCGGTTTGATTTTCAGGACGTTTTTCTTCGACGAAGAAGAGTGATTACTGCTGTTTTTGTCCAATGCAGACAAACATTGTGTTAGATCCCACCATACAATTTCTCCTTCGTGTGACCCAGCCACCACGTGTCGACCATCGTTGGAAACAACAAGAGCGGACACAGCATCTGTCATACCCAGCAGAGAAATCACCGTCGAATTGGTGGAGTTCAAAGGATTGGGAATACACTTGCTGTCGATATTGTTGTTGCCTTTGTTTTTTTGACGATCACCCACAGCAGTATTGACCTGAACACGAGTCATGTACACGTTTTTTTGTTTTGAGTATACAAGTACCATTCTTCCTTTGTAGTCTTCGTTTGACCAACATGCCAGTGAACAAAAACTGATCGGTGGTGTGGGTATTGTTGCAGCCGCTTCCGTTTCATTGTTGTTGCTGCTCTCCACGTCCAACACATTTTTACTTTCCATTTTGTCAGCGATCAAATCCCAACACGAAATTCTACAGAAAAGAAGGAAAGGCAGAAACAGGTCAGGGGCCGAACAACAAACACACCCACGGCCACACGCACCACCATCACCCAAAGAACATGGATCACTGTACGTACCTCCTTGATGAATCTAAAATAAGGACACCATTGTTGCCCCTGTTGCCACCACCTCTACCACCACCCCTACCACCACCTCTGCCACCACCCCTGCCGCCACCACTGCCACCAGCAGGACTAAAATCCCTTATCATTCTACACTCCAGTGTGACGTATTTCGAACTCCCTCCTGCTTTGTCTTCGCTTTTAATCCCGGTCAAACGATTGAACTTTCGGTACGATCCATCGATGCCTTCTGCCCATACGTGCAACATGCCGTCCTTCCCTCCCATCGAACCCAAACGTCGTATCGATTGTGGCTGCCCACCGTACCGCATTTCCATTGTTCCCAATTTTGGCCCCCCACCGACGTTCCATAATCGTATTTGATAGTCCGTCGTCGCCGTCAAAAAATATTTTTCATTCACACAAAACGCCATTGCATCAATCGTTCCTTCTCTCATAAAATTGTTCAATACTTTTTGCACGTGCATGGATTGTGTTCGTTCTTGTTTTTGCAAATACTTGCTTCGTGGTGGTTGCTCGTTGACGGTGTCCCACATGAGACGCCAGCACGTCAAACAAGGGCGTACTGTTTGTGTGCTGCCTACGTAGTAAGCGCCCCCTGTCATGATCACATTGCCTTCGGTGTTCGATGCTACGGCTGTAGTGGTCGACCAAGTTTCTTCTTTCATCGTATGCAACAATTGTCCTGTTCTAGCACACCACACGCACACGCGACCGTCGTACGAACCACTCACCACCACGAATGTATTGAGAGACACACACACCGTTGTGATAGGTGATCCACCATGCCCACGAATGGTCACCGATTGTTGGCTGCCAATGTTTTTGTTGTTGTGGACCACAATGCCCGAACTGCCCGAACTGCCCAAACCGCCCGGTGTATTTTTGGAGGGTGGTTCGTGTGGTTTTGCCACGTCCAACACACTGACACTGCCGCTGGTTCTATTGGTCCCCACACACAACGACCATTCCGTCATCACACCAACCCAGTACACCGCTGTGACATTGATTTGATGGAGCAGCGTTCTACTGGTGACAGACCACATGCGGACAGAACGGTCGACATTGGAACTCGACACCACGGTATCGCAGGAGACTGTGCCGGAATGGATGTTGCCCACGTCACTCCCAAATGGAAGAAGTCCGGTCAAAGCACCACGATGCACCGTTGTTCGGGTTCCGATTTGTTCGGAAGTATGAATCATTCTGGAACAGCTCAAATTGCAAGACAAAATCATCCCTGATTCAAACCCAATCATCAAACGCGGCGTTCTTGTGACTGTGACTTTTTTTCTAGATCTTTGAGAACCCCCTTTGGACGAATGGGGCGGCTTTGACACTATGTGGACCGGTATGTTGACCAATGTCAAATGTGTGCCCACGTCGTCTTTTGGAAGTTTGAACGCGACTTCCGTATTTAATTGCAAATTCCAAACCATCAACGTATTTCCACAGGTAAAACACACTTCGTGCATGGATGTGAAATGCGTAAAGATCACATCTTCCACCAAGCCCCACATCCCCGTTTTTTTCCGGACCATATTTTTGGTCATTAGATTCCACACACAGACATTGCCATCGTGCCCTGCTGTCACTAAAAACATAGGACGTCCTTTGAACTTCTCGCGGTTCTTTCTTTCTTGCATTTTCAGCAATGCGTTGCTTTGATTGGCTTGGGCTATTCTTCGGTCCATGCCATTGCTGTGGTCGGCCGCCGTTCTCTGGATGGTTTCTGTACTGGCATAACTGAAATCGACACTGGACACATGTTCCGTGTGTCCACCCGTCAATACAAGTTTGGAATAATTTCCCTGTTGTTTCAACGATTGTGTACTGCTGTGCATGTCCCACAACACAATTTTACCACTGCAATGACTGGTCACGATAAATTCAAAATTGGGTGAAACAGCAACAACAACCAAATCATTGCCTTGAAAGTCACTGTCATCGTCGTCGTTCAAACGCATTCGATGCAGCAACTCACCACTGTTTAATGAATGAACGACAACATGGGCATCTAAGGGACCACGAACGAGACCAACAACGACAGGACTGGGAGTACCACTGCTTTTGCCACTGCTGCTGTCGTTTACAACGCATACAACCGATGGATCGACGTGTTCGCCACATCCTGTCAATTCGCGTACAACATTGGTGGATCGCAAACGTTCTCGTATGTTGCCCAGGGAAGCAGAGACCGTGGTCAGGCTGTGCTGGTGTTTCGTGAATTCATTCGCGGTTTCCAGCAGGCAAAGACCAGCTTCATCGTTGCCTATCACCGCACTTACATCCAGGCGGGCTAAAAGTTGTGAACCCAATTGTTGTGGGTTTTTTGACAATGCATGCGCCGACGATTGCAAAGCACTGATAATATTGCGCAATCGACCATCGTTCAAAGTAGAACGAGCAGCGACCGCCAATACTTCTACCACACCAGCTGTTGCCATCCATCCCAATAAAAATTTAAAATTAAACCACAAACTGTTTCCTTCACGGGTGCGGCCAGCACTGAACAAATGGTAGCGTATGTTTTGATAAAAGTACAACAAAATATCTTGGTTTTCATCGGTGTCGCGAGGTGTCCATGTGTTGGGAATGCAACAGTGTTCACGAAGGCACGCCAAGATACGAATGTGACTTGCCACCACGATTTGTTGAAAGGTGTCAGGTGCACTCTTGGGAGGGATGCTTTCGTCGTTGTCCGCCGCCGCTGCTGCACGTGCTGCTTCTGCAATGGATGTTTGTGACATTTGAAACAATTGAGACAACATTCTCTCGCGCACAGAGTGGTGAATGGTCAAGGTCTTGTCTTCGCGGTTAAATTCTATCAAGCAGGCATCGGTCAATTGTGTCAAGATATTGAAACAACTGGGATATCGACCAAACATAACTCTGGATCGCATAAAGTCAGCTAAATCGCATTGGCGAAACACTGATTCTTTCAATCGTTTCACACATTCAGAAGGTACTGTGCTGTTGCTGGTCCAAGCTACAAATTGTCCAACAGCGGCCTCAATTCCGGCGTTGGCAGAAACACATAATTTCAAAGTGATTCCTTCTCCCTCCAATGCTTTGGTGTACTGTTCCATTTGTAAAAATGTTAAAAAAGAATGCAGATCACCGGAGGTTTCAGGTTTGCCGTTTCCAATTCGCATTGACCACAATTTAATGGCCAAGGAAGATGGAAAACTTTTCGGTGCACCAATGACAAAGATTAAATCAAACAGACACAACCGTACCAGATGGGGCAACGAATCCAAAGCCGCGTCGATGATGTTTTCAAAGGACGGTAGATGAAGTGTGATGTCGTCGTTGGGGTGGTGGTTTATTTGATTCCGTTCACTTGATTCGTTAACGTCTATCAGTTTCATTCCTTGTTCTGTGCTTTCCTGTCTGTTCTCTTCCTTTTGCACACGATCCATGTCCACGTAGCCATGTTCCTGTTGGACTCTTCTTTCAATGCGGTGTAAAAAATTTTCGAGACTGGATTTCACTGTTTTTTTGGACCATCGTTCAGCATGCCGCAACGCACCTGCCGCCATTGTGCAAGTCAAAGGACGGTTGCATATCTCTACCAAAATATCTACTCGTTCCAGTTCAGCGGCTTGTTCCGTTGCTTTGGAAATCTTTTTGGAAGATGCTTGGTTGGTTTTTCCCCTGATGGCCAACTTGTACCTTTCCAAAATCAAATTACTTTGCAATTCTTTTTCTTCTTCTTGTGTTTGTCCAGCCAACATGGGTACGATGTATATGTTTTCATCGTAACTTTGAAACAGAGCTAAGGTATCTTTTGAAGATGTCATAGGTGGCATGACTATTGCAGTGGCACAGACATTGGCAACTGCTTTGTTGTTGGTCAACAGGAGAGTGGTTTGATCGATTTTACCTCCTTCACTGCACAAACCCAACTCTTCAGGAAGAAATGGGCAACGGTAGCATTCATTTAGTACGTAAAAAAATGAATGTCCCATTGCACTGGCGTCGATAATCATCTTGCGCAGAAGTGTTTGGCCTTCCTGTACGTTGGTGGGTGGTGAAAATTTGATACCGTCGTTGGAAGCGATTTTTCTAAGATCGGGCACGCTCTCAAGAATCCATTGCATCAAATTGTGTTGCAAATTGGCGACGGACGAGGTCAGCGTTTCAATCCAAATGATGTTTGTAAAGGTGTTTTTGATGGTCGGCGTGAGTCCTTGAAGAGTGTGTGACACGATTGTTGCTTTGCCCGTTCCACTTTCACCCACAATGGCAAGAGAGTCCATGTTTCGATGGATCAGTTGTTTGATGAGATTGGATATGATCTGGGTGGAGGAAGGGAGAGACGCAGGGGAGTCGCGCCCTCTTCTTTTGAGCGGATTGGTGTGGCCTTGAAAGAGAGACATGTTGGGCAGACGCAGTGTCTTCTTTGTGCTAGTGGTTACTTGATTACTTGGTTTCCTGGAAAAAATTAGGTTTATAGTGTAACTGCTGTTGTTATCGATCGGCGTGATACCTTGTGGTTTTTTCGACTTCAAAAGTTTCGTTCATTTGCACGCTGAACAGACGAATGTTGACTCGAGAAGTACTTTTGTACGGCTAACTGGTTGATGATATGCACATCTGATGTGCAAGTGTCTATCCGCCACTTCGCGTGTCGGCGACAGAGTTGTGAGATAAGAAATTGGATTGATGAAATTAAATTGATTGCAGCGGGGGGAATCTAAATCTAGTGAATCCTGAGGACTGGAGGAGTATTTGTTCACTGGTGCGGCTGGTTTGATGCTGGTTGAGATTCCACAAGATGAAAATAGCACAAACGTACACGGACGCGTGGCGGTAGTGCATGAGCATGTTTGGCGCACGCTTTGCAGTGTTTGTGCGACGGGCGAACGTGTTGCCCGACGTGTACCACATGTCATGATATATTCCCGAGAAACACAAGAAAAAGAAAAGGAATAGTTCTATGTTCTATGTCATGTGTGTACACAGGTACACACGCTACATGTCGAAATATATATAAATAATATATGTAGTGTTATGTACATGTATATTGATGTATATTGATATATTAACATGTTGAGAGATAAACTACTACTCCTCAAAGTTCTACATCTCTTCTGTTTTGGAACTCCTCTTAACATGACATGTATCACAGGATTTACATTTGCACGTGGCTGGATCGCAAGAACAAGCACCGCCCCATTGCATGCCACAGCCAATATCTAAACTGTCGTTCTCTGTCAAAAAGGCACTGCCTTCTTTCTCCTCGCCTTCTTTCTCGTCATCTCCATCCGGTACAGCAGGAACATCAGGTACATTTCTACCGGCGCCAGAACCATTTCCTTTATGCATAGTACAATCTGGGCAACTACATTTTTTAGCATCACAACTGCACACGCCAGTAATGCCCATCATACATCCTGGGTCCAATACTTCGTACGTACGTTCACCACCACCATCACCACCAATGACAGTGATCATTTCCAACCCCAGTTCTTGGGTACCAACAGCAGTCGACGAAGGAGAATCTTTGTTGTTTTGAGCAAGTTGACGGCCCCATTTTGTACCAATGACTTTCGCGGGTTGATGGCGGTACAACATCAAAGAAGATGTCACAACGCACACACTGGACATGGCCATGGCAAGCCCCGCCACTTCCGGTGGCAAGACCACTTTAATCAATGGGAAAAATATACCCGCCGCAACAGGGATACCCAACGTATTAAAACCCAGTGCCCACAAAAAATTCAAACGAATTCGATTCATCACAATTCTGGACAACGAAACCGCATGGTAAACATCTACCAAGGAAGATTTGCACAAGACAACGTCGGCTGCTTCCACGGCGACGTCTGTCCCTGCCCCAACAGCAATTCCTAAATCAGCTTGTGCCAACGCAGGTGCGTCATTGATCCCATCCCCCACCATGCCAACCACCACATTTTTTTTACTTTGCAACAAGACGATTTGTTCTGCTTTTTGATGGGGCAACAATTCACTCAAGACTCGTTTTTGATTGATGCCAATGGCTTGTGCCACCGCTCTTGCGGCACCACGATTGTCGCCCGTCAACATCCAGACATTGATTTTTAATTCGTTTTGCAACAAGGCTACCATTAATGCTGCTTCTTTTCTTTCTTCATCTCTCATTGCTATCAAACCACAAACACTCCCATCGATGGCAACACAAACCACCGTTTTACCATCACGTGTTTCCAATGTTTCAATGGCGGCGGTCACATGTTTAGAAAAGGCGTTCGCTTCATCGGTGTTTGCTGCGGTCTCGTCGAGATCTTGGACATCGGTCAAAAACGAAAGTTCACGCATCAAGCGTTGCGTTCCTACTACGACATCTTTACCTTCAATGGTACACCGCACACCTTTTCCGGGCAATACTTGAAAGATGGTTTCCTCCTCAGCAGCAACATTGTTGTTTTCATTGTTGTTGTTGTCCTCGTTGTCGTCTTGGGTATCGTTTTGTTTCGTTTTTCGAATAGGCACAAGAGAAATGTTGCGACGCTTTGCTTCTTGTACGATGGCATTTGCAAGTGGGTGTTCGCTTTCTTGTTCGACCGATGCGGCCAAGCGAAGTAAATTACAGATCGATTCTTGGGACATGGAACCTTTTTGTTGAACTTCTTTGTCAATGCCAGAAGATGTCTCTCTGTCCAACAAGGTAACCAAACTGGAAGTGTCCACACCACGAATGTCGTTGTCATTGCCACTCTTGTCATTCAAGACAGAACGCAAAATAATCACATCGGTCACTCTTGGTTTAGCTTTGGTCAGTGTACCTGTTTTGTCAAATATCATGTCTGTCACACGATGCGCCATTTCCAAAGCAGCACCACCCTTTACCAAGATTCCCATTCGTGCACCCACTGAAGTACCTACCATGACTGCCGTCGGCGTGGCAAGACCCAACGCACAAGGGCAAGCGACAACCAACACCGCAATGGAAAACATCAAGGGCAACACAACACGGTCTTTGTCCGTTGGGACACCAATAGGGTACCACTCGTGTGGAACAATGTCGTAAACCACTACCAGCACCATCCATACAATAAATGTAATCACAGCGATGGCCACCACAACTGGAGCAAAAATACCACTGATGGTGTCCGCGAACGCTTGAATGGGTGCTTTTGACATCTGTGCATCTTCCACCAATTTAATGATCGCCGACAACGCCGTCTCGTTCCCAATACGATCCACACGTATGTAAAGACTCCCGTCTAAATTGACGGTCGCACCAAAGACCCGGGATCCAAATGTTTTTGTAACAGGCATGGATTCCCCGGTCAACATCGATTCGTCGACAGTGGATATACCACGCACGACAACACCATCGGCTGGAATTTTAGCACCCGGTGGTACACGAAGAACATCATTACGTTGGACGTGTTCAATCAATATCACTTCTTCTTCTTCTTCTTCTTCTTCGTCCTCCTTCTTGTCTGGCAATTCCGTGCCTTCCGTGCCTTCCGTGCCTTCCGTGCCTTCCTTTTGTGGCTTTTGTTGCTCTTTTCCCTCATGTTCCTTTTGTCCCTCTTTTCCCTCCGCGGCCTCTTCGTGGTCCCAATGTTTAATTAATATGGCGTCTGGTGCATTCAATTCAGCCAATTTAGACAACGCAGCACTTGTTTTACCTTTTGCAACTGCTTCCAAGAATTTCCCCAATATAACAAACGTAATCAACATGGCGCTGGTTTCAAAAAAATGAGCGTTCATGGCCAACGAGGATCTGGAATGGCTGTTGCCAGTGGCGTTGTGCATGGACATGGTTGTGTTTCTCATGGTATTCATGTGCATGCCGTCGTGTGCCGAGGATTCCGTGGCAGATGCCGTGGCAGATGCCGAGGACAAAGCGTAAATGACAGCAAAAGCAGAATAAAAATAAGCAGCACTGGTTCCCATTGCAATTAAAAAATCCATGCCACAACTTTTATGTTTTAACATGGTGTACGCACCTTTGTAAAAACGGTAACCGATACCAAATTGAATCGGTGTTGATAAAATCCACAACAAAACAGCACTCAATGGTACCCCACCCATGTCTTGATCCAGAGCGCTGCCGCTACCATGTGCAAAAGCTGCAAACCGAGGTAAAATCATGGCTATGGTAGTACAGGGCAACGTCAGGACAATGCTGATCATCAACAGTGCACCGTATTCATTGATGTCCGCTTCCCGGGCTTCCTTGATGCTATTCATACCACCGCCACCATGGTTGGGTACAACTTCGGCAGCAGGTATGGATTGACGTATTGCTTGGAGAACGGTGCGCGTTCCAATCACTCTGTCGTCGTGTTCAACACATATATTGGCGATTTTTGGCTTGTCGGAAACATGGGGGTTGCTTGCACTGCCACCTTTTTCTCGAAGGCAGTACCGACCACAACCACCACCGTAACTGTTGCAACGTTGCCACGCACTCTTTTGAAAGTCCGACCCACCAGTGTCTTCAATCAAATTGGCCGAAACGATGCCATCTATTGCTTCCAAGATTGTTACCAAGCGTAGCTCTGGTTGATCGTCCATGGGAGCATCAAAATACGTCTGGACAACACCACCCAGTTCTTTGGTTTGTTGTTGTTGTTGTTGTAAAAGTGTGGGTCCGTTGGGTACAGACGTGGAAGAAAGAAGAGCGGAGTCAAAACCAACGTCTTCAATGGCGTTTTGGACCGCGGCCAAGATACCAGCAGTGAGACTGTCGTCCATTGTGTCGAATTTAACTTCTGCTCGATTTAAGACCACGGACGCAGACACTGATTTAACACCGACAATGGTCTGGACTGTCCGTTCAACTGTTCCGGAACAGCTTCCGCACGTCATTCCTTCCACGGTGTAGAGAGCCGTGGTCGTCGACAAAAAAGAAAGGGTCGAGAGGGATATGTTTTTGGTGGAAATGAGCGTGGCATCAAACCCAACGTCTTCGATTGTTTCAATGACGTTGTTTGTGGTTATTTTGTCAACCGTGGGTGATACAAAAGTGACGGAGGCTCTGTTGGTGAGCAGAGAGACCGTGATGGCACTGACGGTGTCAAGGGAGGAAACCGCTCGTTCCACTGTTCCACTGCAGTTGCCACAAGTCATTCCTTCCACGGTAAGGAGTGCCGTAGCCATGTTTTTATTCGAGGGGAGTGTCTCCGAGTCCTCGCCACCGCTGTCATTTTTGGCCGATCATCGACGCACAGGGCTCACAAGACGAAGAACCATCTCGATCGACCGATCCATACCCTCAGCAAGTGTCCAACCGTCGATACACCGATCACAATCATCCGCCACACTGATCACCAGAAGAGTGTGACGCCCAATCAATAGACAATGAACAACAAAGCCACATCGGAGGATGCTTCCTGACAGCCTGCTACGATGACAAAGCCACATTGGTGGTGGTTTCTGATAGCCTGCTGCACGACTCAATTGTTCTCCATTTGGTATTTTCTCAATGAGTTCTCGGATGTCAATGTCAATCATCACCACCATCATCTTCGAAGCAGCATTGGATTGACTTCACCACTACCTCCACCGCCCTGCACACCCGCACCACCATGCATCTTAATCTACACATACACCAATCCTTCCTTCCCCATGTGTACATTGGACCCACAGCTCGACAAATGGTCGAAATTGGCACGCACCACCACCATCACTTTGATGAAAAGTTGGCCGTTGGACAAACTTCTGGACCCCGTTGCAACAAAAGGCAGACAACACGTGGTCATTGATACCATGGCAGGTTTGGGGTATTTTGCATTTCAAGCTTCGTCACTGGGCAGTACCGTCATTGCAATGGAATCTGATTCGAATCTTGTACAATTGATGCAAACGACTCAAACTTTGAACCAACATCGAGGCAATCAATTTCAAATCAATGTGATTCAAAAACAAAAGGAGTACAGGTGCACGACCCTCCTTGATACCATTGCACCCAGGGAAACAGATGGAACGCCCGTACCATTAACAGTCATTGATGTATTGAGAATTGATGCCACAGATGTGATTCAACATTGTTCAAAACTCTTGGTGGCTGGACGGGTCAAATACATGTTTGTTGAGTTTACGCCCAGTGCGCTTCAAAACCCATTGCATTTTTTGAAGACGATGGCAAATTTGTATCGGTTCAATGTTTTTGAAGACGAACATGCATCGGATGGTGCCCTCGAAGAGAAATATTTTGCATCGTTGATCAAAGGAATTGGGTCAACGTCACGAACATTGTTTCTTGCCCACAACCAGTTCCTTTGATCATATGGACAGGTAACATGGTCTCGAACATGATTTATGTCGCTCTGCATAGATAGATATGTGCATTAGTACCCGCCCGCACATGTAATACTGTTTTGCATGATTTTTTTAAAGAAATATTTAAGTATCTATAATTTTGACTTGTCCAGATTCTAAGAAACTGGACGAGGATAATTTGTGTTTACTCCGTTAGCATCTTTCTCAGTCAGGATACATGTTTCAAAATCTAATAAAGGCAGCCAGCCCGTTGTGTGCAGCAACGCTCTAGAACTACGAGTACTAATTAAAACGTCCCAATCTTTCGTTCTCAATGAATAAACAAGACAGTTGAAAGTTGTACAAGACGTTATCACGACAGCACGACAGGACGGAGAACAGCACAGCTAAGAAAACATGAGCAGTTACAGGATTGTCGAACATGACAACGAATTCCTCCGCGTGTTCGACCCAAAGACGCAAGGAATGATCTACTGTTGCAATAAAACTCACGGCCAAGACGACGAGTGGATCAAAAAATGGATTGGCTCAGATATTCCGACAATCGACGTCACCAAACAAGTACCCTTCAATCGTGCCGCTCGACCATTTACCCACGACTCTTTTGTTGACACTGGTCGAGAAAAGCAATTCATCTTGATGCTGGTGGATTATTGCTGCTGGATTCATGTACGACTGTCCCAAAAAAAGAAACAATGCATTGTCTTTTGCAAAAATGGACGTTCGAGATCACCCTGTGTGATCCTTGCCTTTTTTCTTCTGCGTGGATTGCCAAGGGACCATGCAGTACGTTGGTTAACTCAGGCCTTCGTCACACAACGGCCCACCATTGCACGACGTTCGAACGACTTTCCCAATTGGCAAAAGTTTTTGAATGTAACACTTTCAATGGCAAATCACGTGGCCAGTGCAACACCATTTGTTCAAGATCGTATTGATGAAAACATGAATACGTCTTTGAATTTTCTTCAACCACCAGACCTGAACGATGCAATACCTGAACGATGGAAGGACTTTCCAAGGACATGTTTTTGCCCAATGTTGGACGAGGCACATGTGTTGTCATCAATGTCACCCAGTAATCAACGTAAAAGTAGATCAACGACTCGCAGTGCCAATATTACACGTGAAGAAGTCGTCGGTCCATATGTATTTCAAAAAGAACGAAGAGTCAAAGTTCTTTGGAAAAGTATTCGGGGTGGTGAAAGTTCATGTTATTACATTGGTACTCTCAAAGAGAAGAAAAAAAACAGATGGAAATTATTGTACGACGATGGTAGTACACAGTTGGAAGCGTTGGGAGATATTTCCAACGCGTTTCCAATTGGTACAGTTGTGCAAGATGTTGCCAGTGGATTGCATGGCGTGGTTTTGGAGTGGGACGGCGGTATCTTTTACGATGTCTTATATGATGAACGTGTAGTTCGTAAGACACATGGTGCTACGTTGGTCTTGTCGAACAGACGTAGCACCATGGTGCCACTTGACGCACCGTTTTTAAATTACCTGAAAGTGCCTCTTCGTATGAAACTGGTGGTGTCGGTGCCCGTGGAAAAGAAGGTTTTGTCAGTGGTGTCCTCTTTCTCTTCATCTTCTTCCTCTTCCGAAGATTCCTCCTCTTCCGAAGATTCCTCCTCTTCCGAAGATTCCTCCTCTTCCGAAGATTCCTCCTCTTCCGAGGATTCCTCCTCTTCCGAGGATTCCTTCTCCTCCGAGGATTCCTTCTCCTCCGAGGATTCCTTCTCCTCTCCAAGACCAGTGAAGCGACCAGTGAAGCGACCAGTGAAACGAGGACGAGGCCGGCCACGCAAGTATCCTAGGAAAGTTGCACCACCCAAAAAGAAAAAAAAACCCGGAAGAGGTCGTCCAAAAGGCAGTTTCGGCATTAAAAAGAAACAAAAATTGGCGTTGGCCAAAGCGGTGAAAGCCAATAAGATGAAGAAAAAAAGGAAAATGACAAAATCCTTCCCTGCCTTGTCCTCTTCGTCCTCTTCGTCCTCTTCGTCCTCTTCGTCCTCTTCGTCTTCTTCGTCCTCTTCGTCCTCTTCG